>Ga0123336_10003682_pt1 | contig 12681 bp, 9 predicted proteins | sample SSSSmetaG_FD_96466 | JGI IMG/M metagenome (GOLD analysis project Ga0123336, IMG submission 96466) | Glacier valley bacterial and archeal communities from Borup Fiord, Nunavut, Canada, to study Microbial Dark Matter (Phase II) - ​SSSS metaG | ecosystem: Environmental > Aquatic > Freshwater > Ice... | reverse complement strand
TAACACATGATTCTTGCGCGTATGTGACCATGTCACGACAAGATGCACCAACGGAAAAAAAATTCGCATTATCCCAAAAAGATCGTGTTGCTATCTTAATGAAAATGAATGAATTAAAAGCCGGCAAAATCAAGGGAGGTCGCAACTCCATAGTTCAGAATGATGGTTGGTCAAACTTATTATGCTTTGAATCACATTGTATTGAAGGTGGATCTGCAGCAGACATGACCCAAAACGATAAGAACATATTTCTCGGTGTCTGCCATTACCTGGAAGAGTTTGCGATGAATAGATAATATTTCATTTATAATACTTTCCTGTTCTCAATCAGGTTGTTAGTTTAATGGCAAAACCGTAGTTGATCGGGTTCGAATCCTGCCCTACCCAAGCTATCACCTTTTCTGGGTTCGATAATTATTTTTCGGTTCCGCAAATCCCGCTTCCATCGAACGGATTTCATCCTTCAATTCGTCCCTTATTTTCTTAAAAATATTTCTGTCTCTCTCAGTGAATGCAAAACGTTTTTACACGGAACTCCAACGTGCCCATCTTCATTGTCACTTCCGTGTTGGAAATCCCCTGCGCCTTCAATTCAAATGCCTTGCGGATGAGTAATCCCTTTTCATTGACAATTATGCGTTGCTCTTTTGCTGCCCGAGGCAAAGCACATCTCCGAAATGACGATAGAAATGACGGGCAAATAATTTTTGCTAACAAAAATACATCTTGCTGAAACCAAAAAGCTGGAGCCGATAAAACGAGAGCAAATCTTTATTTTAGGTTTGCTCTTTTCTTGATGGAAAAATTGAGAAAGAGTAGGTTCGATAAAGTTCGTAGACTCAGAATAAACTTAAAGCGCATCACCGCCCGCTTGAAGCGTGATTATGCTTTTTGCAGGAATCACAAAAGAATTCCCCTCACCTGTTTTTATGGCATTGATAAACGCGCAGTTTTCTGTTCCTTCTGAGGTTCTGTACATTTGAAACGTATCAAGCAATCCACTCCCCGTGAGAAAAATCCGTTTGGCTCTTTGATCTGAATTAATGACCACAATGGTTTGGGTCGCTTTTGTTAAATGCTGATAGGCTGTAACAAATAATTTCAGATCGGTGGTAGTTGCTTTTATTCTAGTTGCTTCTGGCCGGATGTATCTATAAAAATGTTTAGAGACAAAATACTTTTTCCCTACCGTTGTTCCTTGCATAAGGTTAAACTCTCCCATGCCGTCTAATTGGCTTCCTTGCCACCATACCCACGCACTGATATTTCCATAATACAAACCAGCGTGAATATCTTGTGCTAGACTAAGTGCGCCCGGTTTGGTAGAGGAACCCAACCAAGATTCTAAGTACCCCGATGTTTCAGTCATCCATGCAGGCTTGTTCATGGGTTTGGCAAATTGAGCGAGATGATTAGTCCATCGTTCTGCTAAACCCGAACCACTGGAAGGTGCTACCCCATCGGTGTAGCCATGCACCGCCAGAATATCAATATTGGCAGAAGCCTGGGTGTCGTTTTTTAAATTGGCATGATAAAAAACAGGCCAATTATTGCTGCCCCCCTCCATATCCAACATATTTTCACTGCCAAATATTTTTACGTTCGGATAGCCCAACTTAATCTTAGGCACAACATTTTTAACTAAATCAGTATACCATGAAAAGGTATACGTGCAAGAGTTAAAAGTTTGGGTGAACATCAATTCATTTTGCAGGCTCAACGCATACAGATCAATCCCTGCATCTTTATAAAGTTTAATTCCATCGCTTAGCCAGTTGGCATATTCTGCGTATTTGTTTGGATTCAAAGTGCCTCCGTTTCGCGTTGATACGAGACCTTCATTACGCGTTGCGTTTACATCCCCAGGCCAAGAAAATTTAGATTGCCATTTCAAATCAGCAGGCGGGCTCCACACCGTAAAAATAAATTTTAGTTTGACTCCATATTTATCAGCCTTGGCTTTCAAGCCTTCCACTACTGGCTTTTGTTTAGCCCAATCGGCATCTTGCCCAACCGAAGCGGTAGCGGGTGGAAAATATTCATTGCGCCAAATAGTAATGCCCAAATCACTGATTACTTTTTCACCCCACGCATCGTTCCACATACTGGAGGCACTGCCCCACCACACATCGTTTCCACCAAAAAAACCAAAGCCATTAATGGTTTGATAGTTGATATTCTTATCTATCACTATCTCAACAGGGGATCCCACATCAACTAACCGATACATTGAGGCAACTTGCACATCACTCGAAGGCATTACTAAATTTGTGCTGGGTTTGGTAGTATCAATAATCGTATTGACGGCACCTGTCCATTTATCAAATTCTTTTCCTGCATCTGGCGTTGCTGCCACAATGGTTACTTGCTTTCCTTGCAAATATTGACCAGTTCCAGTGCCATTGGTTACTGTTAATGTAAACAGTTTGACTTTACTGGTTTCGCTACTTCCGCACTGTAAAATAAAAAGGCTTACCAATACAAGGAAAAGTAGAAGAGGCTGCTTGCTCATAACTAAATGGTTTATAGGAACTACAAAATAAAAGTAGAAAGTCCAGCTTTTTATCCTGCTCTGTCATGGTTGGCAATTGAATAGCAGCACACTACAGTACAGTTTCATGTTTTACTATCTCGTTATTTACCAGTAACGAAATTAAGGAATGAAAACGCCAGTCGCACTCTTACGAATCACAAGCACGACGTATGCCCAAACCACCAAACGAACCTCACGCGATACACTGGGTGAGCATAAAATTATACTTGACAAAGGTGAAAAAATTTTGCCTTGGTATAAGCCCCAAACACCAGGCGCGGCCTACACTCACGTAAGTAAACTGGCCAGCGAGTTTATCAAATCAGACACACCCACCGAACCGAAAACAGGTTTGCCTGTGTATTTGGTAACCTGCTGTTTTGCTGAGCCACATCTATCAACAGAAGAAAAATTTAAAGCGGGGCAAACCGGTGAACGTTGGATGCACAACCCATCCATGATGTATGCTGGCATGGTGTATAGTTTGGTGATGCGCTATCGGGTCTTCTCTGGAGATGAATCATACATCTCTATTGTAAAAGGTTATCTAAACGCGGCACTTCAGTGTGCGGATGCGTTAGCAAAAAATGTTCGCGATATGGGTGGCGATCTGGATTACTTCACCCCATCCGATGCACGTAAATCGCCCTGGCCATTCGCACGCACTGGGTTAGTGATTGATGCGTATTGCTCGAATGTAATTGAACCCATTCGTTTGTTTGATGAACTGTTGCGAATTCAATCTCGTGTTAGTATTGAAATATAAAGGAGGAAATGGAAGTCGCCATTAAACGTTAAATCTTTTGAACTCGAGTGTATGCTAAAATTAGAATCTAAAACCGTTGTGAGCGGAAGCCTTTCTATTATACTCTTCCTGTTGATAAATTCAATTTCTTGTTATTCGCAAAAAGATATTGGAATAGACCTGATTGTTCGAGGCGATGACATGGGATTCTCGCACGCAGGCAATGAGGCAATCATAAAATGTTTTAAGGAAGGTATTGAAACATCCATTGAAGTAATCGTTCCATCACCCTGGTTTCCGGAAGCGGTAAAGTTACTCAATGAAAACCCTATGGTTGACGTAGGCATTCATATTGCGCTTACAAGCGAGTGGGACAATATTAAATACAGGCCCCTATCGTATTGCCCAAGCCTCGTTGATGAAAGTGGTTATTTTTTTCCATTTATATGGCCAAACAAAAATTATCCAGGCCAGGCACTGCTGGAAAGCAAGTGGAAGATTGAAGAAATAGAAAAAGAACTGCGCGCGCAGATTGAACTGGCAATAAAGAAAATCCCGCGCATCAGCCACATCTCGGCTCACATGGGTTGCTATCACCTATCGCCTGGAGTAAAAGCACTGGCAAAAAAATTAGCGAAAGAATACGGCATTGATATTGATCCTGATGAACTGGGCGTAAAGGATATTGGCTATGGAGAATCATCCGCTACAACAGGTGAGAAATTGCAGCGTTTCAGTGCGATGTTAGAAAGTTTAAAACTTGGAGAAACGTATCTCTTTGTTGATCACCCAGGATTGGACACACCAGAACTTCGCGCTATTCACCACAAAGGATATGATAATGTTGCACTTGATAGCCAAGGGGTAACCGATATTTGGACGAATCCCAAAGTCAAAGACGTTATTAAAAAGAAAGGAATTCGATTAATCTCTTACAAAGACTTGAACCAAATAAGTAAATAACAAATACACCATGGCAGAAAATATATTCGATGCAATTGTAGTAGGCTCCGGCATCAGCGGAGGCTGGGCTGCAAAAGAACTTTGCGAAAGCGGATTGAAAACAATAATGCTGGAGCGCGGAAAAAATGTGGAGCATATTAAAGACTATGTGAATGCCACCAAAGCACCTTGGCAATTTAAGCATCGCGGTAGTGCCTCTGTCGAATTAAAAAAAGAATACTCCCTACTTTTTAACGGATCAGGTTGGGTAGGCGAAAAGAATAGTGACTGGTGGGCAAAAGACTCTGAGTGCCCCTACACGGAAATAAAAAAATTCGATTGGTTTCGTGGCTATCAAGTGGGTGGGCGATCATTGCTGTGGGGCAAGCAAAGTTATCGGTTAAGTGAATTTGATTTTGAAGCAAATGACAAAGAAGGCATTGCCATCGATTGGCCATTGCGCTACAAAGACATTGCCCCGTGGTACGATCATGTAGAGCGGTTTGCCGGCATCAGTGGCAACCGCGATGGCCTTCCACAATTGCCCGATGGTCAGTTTCTTCCTCCCATGGATATGACGTGCGTAGAGAAAGATGTGGCTGCCCGAATCAAAGACCATTACAAAGGCAAGCGCCACATGATCATAGGAAGAGCTGCACACGTTACGGGGCCATTGGCAGGGCGAACGCAGTGCCAATATCGTGATAAGTGTGGATTGGGCTGTCCGTTTGGCGGATATTTTAGCACACAATCTTCTACGCTGCCCGCGGCACAAAAAACAGGCAACCTCACACTTCGTCCATGGAGCATTGTTACAAAAGTGCTTTACGACAAAGATAAGAAACGCGCTACGGGTGTTGAAGTATTGGATGCTGAAACCAATCAAACCTATATTTATAAAGCGAAAATTATTTTCTTAAATGCCTCCACGCTGAACAGCGCATGGATATTGATGAACTCGGCCACCGATGTTTGGCCTGATGGCTTAGGTAGCAGCAGTGGCGAGCTAGGCCATAACATCATGGATCATCATTTAGGTGTGGGCGTAGGTGGTTGGGTGGAAGGCTATGAAGATAAATATTATTACGGTAAAAGACCCAACGGCATTTACATTCCACGTTTCCGAAATCTTTTTGGCGACAAGCGCGATTACCTGCGAGGGTTTGGCTATCAGGGTGCGGCAAGTCGTGAAGGCTGGAGTAGAAATATTGCAGAATATAATATCGGTGCAGAATTTAAAGATGCACTTTCCGAACCCGGTCGCTGGACGTTTGGCATGGGTGGTTTTGGTGAGACGTTGCCCTCGCACGATAACAAAGTGACCTTGGATAAAACCAAAAAAGATAAATGGGGATTGAATGTATTGGCCATTGATTGCGAGCTAAAAGAAAATGAATTGAAGATGCGCAAAGACATGCTGGCCGATGCACTAGAAATGTTGGAAGCTGCAGGTGTAAAAGAAGTGGGTGGAAGCATTGGAGAAGGAACTCCCGGAAGTGGCATCCATGAAATGGGCACGGCACGCATGGGGCACGATCCGAAAACTTCCGTACTCAACAAGTGGAACCAAGTGTGGGATGCACCAAATGTATTTATAACCGATGGTGCGTTTATGACATCATCGGCCTGCCAAAATCCCTCGCTTACCTACATGGCGTTTACCGCACGTGCCGCAAATCATGCCGTGGAAGAATTAAAGAAAATGAATCTGTGAGAGGTAATCTGTTAATTGTTAAAAGTTAATCGGGGTGTGAGATTGTGGAGTAGCATACTTAGCTCAAAATCTTAAGTCTGTTAACGACTAACAATTAATTACTAACTATTAACTTTTTACAAATAACCTTTTAGCTGATAACTTATAACCATTAACTATTAACAGACACATGAACAGACGAGATGCAATTGCCCGGGTAGGATTACTAGTCGGTGGCACAGTGATAGGCGCAGAAGCTTTTTTAAGTGGATGTGGGAAACGTAGCGAAACAGCGGCCACGGCCCTGGGGTTTTCTTCTGATGTGATTTTGTTATTGGATGAAGTGGGCGAAACCATATTGCCCACTACGTCTTCATCGCCAGGAGCAAAAGCAGCAGGCATTGGCGAGTTTATGAAAACAATTGTCACGGATTGCTATGAAAAGAAAGACCAACAAATTTTCATCAGTGGAATAGACCTGTTTAAAAAAAGTGTGCAACAAAAACATGGAAAAAGTTTCATCACACTAACGGGTGAAGAAAAAAAACAGTTGATTTTGCTGCTGGACACCGAAGCAAAAGAGTATGGCAAAAATAAAAAAGAAGAAGATCCAGCACATTATTTTTCTATGATCAAGCAACTCACCTTATGGGGCTATTTTACCTCCGAGGTAGGAGCACAAAAAGCGTTGCGGTATTTGCCAGTACCTGGAAAGTATGAGGGCTGTATTGAATATACAAAGGGAGATCGGGCGTGGGCGGAGATTTAGGGTTACTGCAGCACAGTACAGTACAGTATGTCCACTAAAATTTAAGTAACCATATTGCGTCTATTGCTCGTAACTTAATAGACAAACTATTTGTAATACAACATAGCGATAAAAAAACTCCCAAGAAAAATAACTATTACTAATTACTAACAGCAGTCGTAATTTTATAATTACTGGTTGATCATCAAACAGAACAATGGCTCAAGCGATAAACCAAGGGGTGAAGGTGAAAGGTCAAAAGATTTATAAAATAATTACAACCTAAAGATTTTAATAAGTTTCTAAATAAATGGCTCTATGACGGATAGTATGGGTAAATGCGAAACCGTATAAATTTGGGGGTATGATATAGTGATGAAATTTTGCCCTTGCGTTAGGGCTGTCTTTACCTTGGCGTCTAGTCAAGGCTGAACTGGTCAAGGGTGATAAATCAAAGGTTGGGGAGCTTCACATCCATATTGAATTTGAGCTGAGGGCGAAGTTTATGGACGCTTCATTGGATTAAATTATTGAGTGCCGAAGAAGCTATTACAACTTTTGATTGAAAGGGGTGTGTCAAATAATAGAATTGAAAAGAGGGGATGAATACGAGAAAAAACTGAAACTAAATTCAGCCATGAAAACAATATTCACGATTAGCGTTTGGGTGGTTTTACCTTCCTTCTTTTTTGGTAGCCATGCGCAAAGCAGTTTCACGCTTTCCTTGCCATTAATCTACAGCAAACTGGAGATGCCTAACAACTGGAGTCCTTCTACCGCTATCAATAGACAAAACCAATTTAATGGTTCAACGGTTGGGACTGGAATAACCCTTGTTTACTCCTTTCGTCCCACTTTCATCATCAAAGACAAACATATTTCAATGAATGTCGGAGTTGGGTATTTCAAGCAGGGGTTTGATATACAAAGACCGTTTGATTATGTCTCTCCTGCCAAGCCAATATTCTATACTGATTACTACTCCGACCATTGCCTGAGTTGGTCACTTGGAGTATCGTATAAATATTCACTTGGGGCGAATTATTTTTTGACAGGTAATATCACTTATGGCTTGCTCAGCTCTTTTAGGCAGGACTACACACCTACCTATAGTGTTGTTGGCACCGGATATTTTACTCAAACCAATTATAACCGAATAGACTTTGGCAATATGCTTATGCTGGCCATTGGCATCAACAGGAATATCAGCGATTGCCTTTCCTTAGGCTTTAATGTTATTGCTCCTGTATACTCCCGTTGGCGCAATGACAAGATTTTCAAAGACGATCCTTCCACCTCATACGGTCCTAAATTTAGTTTGGGCTCTAGTTTAAGTATAGCCTACCTTTTGAAACAGAAAACCTCTTATTCAAAAAATTAGATACATGAAAATAGCGTTCTATTGTACTCTTATTTTGCTACCACCGCTTTCTGCAATAGGTCAGAATGGTCTTACTCTTTCTTTCCCAGTAATTTATAGTAATGTGGAGATCAGAGATAATTGGACACCGCCAACCGCTGTAGGTGGATACAAAGAGTATTTGGAAGGCTCAGCAGTTGGCTACGGGGCTAACTTAAACTATTCATTTCAGCCCCGATTTTTTATTAAAGACAAACATTTTTTTGTAAATATTGGTATAGGATATTTTAAGCAAAGATTTGATGTTAAAAGACCTTTTGACTACAACACACAGGTTCAACCAATATATTACACGGATTATTACTCCTATCATAACTGGCAATGGATAGTCGGTCTAATGTATAACTATCCCTTTAAAAAGTTTATACTTACGGCTAATGTATCCTACACGGAACTTAAATCTTTTCGTCAGGAATATACTCCTACTAGCAGACTTCCTTCTACTTATGGATTTTTTACTCAGACAAATCACCAGCAGATTGACTTTGGGAAAATGCTCAATCTTTCCCTTGGAATCAAGAGGAATTTGGGAGATAGATTTTCAGTCGGCCTAAATGTGCTGATTCCTGTGTATGTCCAATGGCGCAACGATGAGATATTCAAAGATGACCCTTCTACTTTTTATAGCCCGGAATTTAGTCTAGGTTCTTCAATTTGTATAACCTATAATTTAAAAGAGAAACAATAACCTCGAAATCATTTATTTTATGAAACCAATCTTACTATTGACCGTGTTACTTGCCCTTTTTTCGCAGCTCGCAAACGGACAGGTAAAAACCAATTTTAACAATGCTGAGGTGATGACCGCCAGAGGAAAATTTGGAAAGAATTTTCAAGCAAAATCACCTCGCACCATTCCTGCCAAGGATATTAAGTCTCTGCTTGAAAGAGAAGCGATGGAGAGTAAGTCAGGTGAGGCGAAACCACTTAAAATTGCTGAGGCAGTAAAAGTTGATATTGATGCGGTAAAAGAGGCGGCATGGGTGGAGGAAGGAGGATTTGCGCATGGAAAATATACCATTATTGCAAACGGTGCAAAATCAATCAGCGCAAACTTTGACCGATTTAAACTTCCGAAGGGAACAGAATTGTATGTTTACAGTGCGAATGGAGAAATGATTACTGGACCTATAACGGAGAACGAAAACAATGAAAACAATTTCTGGGGTACTTGGGTTTACAAGGGCGGATCATTGACTGTTGATTTTAAAACTCCTGTTAAGACGAAGTCTGAACTCAAACTTCATATTTCAAGTGTAGCGTATGGGTACAAGGATATTTATAGATCAGAAGTTAACAACTTTGGAGAATCCTCTCCCTGTAATATTAACGTTCTATGCCCTCTGGGGAATGGTTGGGAAAATGAAAGAAACTCGGTTGCATTAATCCTAGACGCAAACAGTACAAGACTGTGTAGTGGCGCTTTAATAAATAATACATGCAATCTAAATATACCGTATCTGTTAACTGCTAATCATTGTTTTGAAGGAGATCCTCTACAAAACGTCACTCAATGGAAATTCACCTTTCAAGCATGGAGCCCCATTTGCGATAGACTGCAACAGCAGAATGCGAATGGAGTTACTTTTAACGGATCGACCTTAAGAGCACGTAATGCCAACAGTGATTTTTGTCTTGTCGAACTAACCCAACTGCCTCCTGCAAATTCGGGTATCACATTTTCAGGATGGTCTCGAAACACTGTAGGAATTCAAAGTACAACGATCATTCACCATCCTGCAGGTGATGTAATGAAAATTTCGAGAGATGACCAAGCTCCCGTATTTGCTACTTTCCTTGGTTCACAAGAGTGGCAACTTGTGTTAGATCAAGGTGCAACAAATGGAGGAAGCTCAGGAGCACCTTACTATGATCAAAATCATAGAATAATTGCGCAGCACCATGGAATCAACCAAAATAATGTGGATCAATGTTTGAACACGAACAAATTTGGTGGGCGATTTGATATTTCGTGGACAGGTGGAGGAAGTAATACCACGAGGTTAAGCAACTGGCTAGATCCCCAAAATACAGGGGCATTGACTACAAACACCATTAGCATTGCCAATACAATTCCTAACCCAGCTACTACATCCATCTCTGGACCACCGATCATTTGCACCTCAGGTACTTTCACTTTCAGCCCAGCCACACCACTCGTAACCTGGTCTTCCAGTAACCCTTCAGGTCTTTCCATAAATGCATCAGGGGTGGCCACAAGGTTAAACGGTTTCAGTGGAAGTTTTACCATTACAGCCACAATCAATGGCGGTACGTGCGGCAATTTTGTGGTCTCAAAACAAGTTTACGTGGGCGTTCCTTTTCAGCCCACCGATTACCCGATCACCTCGGGCGGTGTAGGCACAGGAATCACCATTCGCAGGGGGCAAACTATTACTTTGGTTGCACCAGTCTTACCCACGGCCAACATTTATGAGTGGACAAAACTAACGTCAACCAGCGGGGCAACCCAGATAGTAAAAACTGGGGCAAGCAACCAGTACACTTATACGGCAGGGGTTGGTGTTATAAATAACGGCCCTAATTTAACATCGGATATTATCTTCCTGCGCGTGGGTAACCCATGCCAACTACCCGCACAAGCCCAACCGCAGGTGTTCACAATAATGATCAATTCATCTGGGCTGCTTTCTGTCAGGCTAAGCACCTTTCCAAACCCCGCCACTTCTACCCTCACCGTTCAGGTAACGGACAGCCTTTCCATCAATCCAGGGAGCAATCAATTAGACGAAGTCTATCAGTTACAACTTACGTACAGGTTTTCAAGGAAAGTATTTTCAACCGAGCCATCGGAGGCTAGTATTCAAATTCCCACCGAGGGGTTGGCACCAGATATTTACTATTTGAATGTGTTCTACAAAGATGCTGTGTTGAGAAAGCAGATTGTGATCAAGAGATAGTAATTTTTTTTGTTTAAATAAGCCGCCCCAAAAAACAGGGCGGCTTATTTTTCTAACGCAGCACAGTACAGAATGGCTGCTAAAATCTAAGCAGCGATATTGTCTGCTTGTTTACAACTTACCTAAATTGGTAAAATGAGAATACTGTTCAGAGGTTTTCTATCCACTCTTGCTATTTTATTCTCCACCGCCATCTATGGCCAACAAGCAGCCTTGCCCGCACCACGGTTGATAAATAAACTATGGGAGGCCGCTTGGATTGCACCGCCCAAACAAAACCTAACTTTATATGGTGTTTTTCATTTCAGAAAAACATTTACGCTGGCCTCTGTGCCAAAATCTTTTGTTATCAACGTATCGGCTGACAATCGGTATCGCTTGTTTATAAATGGCCAGCCTGTTTGCAGTGGACCAGCACGAGGGGATTTGAAACACTGGCAATTTGAAACTATTGATATTGCTGGGCAGCTCACGGTCGGAAAAAATGTGATGGCTTTGCAGGTTTGGAACTTTGCCGAAACTCGGGCGTGGGGGCAGCTCACACATCAAACGGGAATGGTCGTTCAAGGAAATACTGAAACAGAAAATATCATCAACACCAATGAAAGTTGGAAGGTGATAGAAAATACAGCGTACGCACCCATTGCAACCATTGCGCATATCACCGGCCCGGGCGATCAGATTTTTGCGCAGCGATATCCGTGGGGATGGCAAGAGATTAATTATGATGATGGCTCTTGGGCAAACGCCATCAAAGCCGAAGAAGCAATGCCCGCATCACTCAACACGGGAACCCGAAGAATGGTACAGCGTACCATTCCATTCATGGAAGAAAAGTTGCAACGTATTCCTTCCATAAAAAGGTGGGAAGGATTGACCAAAGTAGATGAGGGGTTTATAAAAGGAAACGGAACGTTGGAAATCGCTCCGTGGAAAAACGTTGTTATGCTGTTCGATCAACAGGTGCTCACCACTGCGTTTCCTGAACTAATTGTTTCAGGTGGTAAGGGAGCAAAAATATTGCTCCGTTATGCCGAAGCGTTGGTTGATACGAATACAGGTGAAAAAGGAAATCAAAATCCTGCTGAGTATTTAAAAAAATATCCAGGCCGATTCGAACTATGCCATATCAAAACAGCCGATGTTTTTGGGAACACCGAGGTAGTAGTTGATTATCCCGCTTTATTTCTGTTGGCCGAAGATGCAAGCTGCAAACATTTTATTATTGAAAACGAAATGAATATTGATAATCCAATGGAGTATGCTAAGAAGAGCGCTAATTATTTAAAAATAAATCTAACGTGATAAACAACTCAATCTATTCAAACCATGAAACTACTCATCCTGCTCTTACTGCTATTTGCCTCCAACGCTTTAGCGCAAGTTACCACGTGGCAAGGCCCCGAAGGGTTTGCATCAGATAAATTTTATCAGGTAAAAGTAAATGGTGTTTCTGTTCCGGTTTATGACACACCTATAGCCTCGTATGCACTATTTGATTTTATCGGAAAAGTGAAGGTAGAAGTGATTACCATGTATGATGTGCGGTGGGTAGAAGCACGGCCCGTGAGGTTGCAAATCATACCCACCTATACGGGAAACAATTCATTCTCCTTTTCACTCGATCAGCCCACCAACCTAAGCCTTGAACTGAACGGACGCATCAGGCAGCGACCATT
>Ga0123336_10003680_pt1 | contig 12682 bp, 9 predicted proteins | sample SSSSmetaG_FD_96466 | JGI IMG/M metagenome (GOLD analysis project Ga0123336, IMG submission 96466) | Glacier valley bacterial and archeal communities from Borup Fiord, Nunavut, Canada, to study Microbial Dark Matter (Phase II) - ​SSSS metaG | ecosystem: Environmental > Aquatic > Freshwater > Ice... | reverse complement strand
AAGATATTAGACATATTCCGGCTAAATTATTGAGTTTAGGAGTACACTTTGTTATAGTGCCGCATCTTCCAAAGACTTTTATTGATGGTGCTACATTTGTATATAGTGGAAACCCAGTAGTAGCGATGACTCTACGCTACGACAGAATTGATGCTTTCTGGTTCACCTTGTTACATGAATTAGCTCATATAGTTTTAGCTCATAAAAAACCTCACTTGGATAGTCTTTATGGAAGTAATGAAGAAGAAGTAGACAAACAAGAAATGGAAGCTAATGAAAAAGCTAGAACTTGGCTTTTTGAACCTGAAGCCTTCTTCAAGTTTGTACAAGAAAGTAAGCCCTATTTTTCTCAGGCAAAAATTGAACGCTTCGCTCGAAGCCAAATGCGCCATCCAGGTATTATTGTGGGGCAACTGCAGTACGACAAGCACGTTGCGTATAATCATCTTCGTTCCTCATTGGTGAAGGTTAGCCCTTTCTTAACAGGATTGGATTGAGGTGTGGCACTGCAATTTGGGGTAACGTGCTGGCTAGTCAATAACATTTTTTACCTGTCTCAAATTTTACCGGGGAAGTAATTTGCTACCAGACTGGCCGTAACCGATTAGGAATAACCCCGCCATAAGCTTCTTGCACCAGGTGGCGCAGCGACAAACGCAGGTCGGCCATCCGTTCTTGACCAATAAATTCAGCCCATTTGCTTTCGAGTTCGGTTAGCACTACTTCAGTTTTATTAATGCAATCCCAGGCTTTGTCGGTGAGTACCACCAGCTTTCCCCGACCATCACCAGGGTAGGGCTTTCGGACAACATAGCCGCGCTGCTCCAAAAACTCAATCATCTGGCTGGCCGCCTGCTTGGTTACGCCCAGGTGTTCGGCAATCTCGTTCCCGGTAGCTCCGCCATTCGTGGCAAGTAGCTGAAAGGTAAAGCCGTGTGCCGGGCGTACCTCGGCATGTCCAGCTTCGCTCAACCGCAAATGTAGGGTATCAATCTGAGAACGAAAGGCCAGCGACAATAGTACAATAAATTCATATGAGCCAGCAACCGGGTTGGTCAAAATTTTCTCCTCAAATATAGTCAAGCTACTTGACAATGATTAAATCTCAGGCTATACTTCCAAAGTGGTCAAGCTAATTGACTATATAACATTGTATCACAAAATACTACTGACGTTCGCCCAAAGAATTAAATGAGGGTCGTGAGGGTATCACCCTTCACGCGGGGTAGTACAGGGGTGTCCCTGTGAAAATTTTCCCTTTTATTTACTTTTTTAGGCTGCATCAGCAATACAGCAAAGGAGAACCTGAAGTGTCTACCCAAGAAACCAGGGAAATCGTCCAAAGATTTATCGAGGAAGTCTGGAACAAAGGCAACTTAGCAATTATTGACGAACTGGTAGACCCTGGCTATATTGACCACAGCATGCCCTTGCCCGGCCCGGACGGACTGAAAAAATGGATACAAGCCACCAGTGCCGCTTTCGACCACCACACTAGTATAGAAGACCAGGCCACCGAAGAAGGTTTGGCGGCTCTGCGGATAAGTTTCCGAGGAACTCACCGGGGCGAATGGCGCGGCATTACTTCCCAGGGTAAACCTGTCCAAACCACTGGCTTTCGGTTCTATCGAGTAGCCAACGGCAAAATCGTGGAACACTGGGGCTATATGGACGGCGTTAGCATGGAACAGCAGCTAAAAGCCGAATAAAAATAACCTGTCAGGGGTAATTTCCCTGATGGGTGTTTACTAAATTTTCGCACCACAAAAGCTAGTAAAAAGCATAAATATAAATATTGTTCGGCGGGTCGGCGTAAATCGTCTTCATGAAAGTACCGAACTTGGCAAGAGCTTCGGCGGAATATTCTTTGGCTTTGTTGGCGTTGTCGCGACCTGTGCGCGTGCCGTTCTCGATTTGACCGACAAAAACATAGCGCACATTGTGTCGCCGAAGCATTTCAAGAGCTTTGGCCGAGTCAGTAGTGGCATAGATTCGATCCATATCGAGCCAGGCTTCCCAGATAATACTATCATCCAGGCTCGCCCGCCACTGTAATTCGTGAAAAGGCCAGCCCACAATCGTCGGTAAGCCGGTATAAGTGCTGATACGGTCATACCAGCTATAATTCATGCCGTTCACTTCTAGCACCACCCCGCGCTTATCCGGGTCGTCGCGAGCCAGGTCGCGCAGCCACTTCATCGCGGGGTACTCGGTGGGATATTCCTGAGCGTACCAGGCTTCGCCATCCAGCCCTTGCCGATTGCGGTAATGGTCGGTAGCTTGCCAGTAGCCCAGCACCGGGCAGGCGCAAGCTACAAAGGCCAGGAAAACCAAACCAGCCGCCCAACCCCATCGCCATTTTGCTTTAGCGGGCAAGGGCAAAGCGGGAACAGGGCGCGGCGTATTGTGGTCAGAAGTAGCGACAAACAGGGCGGCTAAATCCTGAGACGTGGTAGTTTTTAGGCTGCTTCGCCAACTCAAGATGCGCCAGGTGGCGTATACCGCCGCCAGCCCATAAAGCATCCAAAGTTGATACCAAAACTTGAACATAGTGTTAAAGCGATTGGTATAAATATCACGCACATACAGATTTTCGGTGAAGAGAGTAATAAAGGCCGCCAAAGCTACCAGGACGAAAAAGAGCGTATCAAATCGGGCCAACCTGACAGCGGCTTGCTGCTCTTTAGTGCGAACTTGTTCATCTTCTTGATTATTACTAACCGAACGCTGCCAGGCTCGCCAGCCTAGAAACAGCGAGAAATAAAGCACAGTCGCAACCAGACCAAGTAACTCCATTTTTAGAGTTGGCCCAATCCCCCATAACAACAGCAGGCTAAAGCTAATTATCACCAGCCCTTGCCGCTGAACTGAAGCTCGTAACCCCGCCCATGCTCCCGGCCAAAGGGTTAGCAAAGCTACCGGCAAGGTTATCAGGCTGAGAAGACCGCTGCTCAGGCTAAAATTTTGTTTAATAGCATCAGCATACACTCTTCCCAGCCCCAAAACTGCCAAAATTAGCAGAGTGATACCGGATAAGGTAGTAATTAGCTGAACAAGCCGAGGCAAAGGCTTGATAAAAGGCGGAGCGGTTTCGCACCAGAAACCCACAATTTGCAAACTAAAATAAAGCATAATCGAGAAGAAAAACAAGCCGTACATCAGGCTATATTCGGCCAGGAAAGTGCCGCGCCAGCTAACCCAACCCAGATAGCGGCTAACCCAGCCAATAACCGGGGTATCGGCCACCTCTTTAAGGGGCTGACCTTTTAGCATCCCGCCAAAATTCACTAGATAAGGCAAATAAACCAGCCCCAGCCCGGCAAATATTAAGCCCGCTTGTACTACCACCCTGCCCATACGCCCGGCCCAGGTTTGACCCGTTCGCAGTTCGGCCAGGGTCAGGAGCACCAGAGCCAACCCTAGATAAGTGGCAAAATCGCCCGCGTTAATAATATAAGGCGCACCCAGAATCAAACCCGCCCCTAAAAACAGCGGGATATTTTGCAGCCTGGGCTTACCCAGCACCCATTTACCCGATGCAAAATACAAATTTAACATAAAGGCCAGGGCTAAAGTCACATAAGCTATATCTAAAAGGTGGGCGTGCAAATCGCCATTGAGAAAACTGTAAATCGGGTATTCCGTCAGAATATCGAGCAGGCGACCATCTGGCATTGGGTCGTAGACCATCCGAGCAGTGGCCGGCCAATCAAAGTAGGGCGGGAATTTTCCGGCGGCGATTTCTGTCGGGCCACGCAAGGCAACCTGACGCAAGGCATCAATATTGCCCAGCACCATAATGAAGCCCGCCCCGACCAGCCCACCCCTTAACGAAGCCTTACCCCTACCCCGCAGCAAACCAATTAAATTGCTGCCCAGCCCGTAGCAGCCCAGCACCGCCATTGCATAAACCAGCCCCATCCCGACATTGTAGCCCGTACTTGGCTCGGTACTGCTCAACTTGGACAAAACCGCCATATATAGCTGGCCGCCATAGTAATAATTCATGGGTGCGCCACCATACCAGGGGTCGGGCGGCGGCAGATTGGGCGAAAGGGCAATTGCATTAATAAAGGCGTAGTCGAAGAATTTCTCGGAGCGATTCAAGGCCGGGCCAAAAGAGCGAAAGTTGACCATAAAGGCGTAAGCCGCCAGGAAAAGCAGTTCGCCGCCAACCACAATTTTGAGGGTAGCCCGGTTGAGCCAGGCCCAAAACTCGCGCCGCTTGACCACTAATAGCCCCAGGCCCACCGCACCCAGCAAAGCCAGCACCAACCAGCAGGTCGCACCCACAAAAGGTAAAAGCTTTAAATTACCAATCCACCAGGCCACGATGCTAACCAGCCACAAACCGAGTGGCCGACTGAAAGCATATCCTCTATCGGGCAAGCGCGAAAAGAGGGCAAAAGCAAAAGGTAGCCCAACCAGGCCCACCAACCAGCTTAACCCATACCACAGCAAAAACTCGGTCATTTATACCTGAACCCAAACCAATTGCAAATCTAAAAAATAACACTAACCGGCTCAATTATACCAGCTTTGAGCATACCAGACCAAATCTTTCGATTAAAGTAGCCACCCAAAATTGATTAAAAAAGGCCCGCCCGTGATTTAAACTCACGAGCGGGCTGTTAAATAAGATAGTCAACAACTGGCTAAGATGTCCTAATGTTGCTAATTAGTCAAGGTTACATCAAGGCTAAATTCACCTGACTCATAGCCGTAGGCACAAACCGAAACCGAGGTACCGGCATCGGCATTCCAGACAATAAACTCTTCTTTTAAGCCAGAATTAAAGCTATCCTTGAGTTTTGGCCCACTATTGCTGAACAAATACAAATCAATATTAGAGGTGTAAGGTTTTAGCTTCATCTCGTAACTGCCTGGCTGGGCCGTAAAACTCTTGCAATAAAGCTGACCTTGCTCTACCGCCGCCTGGATCGAAACAACCGATTGCGATTTAGCACCGTTTACTACAGTCTTACCCACAACCGTTGGTGACATACCCGGCGAAGGGTTTGGCTTGGTGCTAGGGGTTGGAGTGGGTAAATTTGTTGTCGGAGTGGTACCAGCAGGTGTACCTGTCGGCGGCGGCGGGTTAGTCGTCGCCGTTGTTACCGGTACGACAGTCGTCGCTGGCGCAGTTGGTACGGGTACAGCCGTCGTCGCGGGTATAGTCGTTGCTGACGCTGTTGTTATAGGCGCGGCTGTCGTTGCTGAGGTAGTGCTTATAGGTGCGGCAGTCGTCGCGGGGGCGGCAGTTGTTGCAGGCACAGTTGTAGCGGCGGCCCCAGACCCAGGATTACCACCAAGCCCAGCACCGCCGGCGGGCACAACCCCGACACTAACCGGCAAAGGAGTTACCACAAAGGCATTTATATCAATTGTGCCATCGCCAATAGCTTCCACCGTAAAAGAATGTTCAGCTGGGCTGGGTGGAATGTAATAAGCCTCGCTCTGGCTAGGCCAGACGATTTCCTGAAAGACTGCTCCCTTCAAGTTGAAGCGGCTAACCTCAACCCCGTCCAGCTTGAGGATAACACTACCTTGCCCTGGGGCGCGGTGGGTGCGCCAGCTAATCCCTTGCCCGTAAAACTTGAGGGTGGCTGAGCTACCTTTTGCACCGGTAACAAAGGAACGGCGGCCAAAACTATATAAATTATTTTCTACCACGTTCCACGCACCATTAAAGACAATGCTCTGTCCTTGCGGGGCGGGCATACTGGGCCGGAAATACTCCGAAATAAGGGTCGTGTTAATCGCCTGAAAAACGCTGGGGCTACGTAACACCGCCGAATGTTCCAGGGGGCCGCCCACTTCGTCCAGGTTGGCAAGGCTGATTACCCCCGGCAGGTTACTAACGTTAGAGGGAATAAAAGCATCCTGCTTGTTTTGAGCCGAAAAAATATTGCCCAGGTTAGAAACTTTAGCCAGTGACCTGACGGTGTAGGTAGCCGCCCCGTTGACATCGGCACACACACTCGGAGCTAACCCGGCCAGAAAAATCTCACCACCAGGCTGACACAGCCCGGCCCAGGCCGGCGTGTTAACCCCCAGAAGCGGGCTATCCAGGGTAATAATCGAATGTACTCTGGCCCGTTCACTGGGGTCGGCGGCTTCCACCAGCCAGGAAGCGGCTAAAGCTCCGCCAATTCCCTGTCCGATAATATCAAAGGTAGCATCCGGGTAGCGATTAAAGAAATCGGTGCGGAAACGCGGGTAAAGGTTAGCGAAAGGCTGCCATGTATCCACACACTTGTCACCGCCCGGATTATTACTATACTTGAAAAAGAGAAAGTCATCCTCTTTCAAGGCGATAGAATTGGCGGCGTTGTCCATCAAATGCCGCTTCATTGGGCCAAAACCTTCTTCGCCCTGGACATAAACATTGAAATCCAGGTCGGGATTACAGCCGGGAGGTGACAGAAAGCTCAAACGAAGGTCATGCACGAAAAGAACCTTGCGCTGAGGATAGTTGCCAGGTTGGGCCGAGGCAATCAGGAGGCTGGAAACCAGACCCAGGCCCATCAGCAGAACGAGAGCCAGACCAGCCCAGCGATACCGCCGATAGAAGCGGCGCGGTGAATTAGACGAACTGGTACGAATAGCGGTTGGTACAGGGGCGGTGGTAGTCGGTGCTTCCGAGTTGCGCCCGAAATTTGAACTCATTTGCATCTCCTTGTAGTACGGTTGCGAATACAGCCGTTTAATATGTTGATTGTTAAAACGCTAGTGAATATGTTCACAAGATTATGACAAAACTATCTATAACCGCAGGCGGGCTACTTAAACAAACCGGGCAAATTATTCAGGGAAGGTTAAAGATTTTCACGCATAAATACTGTTTACGAATGGTCTGCTTGTAGAACTTTCGCCTTAGCCCGGCTAAGGCGAACTATAGGTCAAAGAGAAGACATCAACATTTTTGCAACCCTTTTAGGGATATGTCCTCTCTTGCTACCGTTCTGTGTCAACCAAAGGCGCGTTTAGTAAGAACCCGGATACACTACTACTCGCTGACCAACATAAATAAGGTTTGGATTACGGATGCCGTTATCCCGCACGAGGCGAGAAACCGTAGAGCGGTAGCGGAATGCAACACCGCTCAAAGTGTCGCCGCGTTGCACTACATAAATAATTCGGGTAGCGGGCGGTACAATTGTGCCGGTGGGAATCACCAGGCGTTGTCCGGCATATATCAAATTCGGATTGAGGATTTTATTGGCCGAGGCAATCGCAGACGCGCTGCTACCAAAGCGGGCGGCAATCATGGCTAAAGTATCGCCGTACTGCACTACGTAAATTACCTGACCCTGGTTATAGGCTTCGGCATTAAGCTGAACCTGTGCGCTGGTCAGCATTTTATCACGGATGATTAGCTCAACTGCACCAGGGGTAGTATCAAGGGTTAAAAGTTCGGCGGGCATTTGCTGGTCGGTTGCCGCGACTGTACCTTCCCCGGCAAACAGGCTCAGACTCATTAAAGCTACCAACATCATTACAACTGCTAAGGCGATTACGACTGGCTTCCTGGCCTTTATAAAAAGTTTGTGCATGGTTTGACCTCCTGGTTGGGTTGGTTTAGTCGGGTAATAGGCTCTTTGGGAAAAGGTTCAACACTGCATAACCAAAATGTGTTATTAATATTGTAGCTTTTTATATAATAATGTCAATACCTTTTTTACTGAATTTTTTATTACTAAAACCTGAAGATTTTCGGAAAAACCCACTTGCAACAAATTCCTAGTGGTTTCGTACTTAATTAGAGAAGGATTAAGAAACTACCGAAACTTTCTAACCTGAAAGGGTACTGGCAGCAGTTTTCCGGTTTCTGTTTCTTTTTATTCTCAGCCCGGCTGAGTATTTTTATTAGCAGGAGCGTTGGCAGGAAAGGGTGCAGGGCTGTCCCCGGCCACTCGCTACGTTATCCTTGCAGTTGGCTGGCTAAGGCGGTCAGCTGCGAACATTCCTAATAAGGAGAAAGTTAGTGTCGCTTTTAGTAGAGCGCGTGAGCAAAACTTTTACTAAGGTGCAAGCGGTTAACGACCTTTCGATGCAGGTGAAGCAAGGTGAAATTTTCGGCTTTTTAGGGCCAAACGGCGCAGGCAAAACTACCACTATTCGCATGATTTTGGATATTATTCGCCCGGATGCTGGTCAAATTAGCTGGAACGGCAAACCCGTGACCGAAGTGTCGCGTCGGGCCTGGGGTTACTTGCCGGAAGAGCGTGGCCTCTATCCTAAAATGGCAGTAGACGAGCAGCTTATTTTCCTGGCCCGGCTCTACGGTATGCCTAAAGCGCGGGTAGAGCGTGATTTGACCGAATGGCTGGAGCGTTTCGAGATTAGCCAGAACCGCAAGAAAAAAGTCGAAGAGTTGAGCAAGGGCAACCAGCAGAAAATTCAGTTTTTAGCGACGATTCTCCACGACCCGGATATTTTGATTATGGACGAACCGTTTAGCGGTCTCGACCCGCTAAACGTCAATTTACTGAAAAATGCTTTTCTGGAAATGCACCGACGCGGTAAGACTATCATTTTCTCGACGCACCAGATGGAAACGGTTGAAGAGCTTTGCGAAGATATTGCCATTATCAACAAAGGGCAAATCGTAGTAAGTGGCTCTTTGCGCGAGGTCAAGCGTTCCAGTGGCCGCACCATCATCCGGCTGGCTCTCGACAATGACCTGACGATTGGCTGGCTCGACCAGATTGCTGGAGTAGCGGTAAGCAAGCGTCGTCAGGATTATGTCGAAATGGAGCTACATGCTCCCGCTACGCCAGACCTGATATTGCAAACGGCTTTACGTCAGGGCGGACACATCACCCGCTTTGAAGTGGTTGAGCCAAGTCTGAACGATATTTTTATCGAGCGAGTGGGCGGTTTACCGACTAACAGTGAGCCTGACCCGGCGGAAGAGCCTGCTATTGTTACCCAAAGACAGAGTTAGAACCGCTGCCTTGCCTCTCTTCTAAAGAACCATTCCTCTTTATTCTCGAAAAGGGGTGGGGACGTAGGTTGGCAGGTTTAGCTATTTTGGAGGATTAAACGGTGCAAACCCTTGAACCTGAAAAAGCAAATTTGGACGAGCGCGGAGCTAACAGTGTAAATCCCGCCGACCTCTCAGTTGGGGCAGGCGCACGCGGCAACAATATCCGCAATATAGGGCTGATTATTGGCCGCGAATATAACGCCAGAGTGCGCCGCAAAATGTTTGTAGTAGCATCGGGCATTATGATGGTAATAGTATTAATCGGGACATTTTTGCCAACCGTTATTCAATTATTAAGCTCTAATTCGCCCACTAAAATTGCCGTAATTGAGAATACCGGGCCAATCGCCGGGCAAACGGTGGTTAATTATTTAGACCAGAGCTTGAATACTACGCTCAACTCTGGCAACCCTTCGGCCTTGCCCAATCAAGCGCAGCCAGTCGCCGCCTACAAAATTAGCCAGGCCGGGCCAAACCAGACTGATGACCTTCGCAAGGAAGTACAAGATGGCAAGCTGGATGCTTTGTTGACACTGGGCCGTAACCCAAAGGGCGACCTGAGCTTTGATTACTACACCAAGAGCAATGATGTGTCGGGTGGGGCAAGGGTACGGCAAGCTTTAACCGTGCTGGCAATCAATGACCGTCTGAGTCGGGCAGGGTTGGCCCAGGAGACAGTTGGGCAGCTTTTCAGTCCGCCCGAAATCAAAACAGGCAGTGCCAGCCAGGAGAAACCCAGCAATCAGGGCAAGAGCAGCGAAGAACAGGCTGTCTCCTACGGGGTGGCCTTCCTGCTAGTGGTTTTGCTCTTCACCACCATTCAGGGCTATGGTGTGGCGGTAGCCCAGGGTGCAGCGGAAGAAAAAAGCAACCGGGTAATGGAAATTATGGTTTCGGCGGCCACCCCTTTCCAGCTAATGATGGGTAAAATTATTGGTATCGGGCTGGCCGGATTTACTCAGGTCGGCTTGATAGTAATTACGGGTATCGTCGGCCTCTTAATTCAAAGCCCCATTCAGAAGGCTTTGCTGGGCGATAGAGCGGGCGGAACGCCGATTGACATTAGCAAGGTTTCGATAGCGTCGCTGGGGTTTTTCCTGGTGTTCTATGTGCTGGGCTTTATTCTGTGGGCCTCGCTCTATGCCGCCGTCGGCTCGCTGGTTAGTCGTCAGGAAGATGTTCAGGGCGCGTTAACTCCTTTTGCCCTGCTCAATACAGGAGCTTACCTTGCCGCTATTTTTGGCTTGCAGTCTATTGATGCAACCTGGGTTACAGTTTTATCTTACGTTCCGTTCTTTACGCCGATTTTGATGTTTGCCCGGCTATCACTGGGTGCAGCCCCCCTGTGGGAAGGGATTTTGTCGGTGGCTCTTCTAATAGTTTGGGGAGTTATCTTTACCTGGCTTTCGGCGCGGGTTTACCGGGCCGGGGTACTACTCTATGGGCGCAAACCGACGATGGCCCAAATTTTCAAGCTGATGTGGGCTAAAGGGTAGTTGTCAGTATACAGTTTTCAGTCGTCAGTTTTGGGGACGCGGGTCAATTGACCTGTCCCTCACCCCTCTCCTAAACGGAAAGGGGCAATCAATCAATTGCTCTGACTAATTACTCCCCTTTCTTGAGTAGGTAGGGAAGGGGTGGGGGACGCAGGTTAACAGCAAAGGAGAAATTTTTCGCTATGGCTAATGCTCAGTTTAGTAATTCCAATAATTCTCAGATAAATCCAGCAACCAGTGTGATGCCCGCCACTAACGGCGTTGGCGGTGCTTTGTTCCTGATTTTGCTTGTGATTGGGGCGGGACTATCTTTTTTGCTGATTAACCCACCCGTCCCGGCCAATACTAATAATGGCTTCTGGCTGGTCGCCCTTGCGCCGTTCATTATTAGCCTGCTAGTTGGCTACCTGATTTTTCTGTCGCTGCGGGTGGCTCGACAATGGGAAAAGGCGATTGTGCTGAGGCTAGGCCGCTTTAGCCAGGTTTCCGGGCCAGGGGTGTTCTTTCTGTGGCCGATTATTGACTCGATTTCGAGCATTGTAGACACGCGCGTTCAGATTAGCCCTTTTAGAGCCGAACAAACTTTGAGCCGGGATACAGTGCCAGTAGATGTAGACGCGGTGCTGTTCTGGTTCGTCTGGGATGCGGAGAAAGCGGCCTTAGCCGTTTCAAATTATGCCGAAGCGGTTAGCTGGGCTTCTCAAACCGCCCTGCGCGATACTATCGGTAAGACCGACCTGGCCTCACTTTTGGCCGGACGCGAACAGATTGAAATTACCCTTAAAAAGATGATTGATGAGCGCACCGAACCCTGGGGTATTACGGTGCAATCGGTGGAAATGCGGGATGTACTCATCCCCGAAGCTTTGCAAGATGCTATGTCCAAAGAGGCCCAGGCCGAGCGCGAACGACATGCCCGCGTAATCTTGAGTCAGGCCGAAGTAGAAGTGGCTCAAAAGTTTAACCAGGCCGCTTTGATTTACGGCGCAAACCCGGTAGCCCTCAGTCTGCGCTCGATGAACATGCTTTCGGACGCAATTAAGGCACGCGGCGCACTGGTAGTTGTGCCAAGCAACGCAGTGGAAACGCTAGGCTTAGGTACGATTAGCGGCCTGAGTGCTTTGAGCCAGAATATGTTGCCCAACGCACCTCACCTGGATTTCAACAACATGCCCAACGGCAGCCCGCCTCCGCCCCAAACCCATGACCCGGCAGCGGCCAATCCACCTGTAGCCGTACCAAACCCTGTGCCGCCACCAGCCCCGGCCCGTCGCCAGCCACCCCAACAACCGGGCAATCCTACCCCTTATACGCCCTGGCCTAATACAAGTGGCAATCCGTAAAATACGAATTCCGGCTCAATCAATCAGGCAAGAAATGGGGCAGACCCGAAAATCTGCCCTTTTCTTTAGCGCAGTACAACGGCTAGTTCCCGATTTTTGCCAACCGATAACTGACGACTGTTTACTGACAACTACTCAATGCTGAACCAGCCGGGGACAGGCGACTCAAATTCGCTTGCCAGGCAATCCATGTGAATTTCGTCGTAACGCTTGCCGTTCATCAGGACAGCCCCGCGCCGCCGCCCGATTACCTTGAAGCCCGCTTTTTGATAAGCTTTTTGGCCGCGAAGATTAAACTCCATGGTGTCGAGTGCAATGTTATAAAGATTGAGAAAGCGAAAGCCATAATCAAGGGTTAGCTTAATCGCTTCCGTGCCGTAACCCTTACTCCAGTATTCTTTGCGGCCAATTGAGACACCCAATGAGGCTACCCCATCACGATAGTTGAGGTCGCGCAGCATCACCGAGCCAATCATGCTCAGTTTTTCCAGTTCAAAAATAGTGAAAGATAAACCTCTTTTTTTGACCTCTTCATAGCTGAGAGCTTCGGTAATATCTAACGGCCCTCTGAAAGTACCGCTACCATAAATCGCCACCTCCGGGTCTTGCAAATAGCCCTTGAATATTTCGTCATGTTCGGCCAGATATGGCCCTAAACCAACCTTTAGCCCGCGCACGTTTAGTACAGTCAGTTTGGTTTCGGCTTCGTTGCTCAAATTTTTGCTTTCCTTTCTAATTTTTTAGTCCAGGACTTTCACTTGTAGCCTACTTCACAAGACAAAAGCGAGAAGAAAAAGGCCGGGAACACCTCGTTACCGCATCTCTTTAGAGCTTCTCAATCTCACCCGTTT
>Ga0123336_10003676_pt1 | contig 12689 bp, 11 predicted proteins | sample SSSSmetaG_FD_96466 | JGI IMG/M metagenome (GOLD analysis project Ga0123336, IMG submission 96466) | Glacier valley bacterial and archeal communities from Borup Fiord, Nunavut, Canada, to study Microbial Dark Matter (Phase II) - ​SSSS metaG | ecosystem: Environmental > Aquatic > Freshwater > Ice... | reverse complement strand
GTGCCGACCCTCACCTCGGCGGTCGAGCGCCGCGGCCCGAACCGCGCGAAGAACGTGACCCGCCTGCCCGCGAAGGCGGCGGCACGGCCTGCGGCGAGCGTGCCCGCAGCGCCGCTGGCCAGCCCGGCGACGGGCACCGACGACGAGTGGACCAGCTTCTGAACCCAGCGCCTTGGCGCCAACAAAACAAACCGGCCGCCTTGCGGCCGGTTTTTTTATTCGACGCCGCGCAGCGAGGTCGCAGCAAACGACCTTGGCCAGGCTTGCGGATGACTGGTTCGGAGCAGTCCAGCGGCAATTGCTGGTCTCGCGGCATGCACATCAAGGTCGGTCGAGCTGTGGCCGATAGCGGCCTCAGTTCGACCTGGGATCCAGTGACGGCTTCTTGTCTTTGTGTGTACCTACTGCACACTTTGCGCTCAGACGGCTGATAGACGGCGCAACGGTCGCGCGGATGTCCTACACAGTTCCCGGCAGCTGACGGGCAATATGCTGTATGACATTTGCTGTTCCATTGGAAGCGCGACCGTCCAGCAACTCAATCGTCTTACAGCGCGCGTCTGGTCAAGCCCCGGCCATCGTTGCTTTGGAGAAGTCGGGAGCGGGCGTTTGAGTTCTACGCCCACGTTCATTCGAAGCGTTGGAACATCCGTTCCGCGGAACAGATTTACGAAGGCCGAGTGCCTGGCTGCGTTTGAATCCTCAGACTGGTTTGGTAGGCTGGAGCGTAGGTCTCACGTCATCGCGAGGACGGTGCTGCAGCGTGACAACGGTATCGACGCGCGTCGGCTGGCGGTGGATCGTCTGGAGGAAGTATTCCAGATCGACCCTGACACCCTGAGTGAACGATTCCTCCGCAACGCGCCCGTGCTCGCATCCGACGCGGCGGTTCGCGCAATAGAGACAGCCGGTGTACCCGTCGCCGACATCGATGCTGTCGTCGTCAGTACATGTACGGGCTATCTGTGTCCCGGCCTGTCCGGCTATGTTGCCGAACGCCTGGGACTTCGCCAGGACGTCCAGGCCTATGACCTGGTGGGCCAAGGCTGTGCTGCAGCGCTCCCAAACATGCAGATGGGTCGCGCCCTGCTGCTCGGCGGCGATTGCCGCCATGTTCTGTCAGTTTGCGTCGAGGTCAGCAGTGCGGCGATGTACCTTGACGACGACCCCGGGGTGCTCATCAGTGCCTGCTTGTTTGGTGATGGCGCGGGCGCGGCGGTGTTGTCTCGCGAACCCCGCTCGGGTGCGCGCTCCATCGAGTGGACGGACAGCACCTCGCTGATCCTGCCCGAGCACAGACGCGCGCTCCAGTTCGAAACCCGCGCGGGCATGCTGCGAAACATTCTCACCAGAGAAGTTCCCGGGCTCGCCGCAAACAACGCCCTGGTGGTGCTGAACACGGTGCTCGACCGCGCTCATGTCACGTCGTCGGACGTGGGCACGTGGATCATGCATGCGGGCGGGCGCGACGTGCTGCAGGCAATCGAAGAGCGGTTCAAACTCACAAAGCCGGACCTTCGCTACAGCGCGGGAATGCTGCGCGAATATGGCAACCTGTCGAGCGCGTTCGTGTATTTCGTGCTGCAGGCGGCGCTGGTCGATCACGCGCCCGCTGGTTGGTGGTGGCTGTCGTCTTTCGGCGCCGGCTTTTCTTGCCACGGTGCCTTGCTCAAGGTCGGATGAACATCGGCGAATGAACACTACATCGCAGATGCCGCGCAAGGTGACACCCGAGGCGCTGGACTCGCTTGGTGCCGCCGATCCCGCCGCGCAGCGATCCCGCCGTGACCTTCGCCGCCTTCACTTTGCGATGGGCACTCTTTCGATCATGACGCGTGCCATCGGTCCCAAGCCGAACCGCTCGCGGCTACGCATTCTGGAGCTTGGTGCAGGCGACGGCTCGCTCGCACTGCGCTTTGCGCACAGACACGCGCGCCAGTGGCCGCGCGTGTCGTGGACCCTGCTCGATCGTCAGAACACGGTCGCCGAGTCGACGCTTAACGGCCTGCGCGCGGCCGGTTGGCAGCCCGTCGTCGCGGTCGCCGACGTATTCGACTGGCTGAGTAGGAACCAGCAACGCGGCTGGGACATCATTGTTGCGAACCTGTTCGTCCACCACTTCAAAGGCGATGAACTGGGACACCTGTTGCGCGCGGTATCCGAGGTCACGCCGCTGTTCTTCTGCTGCGAACCACGCCGAAACACCGTCGCGTTGATTGGAAGCCACCTCGTCGGCCTGATCGGCGCCGGGGCAGTGACGCGCGAAGATGCGGTGCTCAGCGTTCACGCTGGCTTCCGGGATCGCGAACTGTCGGCGCAGTGGCCGAGCCACGAAGCCTGGTCGCTGCACGAGTATTCGGCCGGTCTTTTCAGCCACTGCCTGCTGGCGCGCAAGACGTGAGCGCTTCACCCGCTTCAAAGTACGATGCGATCGTGGTCGGCAGCGGGCCTGCCGGAGCGACCGCAGCGCTCCTGCTGGCGCGGTCTGGCTGGCATGTAGCGATCGTCGAGAAAGCCGCTTTCCCTCGCCGCAAGGTGTGCGGAGAGTTCGTCTCGGCGACCACCTGGCCGCTGCTCGACGCGCTCGGGGTCGGCGATGAACTCAGGGGCCAGGCGGGGCCGCTCGTGCGCCGCGTCGGGGTGTTCGCGCGCATGTCGAAGGTCACGGCACCGATGCCTGCGACCGGCAACGCCCTCGAAGGCGGGCGCGCCGTCAGCCGGGAGGTGCTCGACGCGGTGCTCCTGCGCCACGCTGCGGCGGCGGGAGTGACCCTCTGGCAGCCGTGGATCGTGGCGGCGTTCGCCTCCGACTCCGGCAGGCATGCGTGCACTATCGAACACCGCGAGCGTGGCGAACGCTGCATGCTGGAGGCGCCGGTAGTCGTCGCCGCGCACGGCTCATGGGACAGCGGCCCTCTGCCCACGCAGCCACTGCGCACGGTTGGCGCCCCTTGGGAGCTTCTCGGCTTCAAGGCACGGTTCCTGGGCGGCACGCTCGATGACGACCTGATGCCGCTGCTCGCGTTCCCCGGCGGTTACGGCGGCATGGTCAACACCGGGGCGGCACGGGTCAGTCTGTCGTGCTGCATCCGTCGAGACCATTTGGACGCGGCGCGCGCTCGGTATCCGGGGCGTACGGCGGGCGAGGCCGTGCTCGCGCACATCTTCGAACACTGCGACGGTGTCGGCGCAGCGCTAGCTACAGCCTCTTGCGATGGCCAGTGGCTCGGGGCGGGCCCGATCCGGCCCGGCATCCACAACTTCGGCCGAGGTGGCGTGTTTGCGGTCGGGAATGCCGCCGCAGAGGCGCACCCCATCGTTGCCGAAGGCATCAGCATCGCGATCCAATCCGCGGCCTTGCTGACGGAGACGCTCGGCCATTTCTCGGCAGCGGCATCGGCACCCGCGGCGCTGGCGGCGGCGCACACCAAGTACCAACGGCTTTGGCGCCGCAATTTCGCGCCACGCATGCGCGCCTCGGCGATCTACGCCGAACTCTTCATGCGGCCGCTGCCGACGCGGCTCGCGGTAGCCGCGATTCAGGTCTTACCGTCGCTGCTGCGCATCGGCGCCACGTGGAGCGGCAAGTCCCGCCAGCTGCAATTGCCCGGCCGCCCCTTCGCACCCTTGAACGCACCCATCGGAGACGACGCATGACAACGACCGCTCGAATCATTGCCATGCTGGTCAAGGACTTCAAGGTAGACCGGGACCGACTTTCGGCCGACGCGAGTCTCGAGGACATCGGCATCGATTCGATCGGGGTGGCTGAATTGCTGTTTGATATCGAGGACGAGTTCCATCTGAAGTTGCCTGACGTGCCGCTCGACTTGGCGACCTTCGGCGACGTCGTACGTTACGTGGAAGAGCAGATTGCCGCGCAAGGCACTCGACCCGCAGCCGACGCGGCTTCGGCGCACGAAATCCGGGCCGCACCGTGAGGCGTGTGGCTGTCACTGGCATCGGTTTGGTGACACCCCTCGGCCACAGCACGCGCGAAGTCTTCGAATCAGCTTGCGCCGGTCGGTCAACGATCCGGCCGTTCGTCGGCGAGGCCACCGCACGCCTGCGTTCGCCCTTGGCGGCAACAGTTCAATTCGACGCCGGCGAGCACTTCGACGTGCAGCAGCAGCGCCTGCTCGACCGGGTAACCCAGTTCGCGGTGGTTGCCGCGCGGCGCGCCATCGCCGACTCCGGTGGGGCACTTTCGAGTCTTGACCGCGACCGGGTCGGCGTCTTCCTGGGCACCGGCATGGCGGGCATCGCCTCGATGGACGATGGGTACCGGACGCTGTATGCCGACGCTTCGGACCGGATCAAGCCGACATTGATCCTGCAAGGCATGCACAACGCTGCCGCGGCCTGGATCGGCATCGAGCATCGACTGACCGGACCCAATCTCACCTATTCGACCGCCTGTTCATCCTCGGGCGTGGCGATCGGCGAGGCCTGGCTCCGGGTTGCGAGCGGCGCCGTCGATCTGGCCGTGGCGGGCGGCTCGGAGGCGCCGCTCGCGCTTGGCTCGATGAAGGCATGGGAGGCGATGCACACGCTGGCGAGCAGCGACGTCGTGGCGCCAAGTGCGTCCTGCAAGCCGTTCTCGAAGAACCGGACCGGCATGGTGCTCGGCGAAGGAGCGGCTATCGTGCTGCTCGAACCGATGGACGCCGCATTGGCACGCAACGCGACCATCCATGGTGAGGTAATCGGCTACGGCCTCACGACCGATTCATCGCACATCGCGCGTCCCAGCGTGCAGGGCCAAGCTGCTGCGATGGGCGCCGCTTTGAGGTCGGCCGGTATCACGGCCGACGAAGTCGATTCGATCAATGCGCACGGCACCGGAACCTTGGCAAACGATGCCGCCGAGACGGCCGCCATCCGGAGCGTTTTCGGCGATCGTGCCGGCGCCATTCCTGTCAGCGCGACGAAGGCGATCCACGGGCATCTGCTGGGTGCTGCGGGGGCTATCGAATGCGTGCTGGCGCTGTTGGCGATGCGCAACCGCATCGCACTGCCGACGATGCATCTCGAGCAGCCCGACTCTGAATGCGATCTTGACTACGTGGCGGAGGTCGCCAGGCCGGGTGCGGCCGGGAACGTCATGCTGTCCAACTCGTTCGCTTTTGGCGGAACCAACGCCGTGCTCGTGCTGCAGTCGAGTCAATGACTTCAGGCTAGAGCCGGTTGATGCTGCCGCCGCCCGCGCTGCGCAGGCGTTCGAGTAGCCGTGCGGCGATCTGCCCGAGCGGCAGCACGTCGTTCGCCGCACCGGCGGCGATGGCCTCGCGCGGCATGCCGAAGACCACGCAGCTGGCCTCGTCCTGCGCCAGGTTGTAGCTGCCGGCGTCCCGCATGAGCTTCATCGCGGTGGCGCCGTCGGCCCCCATGCCGGTGAGCATGATGCCCAGCGCGTTCGGGCCGACGACGCGCGCGGCCGACTGGAACAGCACCTCGACCGACGGCTTGTGGCGGTTCACCGGCTCGCCGTCGCGCACCCGGGCGATGTAGTTGGCGCCCGAGCGCTCGACGCTCAGGTGCAGGCCGCCGGGCGCGATGTAGGCATGGCCGGGCAGCACCCGCTCGCCGTCGCTCGCTTCCTTGACGCAGATGCGGCACAGCCCGTCGAGCCGCGCCGCGTAGCTTCGCGTGAAGCCTGGCGGCATGTGCTGCGTGATCATCACCGCCGGGGCGTCGTGCGGCAGGTTGACCAGCACCTCCTTGGTGGCCTCGGTGCCGCCGGTGGAGGCGCCGATGAAGACGACCTTCTCGGTCGACATGCGGCCCAGCGCGCTCGGTGCCGGGCCCGCTGCGGTTGCTGCCGCCAGGGTGCTGGCAGCGCCGGCGGGCGGCGCACGCCGTACATGTGCGCGCGCGGCGATGCGGATCTTCTCGGTGATGTCCTGCGCGAGCAGGCGCAACCCGTCGGCGACGCCGATCTTGGGCTTGGCGACGAAGTCGATCGCGCCGAGTTCGAGCGCGCGCAGCGTGACATCGGCACCGCGCTCGGTGAGGGTCGAGACCATCAGCACCGGCATCGGCCGCAGACGCATCAGCTTGGCGAGGAAGTCGATGCCGTCCATGCGCGGCATCTCCACGTCGAGCGTGATCACGTCGGGGTTCAGGCTGCGGATCATCTCGCGCGCCACCAGCGGGTCGGCGGCGGCGCCCACGCACTCCATGTCGGGTTCGCGGTTGATGATCTCGGTGAGCAGGCTGCGCACCAGGGCGGAATCATCGACGACGACGACGCGGGTCTTTGCCATGCGGGTCTCCTTGTGACGCCGGGGTGTGGGCGGTCAGAACAGGTCGACCGAGCCGCCGCCGATGGCGGCCGGGGCGATCTTCTGTGCTGCCGTGCGCTCCATTGCCAGCAGCGCTTCGTGGTTGGCCGAGGCCAGGCGCTTGACCATCGCCTTGCCGCTGGCCGGCAGGAAGCAGACCTTGCGCGGGTAGATGTCGAGCACGTCGCGCGAGACGACCGGCATGCGCTCGGCCTTCAGGTAGTCGAGCACGAAGGCGGTGTTGCGCTCGCCGACATTCAGCGAGTTCATGCCTGAGATCACCTGGCCGCCGCCGAAGACCTTGGCCTCCATCGTGGAGCGCGTGGCGCCGAGCTTGAGCATCTCGTTGATAAGGATCTCCATCGCGAACGAGCCGTAGCGTCCGCTGGACGTGCCCGCTTCGTTGCCATTGCCCTCGGGCAGCATGAAGTGGTTCATGCCGCCGATCCGGGCATTCCGGTCCCACAGGCACACGGCGATGCACGAGCCCAGCGTCGTCATGATCAGGATGTCTTCGTGATACACGAAGTACTCGCCGGGCAGGATCTTCACCGCCTCGTTGGCGAACTGCGTCTCGTACCAGAAGAACGAGGCTTCGCCGGGCTTGCGCGGCCGGCTCTTGAGCTGCTGCAGGCGCGGGTTCGACGACGGGGTGCGCACGGGCGTGGCCAGGGCCATGGCTTGCTTCACCGCTCAGGCGCGCTCGTAGACCGTCTTGCCGCGCAGGCGGAACAGGTCTTTCGAATCGCTGAAGTTCTCCGAGTGGCCGGCGAACAGCAGACCGCCCGGCTTCATCACGCGGTGCATGCGCTCGAGCACGCGGCGCTGGGTCGGCGCGTCGAAGTAGATCATCACATTGCGGCAGAAGACGATGTCGAAAGGCTCGCCCAGCGACCAGCGTTCGTCCATCAGGTTGAAGGCACGGAACTCGACGAGCCGCCGCAGTTCGGGCCGGATGCGGATGAAGCCGCTGTTCGCGCCGGTGCCGCGCATCACGTGGCGGCGCAGCCGCTCGGGGCTCAGGCCGCGAGCGTCCACGGCATAGACGCCGCGTTCGGCGGTGGCGAGCACCTTGGTGTCGATGTCGCTGCACACGATCTTGCAGGCGGCGTTGTCGCCGAGCGTCTCGGCGACCGTCATCGCCAGCGAATAGGGCTCCTCGCCGGTCGAGGCTGCGTTGCACCAGATGCGCAGGCCCGGGCGCTTGTGGGCGGAGAGTTCATCGCGCAGCACCTCGAAATGGTGCTCCTCGCGGAAGAACGACGTCAGGTTGGTGGTCAGGCAGTTGACGAACTCCTGCCACTCGAGTTCGTCCGACGTCTTCTCCAGTGCTTGCAGGTAATGGCCGAATGAATTGAACCCCGCCTCGCGCAGCCGGCGCGACAGCCGGCTGTAGACCATGGCCTCCTTGCCGGCGTGCAGGCTGATGCCTGCGCGCTGGTAGATGAGCTGGCGGATGCGTTCGAAGTCGGCCCTGTCGAAGCCGAATTCGGCTTCGGGGCGCTGGCTCTCGGGTCGGGCAAGGGACGGCACAGCGCTCATCGGGGATCCTGGGTCGAGGCGGCGAAGGGCGTGCCGGCGTACCGGCGCGCTCTCTTGTTCCTGCTTTATCGGCAGGCGCCGCCGCGGCTTGAGCACGACCGGTGCCGTCGCGGCAAGGCACCGGGGAACGGCCCGCCGACCCCGCCAGGCGGGCGCGTCACTTCGGCAGCAGCACCTTGTCGACGACGTGGATCACGCCGTTCGACTGGGTCACGTCGGCGATGGTCACGTTGGCGGTGCCGCCGCTTTCGTCCATCACCGTCACGCCCGAGCCCGCCGCCATGGCGGTGAGTGTGCCTCCCGAAACGGTCTTGAGCACGGCCTTGCCGCCACCGTCCATCACGGCTTTCTTGAGCATGGCCGCGTCCATCTTGCCAGCGACCACGTGGTAGGTGAGCACCTTGGTCAGTGTTGCCTTGCTCTCGGGCTTGAGCAACGTGTCCACCGTGCCTGCGGGCAGGGCGGCAAACGCGGCGTTGGTGGGTGCGAATACGGTGAACGGGCCCGGGCCCTTGAGCGTGTCGACCAGGCCGGCAGCCTTCACGGCGGCAACGAGCGTGGTGTGGTCCTTCGAGTTCACGGCGTTGTCGATGATGTCCCTGGTGGCGTACATCGGCGCGCCGCCGACCGTGACCTGTGCGATCGCGGTGATGGCCGAGGCCGACATGACCAGGGCCAGCGCGAGGGTGGAGACCTTGAAGTGTTTCATGCGTGTTTCCTTTGGGTTGATTGACGCGGCAAAGGCTGCGCGGGGGCTCATACGCAGCCCCTTGCGCAGCAGATGCAGCGCGCAGCGCGTAACGCGGTGCAAGGGTTTTGCGGCCGGGCGCCGCAGGTACGCCGCCGTCACCGCCGTCGCCGCCGTCACCACCGTCACAATCAGCGCCACCAGCCGACCCGTCTGGATGCGGCGTGTGCCGCCTTCGCAGCACCACCCCACCCCACATGGCCACCGATACCCCTGCAAGCCGTGAACCTGCCAGGCTGGCTGCGTTGCACGACCTGCGCGTGCTCGACACCTTGCCGGAGCAGGCCTTCGACGACATCGTGCAACTCGCCTCGCAGATCTGCGGCACACCGGTCGGGCTGGTGTCGCTCGTCGACGAGCAACGCCAATGGTTCAAGGCGCGCGTCGGCCTGGCGGCCACGCACACGCCGCGCGACATCGCCTTTTGCGCGCACGCCATCAACACGCCCGACGAGCTGATGGTCGTGGCCGACACGGCCTGCGACCCGCGCTTTCGCGACAACCCGCTCGTGACGGGCGACCCGAGGATCCGTTTCTACGCGGGCGCGCCCGTCGTCACGCCGGGTGGGCACGCCCTGGGCACGGTGTGCGTGTTCGACACCGTTCCGCGCGAGCTCGATGCTGCGCAGCTCGGTGCGCTGCAGGCGCTGGCGCGCCAGGCGAGCGCGCTGTTCGAGTTGCGCCGGCGCACGATGGCGCTGGAGGAGCAGGCGCACGAACTGGCCCGCGTGTCGCTGATGGACACCGACGAGCGCCGCCGCAGTGCCGAGATGCTGGACCTCGTGCTGCGTGGCGGCTCCCTGGGCATGTGGGACCTCGACGTGCCGACAGGCCACTTCACGGCCAATGACCGCGAGTTCGAGATGCTCGGCCACGACCCGGCGGACACTGCCGCGCAGGCGATCAACTGGCGCACGCTGATCCACCCCGACGACCGCGCGCCCCTGCAGGCGGTGCTGGCCCGCCACCTCGCCGGCGAGACGCCGTCCTGCGTGTGCGAGCACCGCGTTCGCCACCGCGAAGGGCATTGGGTGTGGGTGCTGAACCATGCCGTCGTGGTGTCTCGCGACCCGCTCGGTGTGCCGCTGCGCATTGTCGGCACCCACATGGACGTGAGCTCGCGCATCAACGACCGGCATGCGCTGGAAAGTGCCCGCGGCTTGTTGCAGCGCATGGGGGCGCTCGCCAAGGTCGGTGGCTGGGAGCTGGAGCTTGCGACCGGGCACCTGAGCTGGACCGACGAGGTCTACCGCATTCACGAGGTCGATCGTTCGGCGGAGCCGGCCCTGCTGTCGGCCATCGATTTCTACGCGCCCGAAGCTCGGCCGTTGATCCAGGCGGCGGTTGCGGCCGGCGTGGCCCACGGCACGCCGTGGGACCTGGAGCTGCCCTTCGTCACCGCCACGGGCCGGGCACGCGTGGTGCGTGCGCAGGGCGAGGCGGTGCTCGAGCAGGGCAAGGTGGTGCGCCTCTTCGGCGCGTTCCAGGACGTGACCGAACGCAAGGCCGTCGAGCAGGCCGCGTTGGAGAGCCAGCGGCGCCTGCGCCTGATCACCGACAACCTTCCCGCGCTGGTGGCCTACGTCGACCGCAACCAGCGCTACAGCTTCCTGAACGCGCACATCGAACGCACGTTCGGCGTCAGCGTGGCGCTCACGCTCGGCCGCACGATTCGCGAGGCTCGCAGCGCATCGATCTATGCGCAGCTCGAGCCGCACGTGGCTGCCGCGCTGCGCGGCGAGGCGGCGTCGTTCAGCTACACCGAGGTCACCAAAGGGGGCGACAGGCACTACCAGTCCAACTACGTGCCCGACATCGACGAGACCGGGCGGGTCAACGGCTTCCTGTCGATGACCTTCGACGTGTCCGAACTGCACCGCACCCAGCTTCAGCTCGAACGGCTGGCGCGGGTCGACACGCTCACCGGGCTGCCGAACCGGCGCCAGTTCGACGAAGGCATCGACGCGGCGCTGCGGCGCGCGCGGCGGCTCCGCCAGCCGCTGGCGATGATGTTCATCGACATCGATCACTTCAAGGCCATCAACGACACCCGCGGCCACGCCGGCGGCGATGCCGTGCTGTGCGAGTTCGGCCGCCGCCTCAAGGCCTGCGTGCGCACCACCGACATGGTCGCGCGCCTGGGCGGCGACGAGTTCGTGGTGCTGCTCGAGAACCTGGCCGGCGCGGGCGAACTGGAGCGCCTGGCGGGGAAGGTGGTTGCGAGCATCCACCCGCCGTTTCGCATCGAATCAGTCGAGCTGGCGGTCACGACCAGTATCGGCGTGGCGATCACGACCGATGCCGCCACCAGTGCCAGCACCCTGCTGCTGCGTGCCGACGAGGCGCTTTACCGCGCCAAGAAGCAGGGACGAAACTGTTTCGTGATTGCTTGAGCCCGGGCGCCAGCCGCTTTCCCACCCGGGCGAAGTAGCAGCCCATCGCACCCCGGCGAAGTACCCGCCCTTTCCACTGCTTATCTGCCTCAGGTTTCGGGTTCGGGCTGGAACAATCGCCAAGCGCTCGTTGCTGGCGCATTGCCATGGCCGACTCCCAAGACCGAACCCTGCCCGCCACGCAGCGCAAGCTGCAAAAAGCCCGTGAAGACGGCCAGGTGGCGCGCTCGCGTGACTTCGGCCACTTCATGGCCGTGGCGGCCTGCGGCGCGATGCTGGTGGCGATGGCGCCCACCGCGTCGGGGTGGCTCAAGCACATGGTGATGCAGGGCCTGCAGTTCAACGCCGCCTCGGTGCGCAGCAGCGCCTTCATGGGCGAGCGGCTGGTGGCGCTGACGATCTCGATGATGTGGGTGCTGGTGCCGTTCGGCGCTGCGATGATGGGTGCCGCGCTCTTCAGCGGCCTGGCCATCGGCGGCTGGAACTGGACGCTCAAGCCGCTGCTGCCCAACCTCGGCAAGTTGAACCCGATCACCGGCCTGCCCGGCATCCTGTCGAAAGACAAACTGATCGATGCGCTCAAGGGCAGCACACTTGCACTGGTGCTGGGCGCCATCGGCGCGCTGTACTTCCGCTCGCACATCGACGCGTTCTCGGGCGTGCTGGCCATGCCGCTGCCGGCCGCCATCGAGCACACCGGGCAAACGCTGCTCGGTGGCCTGACGCTGCTGCTGCTGGCGCTCGCGCTGTTCGCGGCCATCGACGTGCCGTTGCAGCGCCACCAGCATGCGCAGCGCCTGAAGATGAGCCACGCCGAGATCAAGCAGGAGAACAAGGAACTCGAAGGCAACCAGGAGATCAAGGCCAAGGTGCGCGAGCGCATGCGCGAGATGACCAAGAAACGCATGCTCGCGGCGGTGCCGAAGGCCGACCTCGTCGTGATGAACCCGACCCACTACGCGGTCGCGCTGAAGTACGACGACACCAAGATGGGCGCGCCGCGCGTGGTGGCCAAGGGCGCCGACCTGCTGGCGCTGAAGATCCGCGACACCGCCGCCGATGCGAAGGTGCCGGTGCTCGAAGCCCCGATGCTGGCGCGCGCGCTGTACGCCCACGCCGAGCTCGACCGCGAGATCCCCGCCGCGCTGTTCGCCGCCGTGGCGCAGGTGCTGGCCTATGTGTACCAGCTGCGCGCGGCGCTCAAGGGCGCGGCCGCGATGCCCGGTGCGCTGCCGGAGTTGAATGTGCCGAACGAACTCGACCCGCACCAGAAGCCGGTGGCGGACGCGCAAGCCTTCGAATGACGGCCTCGGGCAAGCCATGGGTCGCGGCCCTGGATTCATTGTTTCTGGGCCGCGAGCCGCGCCTTCGCATGCGCTTGTTGCGCATCGGGATCGCTCTGGCCGTCAATGCGCTCAGCCTGCTCGCACAGTGGCACGCTGTCGGGTTGGGCTGGGCCGATCGCAGCGCTGCGTCGTGGCTCGGCGGCTTCATCGTCTTGGGCATGCTCGGGTTCTACGGCGTCATCCGCTCCGGGTGGACACTGGCGCTGCGCGACCCTGCGCTGACCTTGCCGCAGATGGTGTTCGGCATCGTGGTGATCGCGCTGGGTTACCAGATCAACCCGATCGTGCGCGGTGTGTTGCCGATGCTGGTGGTGCTCGTGCTCCTGTTCGGCATCTTCACGTTGGAGCCCTGGGCCTGCCGCAGTCTGAGCCGGTT
>Ga0123336_10003673_pt1 | contig 12694 bp, 7 predicted proteins | sample SSSSmetaG_FD_96466 | JGI IMG/M metagenome (GOLD analysis project Ga0123336, IMG submission 96466) | Glacier valley bacterial and archeal communities from Borup Fiord, Nunavut, Canada, to study Microbial Dark Matter (Phase II) - ​SSSS metaG | ecosystem: Environmental > Aquatic > Freshwater > Ice... | reverse complement strand
TCTCTCCAAATTGTAACGAAGGTTCTTCTATGTATCTAACTTTCATAAATTAAAAAAGGGTATTGTCGGTTAATTCATTGTCTGCTTTAATTTCTATATCGATATCCTTTGAGTGGCTCTCGATAATCTTTACCGGTTTCCATGCTTTCTCTTCCAATCTTGGTGTAATACTTAATTTTTCGGCAGCATGAATTTCTATGTAAGGATAATCTGGTGTAAATAAATTTTTATGAGAAAAGTAGTAACTAAAAAACCTAAAGTAATTATAAATAGAGCCGTTTGCTTCAAGCCGTTTTATGCCGGCCATATATGCTGATTCAAACCTGCTGGTATTATAACCGCCGGGATTGGTAAAACTCCATGTGGGATTTAATACCAAATACCAATCATGTTCAATGTTTAAAAAAGAGCTCTTAAATGCAAGGCTGCGGAAGCATACAATATGACCTTCTTTTTTATTGTGCATTTCAAAGATCACAGTCTTCGTTGCTTCATTTTTACCTTTCCATTTTATTTTCTTTTGATTTGGTACTACCTGATTGTTAGCAAATCTGAAAATCTCCTGTTGCCCATACCATTCAATTTGTTTTAGCTTACACAATTCCATCAAGGTATTTCGCAAAAGATGTTTAAATACCCTCAATGTATTTTCATTACTGTCGTAATAATCTTTACACTCAATCGGAGTTATCGTACCAATATCTACAATTTTACGGAACGGCTCTGTTCTGTCATCCAAATTTCTGAATGTATAAATATAATTTTCATACAGTACCCATTCGCCAGCTTTTACATGAATTGTCCTAAGTGCTTTTTTTACAAGATTTCCGGGTTTAAGTTTCTTAACAGGCTTTTTGTTAATTGAAATTAGATAGGTGTTTACATCATTGGTTATTGCTTCTTCATCAATGTTTAACTCTGCCTGATAAAAGTATCTTGGAAAGGAAATTTTTAAAAGATTAGGACAAATGGGTTCTGCCTCGGTATTTAAACATCCATTTACAAAAGTTTTCTGCCGCATCTGAACCTGAAAATCTGAAAATTCATGTTCATATATTTTTGAAATAGTTTCAATTTTAAGGGTTGAACTAAGTGTATTAATCTTCTGCAATAAGTTGTCTTTATCAATTACATTTTCTGTAGTAGAAAAAACAAAATCGGCAGGGATGAATGACTTTAATTTATCATCATTGTATTTGTCTTTTTTGTGAGTAATGATATAGATATAAAGCACATCGAAGACTGCATTAAGATTATGGTCTCTAAATTTTTCTAATGTCGTTTTTATTTTATCAAAATCGCTTGTAGCTGTAACCTGAAATGCTACCCTGTTTTTAAAGTCTGCTAAATCTATTGCCGGAAAGTTTTTCTTTTGAGTAGCATTCAGGTTTTCTAATCTTAAACCAAACACTTCGTTTAAAACAGGAATAAGAAAACCCTCTGCATGGATATTAATATCATAAAGGCTTGAAGCATTAAAGCCCTCTACCTCTAATACAAACCTTGCTGCATAGGTGTTAATTTTACTTATATATCCCATTCTATTCATAAGAAATAATACTGTTCGTTCTTTTATAATATTCTACTTGCTTCTCACTGAATCTACATAAATTCAAAAATCAAATTATTTTCTACATACTAATCATCACCAAACAAAAGCATTCATATACTGTTCTAATGTGCTTATACCAGCCGCTCCCTGCAAAGTATATTCTGTGCTATAATTTGCTTGCTTAGCTATATGAGCAAATGGAGCTTGTGTAATTATAAAGGCATGAATTATGTCGTAGCCATTTTCAAGGGATGTGTATTGATATTTTTTATCCGTATTCCTGTATTTATTTCTTGGCTGCTCAACTGTATTGGCAACAACATAACTTGTCTTGCAATGGCAGTGACCTCGTGATAGAGACAAGGGTATTCCTGTACCTCTTAAAATATAGATGGCATCTTTTGTAAAAATTTCATAGTGGCCGGTATCAGTAGCAGAAATGGTAAAATTTAATTTTATCATTCTTCCCGGAGTAAATAAAAGACGGTAATTAGTCTTTAATTCTATCAAATATTTTTCAAGTTCTTGAATACAATTTGAAATATCCAACAATTCAATTTTGTAGATAGGGGCTGATAAGTCATAATGAGATAAAGGGTGCAACAAAGATGGCAAGGAATTTTTCAACCTAACCATTAAAGTTATATCTGCACCAATTTTATTTAAAAAATGTAACCCTGCACTAACCAATAACCCTAATTTATAAGATTCAACTGCACTATCATCTTTAGACAAACGGGTTTCATGTTTTGGTAAATGCTTTATTAATAATTCCTCTGTATATTTTCTAAAGTAGTTGGCTGCAGCAGGATAATCTGGCTTGCTGGCATGGTGTAAATAATGAACCGCTTTTGCAAAATTATCTTCCTGATATATTACCAAGGGTGCATCAAAAGTAATTCCGTTGTTCTTTTTCTTTATAGCATAAAATTCATAGCTCTGCCATTTATCAGGCATATTGCTTTTAAAATATCGTTGTGCTAATTCAAACCAATGCCTGTCATAAGTAGTTATGAAAATCTGATAGTCCGTAAAATCGTTTTTTAAAATATTTGCTATAGGAATGCGGTTAGAGGCATCCAACCCGATAAAAACATCATCTAAGAATAAGATTTTGTAATCAATAGCAGTGGGATTTTCTTTTAATGCTGCTAAGTATAAACATATTGCTAAAGCAGACAGCCTTGCTTCATTTAATACATCTGCGTGGTCTTGGACAGTAATGCCGTTCAAACGTAAATCCAGACGCAAATCTGAAACAATATGCCAATTGTTCCATGTATAATCATAAACAATATTTTGAAGTATATAACCAATGCGAAGATTTAACTGAAAATATTTTATCAAATAAAAATTTAGTCTTCGTAATATTCTATCAAGCGTTGTAGTGAGTGTGATTTGAAAAGTTGGCAATTCTCTTAACGCCGCTTGGTGTTTTCTATCTCTTCTTGTACGAACTTTTAATAAATCATCTTTTAAGGCTAAATACTTTTCGCCTATTCTATAAGTAGAGCCTACTGGTAAAAAATCTTTCAGCAACTCAACAACAATAAGATTAAACAAATTTGGCTTGGGATCTTTGTGATTATAAACTGCTAATAAGTTGCTATAATGTAAAAAGCCTTTTATTAAATCTGTGTCCTGAATAAAATTTACTGCATTTGTTGAAGCGGTGTCATTAAAAGAAAATGATTGTTCTGTACCAAGAAGAGGAAGTTTAGTTACTGCATCAATGTCGACAAAAGTAAAAAACAGCTCTCCGGGAAGACCTGTAGAATGATGGTTTTTCTGAAATGGTAGTCCTGCAATTCTGGAACTTGTAAAGAAATTATCCAATGCTTTGAATAAAGAACTTTTACCACTTCCATTTTCGCCATACACCAAAAGGTTTTCTCCTTTAGGTAGTATTAATGGTTGATACCGGCCAAAAAAAGCCCTATAATTTTCAATCTGTAGGGAAGTTATTTTTTTCATTTGATGCCTTCAATTGTTTTAACTTCCGCTACATTTAATAATTTCAATAGTGCTGAACTTACAGGATGAGAAGGATTGCTTAATTGTTTATATACTTTTTCTATCGCTGTCAACTTTTGTTCGGCATCCCACTTTTCGTTTAATGCAGGCAGACTGGTGAGATGTTCTAAAACATTGCAGCCTGATGCTTTAATTTCTTCTGGCAAATAAATTTCATATACCATTGTATCAATAAGCCTTTCAAAGAATGAAGCAATTGTATAAGCTGATGGCTTAACAGCTAAAATATAATCAACTATTGAGACAAAAACATTTTGATTATAATATATTTTGATAAGAAGTTTCTCGACATTTTCTTTTTTTATTTCTGCTAATGCTTCACCCTCTTCTGGATTTAAGTATTGAAAATAAAAGTTTAAAAGAGATGAGTTTATAATTGCTAATATATATTTCAGACTTACTTTTTTATTTTTTTGATTTATTACATGCATATTATTCATGCAGATAAATTGTTGTGTATCAATTGTAGTAACTAAAGAATCGCCTGTTTGTCGTATTACAATTTTTTCTTTCCCTTCAAAATTTGCTGAATATCTTGGTTCTGCCAGCCAATCACCAAATTTTATCCATCTATGACCATCCCATTTTATTTCGTATTTGTCAATATCTTTTCCCCGCAAAAGTTTTTTATAACTTTTATCCAATTTTGATTCTGCATCAAAAATTCTATCATTAACAATAGACCTGTCTTGCTTAGGAATGCCTTTGCCTACTTGATAAGGTTTCATACCTGTAATTACTTCACAATATTCAGATAATACCGAACTCCCTGTTTTTATCTTGGTAATTATTATTTCTATTTGTTCAGTAGTAAAAATATTAATTACTTCTCCGTTTGAATTTTTCCATTTATCCTGACTGTGCTTTAAAATAGTAATTTCATTTGCATTAATATAATTGTAAACCTTTACATCATTATTTGGTAAATAGCCTTTCTTCAAAAGAACAACTTCTGTATCAACTACCGCATCAAAAACATTTTTGTGATAATGAGATATGTTAAGTATGGTATTCTTAGAAGTGATGAATTTTCTTATTTTAATTTGCTTTAAGTTGGTTAACCATGTATTCGGAATAATGAACGAAATTGTAGCACCTAATTTCACAAGGGCAAAGCTTTTTTCCGTGAATAATAAAAAACTTTCAGCCTGATAGTCTTGATGATCATATTTATTCTTAAAATATTTTTTTTCAGCGTCATTGAATTTTGCACCATAAGGTGGATTGCCAATTACGACATCAAAACCTGTAACAATCTTTGGAAAAAAATACTTAATTTCGAAAAATCCCACTGCTTCATGCTTAAATAAATTAGCATAACTCTGCCACAATTTAATTTCTACTTCACCTGCATCAGTTTGCTTTTTATCCTTAACATCTATTGCTCTTTTTAATTGTTTTTGCTTATCAGCAATTTGCTTATCAATCAATTTTAATATTTCCTGCTTCTTTTCTTTTTTATCTTTAGGTAAATGGACATTAAAATATTCATTTGTTAATAACTCAAACTCCTGAAAGAAGGGGTCTGTTTGCCCTGCAAACAAGCCTGTGGTTACAGTATCACTCTCCGGTGCAGCTATCAATGTATTGGCTGCAATCAATTTAAAATCTAAATTGGGTAAAGGCTCAAAACCCCTGTTGGCTTCTTTGGGTCTTTCCATTTGGTCAACCAACAATGAAATAAAAAAACGAAGTTTGGAAATTTGAATAGCGATAGGTTGTATATCTACACCATAAATACATTCTTGTATAATACCTAACTTTCTAACAAAGTTCCAGTTCTCTTTTTCTAAACGTTGCCTGGCAACATTCTGCATGGCAGCAGGAAAGTTTGCAATAACTAATTCAAACCAAATTTTGTTCTCCGGGTCAAGTTTATGTAAAACGTATATAAGCTTTTGCAATACACCCATTGGGAATGCGCCTGAACCACAAGCCGGGTCTAAAATTTTAGCGATATTAATAGCTTCTATTAATTGCCTTGTTTCTTTTTTATCAAAAGGATTTATTGTTGAGTTATAGCTGAATAAATTTCGCAATCTTTCTTCATCCTCAACCGTATTTTTTAAATAGCATAATAAACTTTCGTCCACCATGTAGTTGACAATTTCACGGGGAGTATAAAAACTTCCAGTTTGTTTCCGAGCAGTTGTTTTTGTTTCAGGGTTATAACTTGCCAATAGGTTTTCAAATACCTTTCCTAATAGTTCCGGGTCAAGTGCAATTTCTTCTTCAAGTGGTGTATTTTCCTCAATGGTAAATTTGTATTGGTGTAAAATATCCAGCAAGCCAAATACTTTTACTTTGCTCTTTCTTTTATCATCGTATTCTTCGCTTAAATCAATGCCATCATACTCGCCAAAGAAAAGCATATCCGGCATAATTGGTTGCTTGTCTTTTATTTTAGAAAAACCATCCAAACGTATTTCAACAGTGTTGTCCTTATCCTTCTTCTGGTCTAAGCAATCGAACAGACCTCCATTTAAAAAAGGTATATTTTCAAAGTGAGATAATACGCTTTTATCATCTTTAAACAGTTCTTTGTACCTGTACACCAAAGAGTCGCCATATTCTTTTTTATTAAACCCTTTATCTATAATTTTTCTTTCATCAATAGGTTTGTTGAGTGTGGCAAAAAATAGATTTTGCAATATTGCTTTGTAATAAATAGTTTCTTCGCTTCTTATGCCTTCAAAACCTTTCAATATTTTTCTTAAATAATCAATATTAAAAAGATTAGGATTGATTAATCCTTTCTCTTTCATAAACCAACAAAACAATAACCTGGATAATAAGCGTATTAATGATTCGCTTTGGTGAACATCGTTTTTAATTTTATCCACTTCGGGTCTTATTTGCGGAAACTCGGCTTTGGTGAGTGCCCACAGATACCAGTTAAATAATTTTTGGTAAAACTGTTTATTCAGAACACTTACATCCAATACCTGCAACCAATGTTCATGTAGTTGTGCATAATTGTTTACGCCAACCGGTTTTACTAATTCAAGCAATATTCTTTGATGACCTGCATGGGTATTAATCGTTTTTACATCTCTTAAAATAATTACTTTACCTGTTTTTTCACCCTGCCGCCAATTTTGTTTGTATTTAAACCTTTCGCTGATAGTAATTGATAAAGCGGTTTCCTTTTCAAACTTGTATTTTAATATTAAGGCCACAGGCATTTTCTGGCTAATGCGATTGAAAGCCCTTGTAAGTTCTGAAATTTCGGTTCTGGCAGGTTGCTTGGCTAATTCCAAAGCAAAGAACATTAAGCCATCATAAGACCTGTCTGCCTGTTGTAATGCATCATTGTAAGAGTAGTCACCTTTAAATAAACTCATTTGTTGAAAAACGCTATCATCAATAATACCAATGAAAAAAGTTTTGGTTATTGATTTAAAAATTTCTGTGTCTTTCAAATGTTGCTTTAGCAACCCTTCAATTGGTAAAGGCTCTGATGTATTCGAATTGATCTTTATGCCCAACTGCTGAAATAAATCGGCAGAAGCATTATAAAGATTAATATCGTTGAATATGCCTAAGTTCATTTGTTATTTATTAGAGATGATAAACCAATTTATTAAATCAAAATTTTCCTGCTTATACTTTTCTTCCAACTTTTTTTGCTCAGGGGATAATTTCTGAGGTGTAATTTGTCCAGAAAACAAATCCTGTATTTGGTTGACTGCAACTGTTGGAGCTTGTGCTTTAACCCAACTACTTATAGAGGTTGATAGGTTTTGTAATACATCCTTTTCGCCCATTTCAATATTTTTTGGAACAACTCTCATTTCTAACTTATGGTTGCGTAATAATGAAAGTATTTCCTGATTGTTATTCAAGACTACTGCGGTTGCAGTGTTTTTACCGTCCTTATCATAGGGCTGATGCAACAAATGAATTTCATTATATACATGATCTGTTACTTCGTCTGGTTTACGTGGATAGCCTAAGACAGCTACAATGCTATCAGGCATTTCTTTCCATTTCTTATTCGGCTTAAACCTGAAGCCGGTAAAAACTCCGTTAGGAATTTTCTTAAAAAATTCTTCGTTCTGCTTAAAGAACTCGAAGAGTTCCTGCCTGAATTGCTCTAAGGATAAATCATTCAAGCCTAAAGTCTCATCGCTGGTTTCCACATCATCCCATGTTATCTGCAATTGCTGTAACATCTTTTCAGCCTGTTTGGGCAATAAAGGATTTTCTTCTACCATTTTCTGAAACTCAGGCGTCATGTTATCGTCTAACTCTGTACCAACCACACTCATTAATGCCATCCTGTTTTCTACCCTTTCTTTTAAACGCAGGTAATCTTCATAGTTTTCTCCAGGCCAAAAATTAATACCTGAAATGGTTTTGTTGGGAGAACCTAAACGGTCTATACGACCCATACGCTGAATTAGCCTAACTGGGTTCCAATGTATATCGTAATTGATAAGATAATCGCAGTCTTGCAGATTTTGCCCTTCACTTAAACAATCAGTGGCAATTAATACATCAATAGTGCTTTCAATTTTCTTTAGTGTGGTTTTATCAAACTCTTTTATTAATTCCAGCCATTTTACATAAGGCACAACCCATTTATCAACCGCTTTGTATTCAAGGCTTAAATGTTTTTCATACAATTCTGTCCAGTCTTTTTCATTGTATAGTTTTGTATAGGGTGCAAACCTTTCTAAAATAGGTTCAAACTTAGAGCCTGAATATCCATCATGGGTTTCAGATAAAGCACCCGATACATAGGCAAGGTTTTTAATGCCGTTCTTTTGAAGTTGTTTATACAGGTATTGTGCAGTATCCTTGAATACAGTAAATACCAATACTTTTTTATTCTTTGAACCCTTTTGTTTTGTAGTGATATGGTGAATGAGTTTACTTAGCTTTTCGTCTTCTGCTTTACCTGCATTAAAGGCGTTTTCAAACTCAAGCAAATTATTTTTTAATGCAGTGAGTTTTTCAACATCTGCTTCTATATGTTTTTTGAAAACATCAATGTTAGTGATGGATGATAGGTGTATTGGATTCTTTTTACCTAAAGTAAAATTGGATTCCTCTTCATCTTCGCCATCATAGCCTTCGGAAGTTTCATCAATATCATCTGTTTCATCTTCTGAAAAATCGTCTTCAATTGTAGCATCTACCTTCCTTTCGATAAATGAGTTTACTTTGATTAAGGCATTTGTATGATGGTTCAATATACTTTCAACCGTATTCTTAAAGGAGAACCAACTTGATTCCAAACGCTTCATCAAAAGGATATACATCATCTTTACCAGAAACTTTTCCCGTTGTTTTGGGTTTTCCAAAACACTTTCTATTTTTAAGTCTTTGATGTATTCCGAAGGGCGGTAAGCTGTAAGATTTACCCTGAGTGCATGTAGTATATCGTCAAATGATTTTAGACTGCCGAAATTTTCTGGTGTTATGTACTCATTGATTGGTTTTTCCTTTTTTGGGAAATTCATAAAGCCAAACTCGCCTTCTATTAATTTTCTTGTTCTTGCTACAATTAAAGCATCTGTGAGGGCAAAAAACTTTTGAGGTAATTTAGCAATGAAATCTGAAATTTTTCTATTATCAAAATCACTCCAATCGTTGAAGTCTTTTTGGGCTGTTCTGAAAATGCTTTCAAGGCTGTTTATTTCTAACTCTGTTGCAGCAAAGCCATCATCATTTCCTTTGGACATAAGTTTAAACTGGTTTCTAATATCCACCAGTTTATTATTAATCGGCGTAGCCGATAGGTGCAATACTTTTACATCCCGGTTTACCCTGTTTGGCATTAATACCTTTTCAACTAAAAATTTGTACCGGGAAGATTTATCATTACGCAGGTTATGACTTTCATCAATTACAAACAGAATCTTTTGTTTTCGTTGCAGTTTGCTTAATGGAAAATCAGGATAGTTAGTTGATAATCTTTCATCCTGTAAGTCTGTATGGTTTCTTACATAATACTCTATCTCATCTCTTTCAAATTTGGAGCTTCGGCCGGATTGATATTGCTCCCAATTATTACGCAACTTCTTGGGGCAAAGTAAGACAACAGTATATCCTTTAATTTCAAAATATTTCATTACCGCAAGTGCAGTCCAGGTTTTACCTAAACCAACTGCATCAGCTAAAATTGCCCCATTATATTTTTGAAGCATTTTTATCAAACTGATTGCCCCCTTTTGCTGATAGGAGAATAGTGTATTGTAAATGATAGTTTGCTCTAAATGGGCAATCTCTCTTTTAAATTCTGCGTCATTGCTTAGTTGCAATAAATCTTCTTTGAAAAGTTCGTACAACACTTTATAATAAAGGTCATGTGGCGTATATTCTTTAAAGAGGTTGTTTATTAACTCAATAATATGTTGCTTGACATCAATCTTTGTTTTATCAGGCATTTCAATCTTATCCTGTGCAATATTCTCCCATTGATGCTTAAACCATTTCTTTAATTCCTTAAAGTCTGCATCATTTCCTGTAGATGCAGTGTTTAATTCAATATTGCTTGTCTCCTTTAAACCTAAGCCTGCATCGGTAAGGTTTGAACTGCCAATTATGTGAAAGTTTTTCCGTGGGTCTTTATCGTTATAGATATAAGTTTTTGCATGGCAAAAGTTACGCTGGATATTTTTTATGGAAACTTTTTCTTGTTGTAAAAATGCTACCGCTTTTTTTGCTGAAAGGCTTAAGGAAAGTGTGTTACTAATGCCTGCATCGCCATTCAGCAAATCAATGATTTTATTTTCCTGTGATTCGTCTTGTAGCAAATTGCCCAATATCATTCTGAAAGATTCAGACTGGTTAGTATCCTCATTTAATAATGCAAGTGCGTTTACAGAAAAGTATCCGGTAACAAGGTCAAGGTTACCTCTCTCTATATAGTTTTTTAGAAAATCAAATACTTTAAAGTATTCGTTATCTTCTGTTTTGGTTTTATTATCTAATAGCATTTTTACCTTTTTGTTTTCTCACAACCTGTTGCAAAGCATCAATAAAGAACTCTTCTTTGCCAAATTCTTCTAGTAATAAATCAGCAAGGAATTGTACCTGAAGTTCCTTGAAGTCTTTTCCAAACAATTTTGCTACAATTGGTATCATATCAAGGCTGGCTTGCCGCTCGCCCTTTTCAATTTTACTCAGTGTAGATGTATCAATATCCAACTCGGCAGCGACTTTTCGTAAAGGCAAATTATTATCAGCCCTTAGCTTTGAAATCATGCTGCCGAAAGACTTACTCCATTTGTTAGGCATAATGTTTTGGACTTTGTTGTCAAATTCATTCTTTTTATCTTAATATTTTAGATATTAGACAATTATCAATTTGCTAAGATTGATTTTATATTTAGCAATTGACATTTATTTTGCTATTTTACAAAATAGTTCTATGTTTGTTTCTCAAAAGGAAATAACAAATGACAGGAATTATAAACCCAAACATGATTGTGTTAGCAAGAGAAGCAAGAGGATTAACGCAAGCAGAACTAGCAGAAGAAATTGGAATAAGTGCCACCAACTTAAGTAAAATGGAAAGGGCAGATATTGGCACCAGCAACAGTTTGATAGAATCCATCAGCGATAAAACATGTTTTCCACCTCACTTTTTTTATCAGGGTGGAGATATCGTTCCCGAAAACCTCAATTATCGCAAAAGAGAAATTGTAGCACAAAAACTTATAACGCCCATACATGCCAAAGTAAATATTGTAAGAAAGCATATACACTTTCTCACTATGGCATTAAACATACAAAATGCACCAGTTCCTGTAATGGAAGTTACAGAAATGCAAACTCCGCAAATAATTGCCGCAAAACTTCGCAAGCTTTGGAAAGTAGAAACGCCCATCATTGCCGACCTAACAAAATTGATAGAAGACAATGGAATTGTAATAAAGTCATTTCCCTTCAATACAGACAGGGTGGACAGCCGCAGCATTTTAACTGATGATAAGTTTCCTATTATATTCTTTAATGAATCATTGCTCGGAGACAGGCAACGTTTCTCACTCGCTTATGAGCTAGGACAGTTAATCATGCACACATTTAGTATTGTTCCATTAGATAGAAGTGTGTCGCACGAAGCCAATGCATTTGCAGCCGAATTTTTAATGCCTGCAAAAGACATTGTAACAGATTTTAAAGATGGTGTGACCATTCCATTGTTAGGAGAACTAAAACGCAAATGGAAGGTGTCTATGATTTCCCTTTTATACAGAGCAGATGATTTAGGTTTAATAAGCCCTAATCAAAAACGCTACCTCATACAACAGTTCAACCAGCTTAAAATACGAAGACGGGAACCAATGGAACTCGATATTGCCAAAGAACAACCCAGGCTTATACAAAGATGGATTGCCGACTTTAGAAGCAAAACAAAACTAGGCGTAGTAGAAATGGCAGCATTGCTTTTCCTAAACGTAGATGAATTTTTAGAACTGTACTCGTAAAAATAGATAGAAACCAAAATATAACAACTAAAGAAACAAAAGATGGGAACAATCAATTTAATCGAAGAAATTAGACCTTCATCAACAAAAGATCTAGCAAGTGTTTATGGCTGCTGCACTAAAACAATGAAAAGATGGATTTATCCATATATAGCTGAAGTAGGTGAAAAAAATGGAAGATATTATTCTGTAGCACAGGTAAAAATAATATTTGACAAATTAGGCTTACCCTGCAAAGTGAAACACTAGTTACATGCCCCCAAATTTTCATATAAATTTCTTGAGCAATCAATTTCTGATATATTTAATTTTATTTTACGAGTACAATTTTAAACTTTAATTCACATAATTCTGTCGGCCCGGAGCGGCTGCTGATTGAAAACTGCTGATGTATATAAGTACAAAAGCTTTTAGATATTCGTCTAACGAAACTGAAACTGAACAGTGTTAGAAATGCTCATTGTTATTCCGTCTGCTCATTTTGCAAAGTTCGTGTTATGCGATAGTGCCTTTCACAGTCTGTTTATTTTACTATAATAGCAAATAGACAAAATGGAAATTTGACAACAAAATGCAATTAGTATTCCAATTTATCTCTTTCAGCACTTTCGTCCTGTCTTTTTGCATCAGCTAAATATCCATCTTGCATACGTCTGAAAATATTAGA
>Ga0123336_10003672_pt1 | contig 12699 bp, 11 predicted proteins | sample SSSSmetaG_FD_96466 | JGI IMG/M metagenome (GOLD analysis project Ga0123336, IMG submission 96466) | Glacier valley bacterial and archeal communities from Borup Fiord, Nunavut, Canada, to study Microbial Dark Matter (Phase II) - ​SSSS metaG | ecosystem: Environmental > Aquatic > Freshwater > Ice... | reverse complement strand
GCTGGGGGTGAAGGGGTCGCAGGTTCGAATCCTGTCGCTCCGACCAGTCGCTCAGCCTAGCGGATGCAGCTTGGCCAGCTCCACCCCGTGCGCGTGTTCGCGCGCCAGCAGAACATAGCCAGCCGCGCCCGCGCGGTTTCGGGCGATGTCGCCCTCGGTGAGGTCGCGGACGTAGATCGCCGGCCGGCCGGTCCACAGCTGGCCGCGCGGCACCCGCTTGCCCGGCGTCAGCATCGCGCCCGCTGCGAGCATCGCGTCGGTCTCGATCACGCAGCCGTCCATCACGATCGCGCCCAGCCCGACGAAACTGTGGTCCTCGAGCATGCAGCCGTGCACCATCGCAAGATGACCGATCAGGCAGTCATCGCCGATGAACGTTCCGTCGGTCGAGCGCGTGACGTGGACGACGCTGCCGTCCTGGATGTTGCTGCGCGCGCCCACAACGATTGGCGCGACGTCCCCGCGCAGGACGCAGTTGTACCAGACGCTCGACCCCGCGCCGAGGCGGACGTCGCCGATCAGTCGCGCACCCGGCGCGACGAAGGCATCGTCGGCAACCGTCGGCGCGACGCCCATGAACGCGTGGCGCGTCACGACCGCCCGGCAACATAGACGACGTGCGGTCGCAGCGGGTCATCGGCGGCAAGGCGCGGATGGCCGAAGTCGAGGTCGCCGCGGCGCGTCATGCCGATCCGCGCCATCACCGCCTGTGACCGGGAATTGGCCGGCACCGTCATCGCGACGATGCGTGCGACCGGCAGCCGCCAGCCAAACGCGAGCGCCGCCCGCGCCGCCTCGGCAGCATAGCCGAACCCCCACGCGTCGCGCCGCAGTCGCCACGCGATCTCCACGTCGCCGGTAATTGGGGTCGCGGCGACGTCGAACCGCTTGAGCCCGCAGAAGCCGAGGAACGCACCATCGTCGATCCGTTCGAGTGCCCAGAAGGTGAAGCCGTGCGCGGCCTGATGCGCGATCACTCGGTCGACGCCGGCATCGGCGGTGGCGCGGTCGTGGACCGGGCCGAGGAAGCGCATGACTTCGGCGTCGGCCGACATCGCCGCGAACGGCGCGCGGTCGCGCGCCTCCCACTGCCGCAGGATCAGCCGCGCGGTCCGGATCACGGGAACAGCGGGGCCTGCCGCAGCCCGGCCGTCTCCGGCAGGCCGAGCATGACGTTCATGTTCTGGAGCGCCTGCCCGCTCGATCCCTTCACGAGGTTGTCGATCGCCACGACGACGATCGCGCGGCCCGGCACGCGGTCGGCGAAGACATTCACGACGGCGTGGTTCGATCCGCGCACCATCCGCGTTCCCGGGGCGACGCCGTCGGGCAGCAGATGGACGAACGGCTCGATGACGTAACGCTCGGCGAGGCATGTACGCAGCGCAGCCAGCGGCGCGGCGGTCTCGACGATCATCGTCACCAGTTCGCCGCGGTTCATCGGCACGAGGTGCGGGGTGAAGCTGACCGTCACCGGCAAGCCGGCGGCCATGCCGAGCTCCTGCTCGATCTCGGGCATATGGCGGTGGCGGCCGACGGCGTAGGGCGCGACGCCCTCGGCGACCTCGGCGAACAGGTTCGCCTCCTTCAGCCCGCGTCCCGCACCGCTGACGCCCGACAGCGCATTGACGGTAATCCGTTCGGGCGCGATCAGCCGCGCCTGCAGCAACGGCAACAGGCCGAGCAGCACGGCGGTCGGGTAGCAGCCGGGGCACGCGACGAGCCGTGCGGCGGGCAGTGCGGCGCGGGCGAACTCGGTCAGGCCGTACACCGCGCCTGCCAGCAGTTCGGGTGCCGGATGCACGCCGCCGTACCAGTCGGCATAGACGGCCGCGTTCCTCAGCCGGAAGTCGGCCGACAGGTCGACGATCCGCGGCCCCCGGACGTCGCGCAGCAGCGCGGCCGACGCGGCGTGCGGCAGGCAGCCGAACACGACATCGAGGCCGGCGAAGTCCACATCCTCCGCCCGCACCAGCCTGGGAAGATCGGGAAACATCGCGAAGTGCGGCCATACGTCGGCGATTCGCTGCCCCGCCTTCGCGTTCGCCGACAGCGCAACGATCTCCACTTCGGCGTGTTCGAGCGCGAGCCGGACGAGGTCGGCTCCGGTATAGCCCGAAGCTCCGAGCACGGCGATGCGGACGGTCATGGTGCCGGGTTAGGCGAAGGGGTCGAGTGGAGCAAGGATCGCCGATTCCATAACTTACTCGATCGGCGGGACTCAAGCAGACTGGATCCGGGCGACGTTCTTATTGTAGATCGGTGAGCGGGGATCGCGGGGGCGAGATGCATCAACTGATCTGGATCATTCCGATCGCCATCGTGCTGGCGGTCATCTCGCCGTTGCTCGAAGCGCGGAGGCGGAGCGCGCCGCCGGTCAGGGCCAAGCAGTTCATGACCGATCGCGAAACGAAGTTCTGGCGGATGCTTCGGGTCGCGGCCGACCCCCTGCACGTCGCGCCGCAGGTCGCGCTAGGTGCATTGTTGACCACCGAGCAGGGGATCGTGCCGAAGCTGGCGCGCCAGACGCGCAATCGCTTCAGTCAGCAGATCGTCGACTTCGTCCTTGTCGACGAGACGGGAAGCGTCCGGCTAATCGTCGAACTCGACGACCGTACGCACGTTCCGGCAAAGGACGAGGCGCGCGATGCGATGACACGCCGTGCCGGATACGTCACCGTCCGGGTAAATGGGGTCGTTGCGCGCGATCCAGCACTGCTTAAGGCGAGGGTCGACGAGGCGCTCGGCCTGCCGCCAAGCTGGTCGCCGCCGACGTTCGACCCGGCACGCTTGCCGGCGGCCGCGCAAGGCACGTCGGCTCGCGCGAATGGCCCGCGCGCCTGACCGACTAGACGCCCTCGAAGTTGTCGGCGACGAAGCGGTCGAGCAGGCGGACGCCGTAGCCGGTCGCGCCCTTCGCCCACAGTGCGTCGTCCTTCGACGCCCACACCATGCCGGCGATGTCGAGGTGCGCCCAGTGCACGCCCGGCTTGATGAAGCGCGCGATGAACTGTGCTGCGGTGATCGAGCCGCCCTCGCGCGGGCCGATGTTCTTCATGTCGGCGATCGCCGACTCGATCATCTTGTCGTACGCCTCGCCCATCGGCATCCGCCACAATTTGTCGCCGACTGCCGCTCCCGCCGCGGTCAGCTGCGCGGCGAGGCCGTCGTCGTTGGCGAACAGCCCGCCGTGCTCGTGGCCGAGGCTGACGATCATCGCGCCGGTAAGCGTCGCGAGGTCGACGATCACCGCCGGCTTGAACGTCTCCTGCGCCCACCACAGCACGTCGCACAGCACGAGCCGCCCCTCGGCGTCGGTGTTGATGACCTCGACCGTCTGGCCCGACATCGTGCGCACGACGTCACCCGGCCGCTGCGCGAGGCCGTCGGGCATGTTCTCGACCAGCCCGCAGACGCCGACGACGTTGACCTTCGCCCCGCGCGCGGCGAGCGCAACCATCGCGCCCGCGACCGCCCCCGCGCCGCCCATGTCCCACTTCATGTCCTCCATGCCCGGCGGCTGCTTGAGGCTGATGCCGCCGGTGTCGAAGGTGACGCCCTTGCCGACGAGGACGACCGGCGTCGCGCCAGCCTCGCCGCCGTTCCAGCGCAGGGTCAGCACCTGCGCCTCGCGCGCCGACCCTTGGCTGACGCCGAGCAGCGCGCCCATTCCGAGCCGCCGCATCTCGTCCTCGCCGAACGCCTCGACGATCAGCCCGTCGGGCGCGGCGGCGCGGACGTGGGCGACGAAGCTTTCGGGGTAGAGGATGTTCGCCGGCTCCGAGACGAGGTCGCGGGTCACCGCGACGCCGCGCGCGACCGCATCGAGCGCAGCGGCGGCGGGCGGCGTATCGACGCCCACGACGGTCAATGCGGCAAGGGTCGGGTGCTGGTTCGGCTTCATCGTCGTGCGGTATTTATCGAACCGGTACGCACGCAGGGTCGCGCCGTGCGCGAGCCGCGCCGCCGCCTCGTCGAGCGCGACAGCCAGCCCGTCGAGACCGGTCAGGTCGACCGTGACGGCGGTTGCGCCGCTCGTCAGCAGCCGCGCGGCGACAGCGCCGCCGATCCGCTCGAACACCGCCGCGTCGGCCTTGGCCGGGTCGCCGAGCCCGGCGACGAGCACGCGCGCCGCGCTGACGCCCGCGGGGGCGAGCAGCTCGACGAACGCCGCCGCGTCGCCTTCGAAGCGCGCCGTCCCCACCGCACGTGCCAACGCGCCGCCGGCCGCGGCATCGAGCGCGACGGCGGAACCGACAAGCGCACCGCCCTTCGCGGCGAAGACGACGTGGGTCGCGGATGTGGCGTCTGCATGAGCGTCGGCGTGGGCGGCGAAAATGATCTGCATGGGAAACCTCGTGTCGCCGCCGGTCTAGCGCCGCCCACGACGGCACGCAAACCGCTCGTCTTGCGAGGGCCCGGAGCGCGCCGTATGGCTCGCGGGCTGTTGCGCTACCGTGAAGGCCGCCGTTGCCGTTTCCCGCCGTCCTTCTCGTCGCCCTCGCCGCTCCGCTCGCGGCGAACCCGGCCGTCGCGGCAGCAGCCCCGGCGGACGCGACCGGCCCGGTACTGCTCGAAGGCCGCGGCAGCGATGCCGTCGCCAAGCCCGGCGATACGATCGACTTCGCCGCCGACGCGATGGACTATTCTGAGGACGAGCAGATCGTCACGGCGACCGGCCACGTCGCCATAGCGCGCGACCGCTATTCGATGACCGCCGACACCGTCAGCTACAACCGGGCTAGCGGTCAGGTCGAGGCGCGCGGCAACGTCACCACGGTCGATCCCGACGGCAACAAGGCGTTCGGCGACCGCGTCATCCTGACCGATTCGCTGCGCGACGGGACGATCGACAACATCCTGCTCGTACTTGCCGACGGCGGGCGGCTCGCCGCGGTGTCGGGGGTCCGCGTCAACGGGGTCAGTACCTTGAACCGCGCGGTCTATTCCCCGTGCGCGGTCGAGGGGCGCGACGGCTGCCCCAAGAAGCCGGTTTGGGCGATCAAGGCGGTGCGGATCTCGCACGATCCGGTCAGGCATCGCATCTCCTACCGCAAGGCGCGGGTCGAGATCCTCGGCGCGCCCATCCTGTATTTGCCCGCCTTCTCGCATCCGGACGGCAGTTCGGGGCGCGCCTCGGGGCTGCTGCTGCCCGAGATCGAGGTGCGCAACACGCTCGGGTTCGGGATCGGCCTGCCGTATCACGTGGCGATCGCCCCCGACACCGATGCGACGATCGAGCCGTGGCTGTTCACCGACGTCAACCCGGCGATGAATGTCACCCTGCGCCACCTGTTCGCCGCCGGCCCGGTGCAGTTGCGCGGCTATTTCACCGCAAGCGATGTCATCGACTTCCGCCCCGACGGCATCCACACGATCAACCGGGGCACGAGGCCGCGCGGCTATTTCGAGGCCAACGGCAATTTCCAGCTGAGCGACGAGTGGCGCGCGACGTTCATCTCGCGGCTGAGCAGCGACGACACGTTCGATCGCCGCTATGGCATCGACTACGACGATTCGCTGCGCAGCACGGTCAACTTCGAGCGCTTCCGCGATACGTCGTACCTGTCGATCGCCGGCTGGGGGTTCCAGAACCTGCGCGCGAACAAGGGCAAGGATTCGACGCCGATCGTCCTGCCGCTGATCGACTTCGACTGGCGGCCGGCCCAGCATCTGCTCGGCGGGCAGATCGACGTGCGGGCGAACACCGCCGTCGTCCAGCGCATCAAGGGGCAGGACGTCGAGCGCGCGACGCTGCAGGGCATGTGGACGCGCAGCGTTCTGTCCGGGCTCGGCCAGCGGGTCACCGGCACCCTGCTCGCGCGCGGCGACGTGTTCAACACGAACAACCCGCGCGGCGCGACGCTGCCGGCCTATGCCGGCCAGGCGGGGTTCCAGGAACGCGGCATTGCGCTCGGTGCCGTCGACGTCGAATGGCCGTTCGCCGGCCCGGCGCTCGGCGGCAGCCAGACGATCACGCCCCGTGTGCAGGTCGTGGCCGCGCCGCTCAACCTCAATCGCGGAATACCCAATGAGGACAGCCGGTCGATCGACCTCGACGACGCCGACCTGTTTTCGCTCAATCGCAACAGCGGCTTCGACCGTTTCGAGCCGGGAACCCGCGTGACCTACGGCGTCCAGTACAGCTTCACCCGGCCGCGGCTCGCGATCACCAGCGAGGTCGGCGAGAGCATTCGGCTCGACGGACCGGGCGGCGGCCGCTTCCTCCAGGGGACCGGGCTGCGCAACCAGTTCTCCGACGTCGTCGGGCGGACGACGCTCCAGTACGGCAGCCTGTTTTCACTGACGCACCGCTTCCGGATCGACAGCAAGGACGGCGTGTTCCGCAGGAACGAGATCGACGTGACGGCGGGTACGAGCCAGACCTACGTGACGCTGGGCTATGCCAACCTCAACCGCAACATCACGCTCGAGGACCTGACGGATTTCGAGGAGATCCGCGCGGGGGCGCGGGTTGCGATCACCCGTTTCTGGTCGGTGTACGGCTCGGGCATCGTCGACCTGACCGCGCCGACCAAGAAGCCATACATCACGGCCAGCCGCTTCACCCCGATCCGCCACCGCCTCGGCTTCCAGTACGAGGACGAATGCTTTCGCTTCGGCATCACGTGGCGGCGCGATTATACCTCCGATCGTGATTTCCGTGCCGGCAACTCGTACATCTTCACCATCGCGTTCAAGAACCTCGGACGCTAATCGGCGGTTCAGCCGGCGCGCGTAATTTTGTTCCGCGCGCGAGCATGTGTATGACCACCGTCGCGTGCCGCCCTGCGGCGGGGCTCCGGGAGACGTTGATGAAGTTGGGTTGGTTGCTGGCGGCGGTCGCCGGCATGGCGGGGATGGCGGTTCCGCTGGGTGCGCAGGGTGTCCCGGCCGACAACGCTCCCGACGCGGCGTTCAAGCTGCCCGACGCCGCCACGCTTGCGGATTTCGACCCGAACTTGCGCAAGGCGACGGCGATCGTCAACGGCGACGTCATCACTGACACCGACGTCGAGCAGCGGCTGAACCTCGTCGTCATCGCCAACGGCGGCAAGATCGACAGCGAGGAGAAGACCCGGCTGCGGCTCCAGGTCCTGCGCAACCTGATCGACGAGAAGCTCGAGATCCAGGAAGCCGCGACAAAGGACATCAAGGTCGCCGAGGCCGAGATCGACGGCGCGTACAACCGGGTCGCGGCGAACTTCAAGCAGGCGAACGGCAAGTTCGTCGACTACCTGCGCGAGGCGGGATCGTCGCCGGCGTCGATCAAGGGCCAGATTCGCGGGGAGCTCGCGTGGAGCAAGCTGCTGCGGCGAACCGTCGAGCCGCGCGTCAGCGTCAGTGACGACGAGGTCAAGGCGGTCATCGCCCGGCTGACCGAATCGAAGGGCAAGACCGAATACCATGTCGGCGAAATCCTGCTCACCGCGACCCCCGAGACGCAGGCGCGTGTCACGACCGACGCCAATCGCATCGTCGGCCAGGTCCGCGGCGGCGCGTCGTTCGTCGCCTATGCGCGGCAGTTCTCAGAAGCGTCGACCGCGGGACTAGGCGGCGACCTCGGCTGGGTCCGCGCCGAGCAGCTCAACGATGCCGTCGCGGCCGTCGTGACCAAGCTGACGCCCGGCGACCCTGCGACGGCGATCAGCGATCCCGTGCCTGTCCCGGGCGGCGTCGCGATCATGGCGCTGATCGAGAAACGCAACGTGCTCGCGGGGAACCCCGACGACGCCGTGCTCAGCCTCAAGCAGCTGTCGCTGCCGCTGTCGCCGGGCATTACCCAGGCCGAAGGCGACAAGATCGTCGCCAATTTCCGGTCACGGACGCAGGACATGGGCGGCTGCGGCCGTGCCGAGGCGGTCGCCAAGGACATCGGAGCCGAGGTTGCGATCAACGATGCGATCGCGATCAAGGACCTCCCGGCGGCGCTGCAGAACCTGATGAAGAAGCTGTCGATCGGCCAGGCGACGCCGCCGTTCGGGTCGTCGGCCGACGGGCTGCGGGTGCTCGTGCTGTGCGGCCGCGACGACCGCCCGTCGCAGGCGGTCGAGCCGAGCTTCGACGCCGTCTACAGCCAGATGAACGAGGATCGCGTCAACTCGCAGGCCCGACGCTACCTGCGCGACCTGCGCCGCGACGCGATCGTCGACTACCGGTGACCGCGGGGTGAGGACGCCCGTTGCGCCGCTCGCGGTGGCCCTCGGCGATCCGGCCGGGATCGGTCCGGAGATCGTCGCGGCCGCGTGGGCGGCGCGTGTCGAGCGGCGGGTTCCGCCGTTCTTCGCGATCGGCGACCTCCGCGCGGTCAAGGCGGTGTGGGACGGCCCGATCGTCGTGCTCGGCGCGCCCGGCGATGCGGCGGCGATGTTCCCGCACGCGCTGCCGCTCGTCCAGGTCGACGACCCCGGCGAGATCGTTCCAGGCGTACCCAATCTGCCGGGCGCGCGATGTGCCCTCGACAGCCTCGAGATCGCGGTCGGGCTGTGCCGCGCAGGCACGGCGTCGGGCGTCGTCACCGGCCCGGTCGCCAAGGCGCAGCTTTATGCGATCGGCTTCACCTACCCCGGGCAGACCGAATTCATCGCCGAGCGGTGCGGCGTCGCGGAGGGCAATGTCGCGATGATGCTCGCCGGACCGACGCTGCGGACGGTGCCGGTGACGATCCACACGCCGCTTGCCCAGGTCGCGTCGGTGCTCACCACCGAGCTGATCGTCGCCCGCGGCCGGGTCGTCGCGCGCGGGCTGCAGCGGGATTTCGGCATCGCCGCGCCGCGCCTCGCGGTCGCCGGGCTCAACCCGCACGCCGGCGAGAACGGCATGCTCGGGCGGCAGGAGATCGAGGTCATCGCCCCGGCGATCGAGCTGCTCCGCGCCGAGGGAATCGACGTCACCGGGCCGTATTCGGCCGACGGGATGTTCCACCCTGCCGCCCGCGCCCGCTTCGACGCGGCGCTGTGCATGTACCACGACCAGGCGCTGATCCCGTTGAAGACGCTCCACTTCGACGACGGGGTCAACGTCACGCTCGGCCTGCCGATCGTCCGCACGTCGCCCGACCACGGCACGGCGTTCGACCTCGCCGGGCAGGGGCGCGCGTCGCCTGCGCCGATGATCGCGGCGATCCGGATGGCGGGCGAGGCGGCGGCTCGTCGCGCCGGGTGAGCGGCGGGCCGGGCCAGCTCCCCCCGCTGCGCGAGGTCATCGCCCGCCACGGGCTCGCCGCGAAGAAGAGCCTGGGCCAGAACTTCCTCCTCGACGGCAACCTGCTCGACCGGATCGCGCGCGTTCCCGGCCCGCTCACCGATCAGACCGTCTACGAGGTCGGCCCGGGCCCGGGCGGGCTGACGCGCGCGCTGCTCCGCGCGGGGGCGATCGTGACCGCGGTCGAGCGCGACGACCGCGCCCTGCCCGCGCTCGCCGAACTCGCCGGCGCCGCACCGGGACGGCTGACGGTGATCGCCGGCGACGCGATGGCGCAGGACGAGGCGCGGCTCGCCCCCGGCGCCCACGTCGTCGCCAACCTGCCCTACAACATCGGCACCGCGCTGCTCGTCCGCTGGCTGACGACGCCGTGGCCGCCGTGGTGGGCGAGCCTGACGTGCATGTTCCAGAAGGAGGTTGCCCAGCGCATCGTCGCCGCGCCCGGCAGCGCCGCCTACGGCCGGCTGGCGGTGCTCGCGCAGTGGCGCACCAGCCCGCGGATCGCCTTCGACGTCCCGCGCCAAGCGTTCACCCCGCCGCCGACGGTAACGTCGGCCGTGGTCCATATCGTCGCCGCGCCGCCGCTCGGCGAAATCGCGGTTGCGACGCTCGAACGCCTGACGGCGGCGGCGTTCGGCCAACGTCGCAAGATGCTCCGCGCCGCGTTGCGAAACCTGCCGGGCGGCCTCGATGCGCTGGCGACTGCCGGGATCGACCCTGCCCGCCGCGCCGAGACGCTGAGCGTCGCCGAGTTCGTCACCGTGGCCGCCGCGCTCCCCGCCGCGGCATAGGCCCGGTCGGCTACGGCCGTCCGGTCGTCGGCTTGGCCGGGTCGGCACTGGCGACCGCCGGGACCGCCGGCGGCGGCGCGGCGAGCGCGGTTTCCAGCCGCTTCGCCGCCGGGCAGTCGCCCTTGCACAGGGTGCGGATGCGGTCGAGATTGACGCGGGCGCGGGTCGTTGCACCGCGCGCGATCAACGCCTCGCCCTGCCCCGCGAGCGCGCCGAGGTCGTTGGGCTGCAGCACCAGCGCCTCGCGGTAGAACTTGATTGCGCGGCCGGGGAGGCCCTGCGCCTCGTACGCGCGCGCCATGCCGATGAACCCCGGTGCGCTCGCCGGATCGATCGCGAGCGCGGTCTCGAACGCGTCGATCGCTTCGACCGGACGCTTGGCGGCGAGCGCGGCATCGCCGGCGGCGAGCCACCGCGCGGCACCCGGCCGGGCCGCGTCGTCGCGCGCCGCTCCGACGGCAATCGACGCCGCCGTGCCGGCGAGCAGCAGCGCCGCCCCGATGAACAATCCCGATCGCATCTCGTTCGGCTCCGTCAACTCAGCAGGCGATGGTATCAGAGGCGAACCGCCCGCGCGATGAAGAAACCGTCGCACCCATGATCCCCCGGTGTCAGTACCAGCTGATTTACGGCCGCGCCGTCATCCGGGTTGCGCAGCGTCTCGCCGGCGAATCCGCGATTGCGCCGCAGGAAACCGTCGCGCTGCGCCTCCCCCTCGGCCGGCAGCAGCGAGCAGACGATCCACATCAGCGCGCCACCCGGCCGCACCAGCGTCGCGGCGAGGTCGAACAGCCGCGCCTGCTCGGCCGCAAGCCGGCCGAGCCGCGCCGGGGTCAGCCGCCACCGCGCCTCGGGGTTGCGCCGCCACGTCCCCGTTCCAGAACACGGGGCGTCGACGACGACGAGGTCGGCCGCACCGGTGAGGTCGCCGAGCGCCGCCGCCTCGCGGGCCGGGTCAAGCAGCCGCCTCTCGGCAATCGTCACCCCGGCACGGACCAGCCGCGGCCCCATCCGGTCGAGCCGCCCGCGATCGGTGTCGGCGGCGACGATGCGCCCGGTGTTCGCCATTGCCGCGGCGAGCGCGAGGGTCTTGCCGCCCGCACCCGCACACAGGTCGACGACCGTCATCCCCGATGCGGCGGCGCACGCGGCGGCGGCGAGCTGGCTGCCTTCGTCCTGAATCTCGACCTCGCCCGCGACGAATGCGGGATGCGCCTCGACGGCGAGCGGCATCGTCAGCCGCAGCCCGGTCGCGGCGAACGGCGTCGGCTCGGCACCGTCAATCACGACCTGATCGCGGCGCGCGCGCAGCGTGTTGACCCGCAGGTCGAGCGGGGCACGGCCGAGCAGTGCTGCGACCTGGCGCGGCGTGTCCGCGCCGAACCGCTCGGCGAGCGCGCCTGTCAGCCACCCCGGTGCCGGATTCGGCACCGATGCGACTTCGCCGGGCACCACGGCCGCCGGTCCGTGGCCATCGCCGCCGAACAGGTCGAGCAGCGCCGGATCGCTGGCGCGGGCATAGCCGAGCAGCGCGCCGCGCCCCGACGCCGGGCGATCGCCGATCGCCCGCACCACGGCATAGGCCAGCTCGCGCACCGCCCGCCGGTCCTGCGACCCTGCATAGCGCCGCGTCGCAAAATAACGCGCGACCATGGTGTCGGCGGCAGCCCCGCCCTCGCGCGCCGCTGCCGCGATCAGGTCGAGGCACTCGATCGCGGCCTGCACGCGTGCCGCGGGCGTCACGTCTTCATGTCGGATAATTCGGGGCTTCGCGGGTGATCGCGACGTCGTGGACGTGGCTTTCGCGCAGCCCCGCATTGGTGATGCGGATGAATTGCGCGCGCTCGCGGAACTCGGCGAGCGTTGCGGCCCCCGTATAACCCATCGCCGCCTTCAGCCCGCCGACAAGCTGGTGGAGCACGTCGGTCGCCGGACCCTTGTAGGCGACCTGCCCCTCGATTCCTTCCGGAACGAGCTTCAGCTGGTCCTTGATGTCCTGCTGAAAATAACGGTCGGCCGATCCCCGCGCCATCGCCGCGACCGAGCCCATGCCGCGATACGACTTGTATGTCCGGCCCTGGAACAGGAAGCTTTCACCTGGGGCCTCGGTCGTTCCCGCGAGCATCGAGCCGACCATCACCGCCGCCGCACCGGCCGCGAGCGCCTTGGCGATGTCGCCGCTGGTCCGCAGGCCCCCGTCGGCGATGACCGGCACGCCGAGCTTCGCCGCCGCCTCCGCCGTATCGAGGATTGCCGTCAGCTGCGGAACCCCGACTCCCGCGACGATCCGCGTCGTGCAGATCGACCCCGGACCGATCCCGGTCTTGATGCAATCGGCCCCCGCGCCCGCCAGCGACCGCGCGGCCTCGGCAGTCGCGACGTTGCCTGCGATGACCTGGACGCTGTTCGACAGCCGCTTGATGCGCTCGACCGCGGCGGCGACATGGACCGAATGACCGTGGGCCGTGTCGACGACGATCAGGTCGCACTCGGCGTCGATCAGTGCCTCGCTCCGCGCGAACCCCGCGTCGCCGGTCGTCGTTGCGGCCGCGACGCGTAGCCGTCCGCCGGCATCCTTGGTCGCGTACGGATACGTGACCGCGCGCTCCATGTCCTTGACCGTTATCAGCCCGATGCAGTGATAGCCTTCGTCGACGACGATGAGCTTCTCGATGCGATGCGCATGCAGCAGCCGCCGCGCCTC
>Ga0123336_10003669_pt1 | contig 12703 bp, 10 predicted proteins | sample SSSSmetaG_FD_96466 | JGI IMG/M metagenome (GOLD analysis project Ga0123336, IMG submission 96466) | Glacier valley bacterial and archeal communities from Borup Fiord, Nunavut, Canada, to study Microbial Dark Matter (Phase II) - ​SSSS metaG | ecosystem: Environmental > Aquatic > Freshwater > Ice... | reverse complement strand
TTGCGATTACGGGCAACTTGCTTCCATTGGTCGCGGCAATTATAATGCCCCTAAGCACGGTCACAATTGTCAGTTTTGTGACAATTATGAGTAATTATTATGCGAGAAGATTAAACTGAAAACGGCCTTTTTGTTGATTTTTTTTCATATTTTTAACAAATAATCAAAATATGATAAATGTCATGTTTTACAAAATTTCTATAAGGTAATTTTGTGCACATAATTCTACAATATGAGTGTTATTTATTTACTTATTTCCATCAGTATCTTAGTTGCTATTGTCTTTTTCATTGCTTTTTTAATGGCAGTTAAAAAAGGGCAGTACGATGATGATTACACTCCTTCGGTCAGAATGCTTTTTGATGATGAATTAATTCAGTCTAAAGTTGAAAAGCCAAAAACCGAAAATCCATTATAGGCTTTGTTGGATATCACGAACCTATAGAATATTAAACCAATTTAACAAATAATTATTTATGGAAATGCAACAGTTTTATTATGATAACAAAATTGTAAAGAAATTCATTTACGCAACTATCGTCTTCGGTGTTGTGGGAATGTTGGTAGGACTTATTTTGGCCACTATGTTTCTTTTCCCAAACATAACTGACGGAATTTCGTGGTTGAGTTTTGGTAGATTGAGACCTTTACACACCAATGCGGTAATTTTTGCTTTCGTTGGAAATGCAATGTTTGCCGGAATTTATTATTCACTGCAGCGATTGCTAAAAGCTAGGATGTTCAGTGATTTTTTAAGTAATTTAAACTTTTGGGGTTGGCAATTAATCATTGTTGCAGCCGCAATCTCATTGCCTTTGGGCTACAGCACTTCAAAAGAATACGCTGAACTAGAATGGCCAATAGATATTGCCATTGCTTTAATTTGGGTAGCTTTTGGTATCAACATGATTGGTACAATATTAAAAAGAAGAGAACGTCATTTATATGTTGCGATTTGGTTTTACATAGCCACTTTTGTAACGGTAGCTGTTTTACATATTTTCAACAGTTTAGCATTGCCGGTAAGTGGAATGAAAAGTTATTCTGTTTACGCAGGAGTTCAGGATGCCTTGGTTCAATGGTGGTACGGTCATAATGCGGTTGCATTTTTCTTGACTACACCATTTTTAGGATTAATGTATTACTTTGTTCCAAAAGTAGCAAATCGTCCTGTTTATTCGTACCGACTTTCCATTGTCCACTTTTGGTCATTGATATTTTTATACATCTGGGCTGGACCACACCATTTATTGTATTCAGCGTTACCAACTTGGGCTCAAAATTTAGGTGTTGTATTCTCTATAATGTTGATTGCTCCATCTTGGGGAGGTATGATTAACGGATTGTTGACTTTGAGAGGAGTTTGGGATAAAGTTCGTGTGGAACCAGTTTTAAAATTCTTCGTTGTAGCCATTACGGGTTATGGTATGGCCACGTTTGAAGGACCGATGTTGTCTCTTAAAAATGTAAACGCCATCGCACACTATACCGACTGGATTATTGCCCACGTTCACGTAGGTGCATTAGCTTGGAACGGATTTATGGCTTTCGGTATCATTTATTGGTTAATTCCAAGAATGGCTAAAACAACATTGTATTCTACAAAATTAGCCAATTTCCATTTTTGGATTGGAACACTGGGGATTATACTTTATACTATTCCAATGTATGTTGCTGGATTTTTGCAAGCTTCTATGTGGAAACAATTTAACCCGGACGGAACCTTGACTTATGGTAACTTCCTTGAAACAGTAACTCAAATTATGCCAATGTATTGGATGAGAGCTATTGGAGGAACGTTATATCTCACAGGAATGTTGGTGTTAGTTTACAATATCATCCAAACCGTAAGAGCTGGTTCTACCATCGAAGATGAATTAGCCGAAGCCCCAGAATTACAAAAAATTACCGCTGGAAGAATTAAAGGCGAAAAATATCACGCTTGGTTAGAAAGAAGACCTATTCAATTAACGATTTTTGCTGTAATTGCCATTCTAATTGGTGGAGTTGTTCAAATTGTTCCAACCATTATGGTAAAATCTAATATTCCAACAATTGCCAGTGTGAAACCTTATTCTCCCCTAGAATTGCAGGGTCGTGATTTATACATTCGTGAAGGATGCGTAGGTTGTCACTCACAATCGGTTCGTCCTTTCCGTAGTGAAGTAGAACGTTATGGGCCACAATCCAAAGCTGGAGAATTTGTATACGATCACCCTTTTCTTTGGGGTTCAAAACGTACTGGTCCGGATTTATTGAGAGTAGGTGGGAAATACAATGACAACTGGCATTTCAACCACTTTTGGAGTCCTCAAAGTATATCTGCTGGGTCAATTATGCCAGGATACAAATGGTTGTTCGACAACGAAGCAATGGACAATTCTTTGATTCAAAAGAAAATGGAAGTTATGGTAACTCTAGGAGTTCCTTATACTGATGCACAAGTTGCAAACGCTGAAAAAGATCTAAGAAGTCAAGCTATCAAAATTGAAGAAAGTTTGAAAAACGATCCTGACTTTGTGAAAAGTTATGACAACAGCAAGAAAAAAGCCGAAGCTAGAGGAGAAAAATTTGTTCCAATGAACGAAAGAGAAATTGTTGCGTTAATCGCATATATTCAACGTCTGGGTACCGACATTAAAGTAAAACAATAAAAGATTATGTTCGAACAAATAAAACACAATATGGAAACCATCGCTGGAGTAGCGGTATATCCAATAATTTCGTTATTGATTTTCTTTGGCTTTTTTGTGGGACTTGGAATTTGGGTTTTTTCATACAAGAAAGAAAAAATTGACGAAATGAGCCAGATTCCATTGAAAGACGATCAAATAGTATAATTTTCAAAACAGATATAAAATGAAAAAATTAATCCCACCATATTTACGAGTAACGCTTATTTTCTTCGCCGTTTTTGCTGCAATGGAATATTTTGTTGACTCCGGCGATAAGCCAGCATTCATCAAATTTCCTATGGTTTCCTTGTTTTTATTAGTATTTCTTTTCTTACTCATAGCGATAGAAATTACTGTAAATGCTGTTGATACAATTACTTATCACTTGTTAACTGAAGAACAAAAAGCAAAATTAGCAGCAACGACAAGCATTAGTTTTAAAGAAAGTAAATGGTATCAGAGTTTAGTGAAAATGCTTACTACAACAGTGCCAATCGAAAGAGAAGGTGAATTATTGTTGGAGCATGATTATGATGGCATTAAAGAGTTGGACAACAATTTACCGCCTTGGTGGGTTTATTTATTCTATGCTTGTATTATTTTTGCCGTAGTTTATATGGTTCGTTTTGAAATTATGGGCGCGGATAATCAAGAAATGGAGTTGAAAAAAGAAATGGCTCAAGCCCAAATTGATATTGCTGAATACAAAAAAACAGCTCCGGATTTAATGGATGAAAATACAGTAACATTGTTAACTTCTCCCGGCGATTTGGCTGCGGGAAAAGCAATTTTTACTGCTAATTGCGTGGCTTGTCACAGAGCTGATGCAGGCGGGCAAATAGGACCAAACTTGACAGATGATCAATGGATCTTAGGTGGCGGAATTAAAAATGTTTTTCACACTCTTGTAAATGGTGGACGTGATGGAAAAGGAATGATTTCTTGGAAAGGAACATTGAAACCGAAACAAATGCAGGAAGTTGCCAGTTATGTGTTGTCATTAAAAGGAACTAATCCAAAAGATCCTAAAGCACCGGAAGGTGAAATCTGGGTAGATCCAAGTGCTCCCAAAACTGATGCTACAACCGCTTCGGTAGCGGATAGTACAGCAGTATCAAAATAAATTTTAATAACTAATAAATAGTTTTTACAATTAAAATCTTTGTCAAAGTCACTAACTTTGACAAAGATTTTATGATTAAATAAATATCCAAAATAATGTCAAATATACCAGACGAAGCTTTTAGAGATACCATCGGAACCATTGATGAAGAAGGAAACAGAAAATTTATTTTCCCTAAAAAGCCTTCCGGGAGATTTTATGATTACCGAAAGTGGGTCAGTTATTTTTTGCTGATTATTTTGGTTGCGAATCCTTTCATAAAGATCAATGGCAACCAATTTATGATGTTCAACGTATTGGAAAGAAGATTCAATATTTTTGGATTTCCTTTTTGGCCGCAAGATTTTTACCTGTTCGTCGTTTCGATGATTGTAGGCGTTGTTTTTGTAATTCTTTTTACGGTAATCTTCGGAAGAATATTTTGCGGTTGGATTTGTCCACAAACTATATTTCTGGAAATGGTTTTCCGAAGAATTGAATATTGGATTGAGGGAGATCGCGGTGCTCAAATTCGTTTGGAAAAACAGGAATGGAATGCCGAAAAAATCAGAAAGAAAGCCATAAAATGGTTCATCTTTTTAATAATTTCTTTTTTCATTGCCAATGTTTTTCTCGCTTATCTTATCAGCAGTGACGAATTGCTTAAAATGATTTCGGAAGGACCAGAAAATCACATTAGCACCCTAATTTCTTTGTTTATTTTTACAGGTATTTTCTATTTCATTTTTGCTTGGTTTAGAGAACAAGTATGTATTATCGCTTGCCCTTACGGCAGATTGCAAGGGGTGTTATTAGATGATAAATCGATAAATGTAGCCTACGATTTTGTCCGCGGTGAAAAAGAATTAGGTAGAGCCAAATTTAAAAAACAAGAAGATAGAGCAGCTTCCGGAAAGGGAGATTGCATTGATTGCAAACAATGTGTTCACGTTTGTCCAACAGGAATCGACATTCGAAACGGAACTCAATTAGAATGTATCAACTGCACGGCTTGCATCGATGAATGTGATGCAATAATGGAAGGTGTTGGTTTGCCTAAAGGCCTAATTCGATATGCTTCAGAAGATGAAATCGAGAAAAAATCCAAGTTCAAATTCACGGCAAGAATGAAAGGTTATTCAGCGGTGTTGTTTATTTTGATTGGTATTTTAATTGGATTATTATTTTTGCGTACTGATGTTGAAGCGGTTATTTTGCGTCTTCCTGGAGAATTATTCCAGCATAAAGGTGATAATATCAGCAATATTTACACGTTTAAAATCATTAATAAAACCAACAATGATATAAATGACATTCATTTTAAATTGGTTGGAATTAAAGGGACTTTGAAAGTCGTTGGCGAACAAGATTTAAAAGTGCCAAAACAAGGTATGAAAAGCGGTACTTTGTTTATCGAAATCAACCAATTTATTTTGGAAAGTGACAAAACAATGCTGGAAATTGAAGTTTATGAAGGAGACAAAAAGATTGAAACAAGCCAAACTAGTTTTTTAAGCCCAAGGAGTTTCGACTAGGCTTACACAACTTAAACTATAAAACAATATGAAAATTAATTGGGGAACCGGAATTGTAATTGCTTTTGCAATATTTATATCTTTTATTTTGTATTTTGTTATCAGTGTGCAAACTAATTCTAAGTACGACAATGAATTGGTTGTAGAAGAGTATTACAAACATGACGCAAAATTTAGTGATGAAATGGCGAGAATCCAAGATGCCGAGGATTTAGTACAAAAGCCAGTGATAACAAATACTTCCGAAGGAATAACCATAGTTTTTCCTAAAGTATTTATTCCAAAAAACATCAAAGGCAAAGTAGTTTTTTATAGACCTTCCAACAAAAAGTTTGATTTTGAACTTCCAATTTCAATTTCCAGTTCTTCTTTGACTGTTCCCAAAGAAAGACTGATTGGTGGTCGCTGGAACATCAATATGGAGTGGCAATATGACGGAAAACAGTATCTGACAAAAGATACTATTTATATAAATTAAAGATGATAGAGAATAGACGAAAAGAGAATAGATACTTTTTAACTAAAGAAATTTTCTCTTTTCGTCTATTATCTATCAGTCTATTATCTTAAAAAAATGCTTTACACCGCTTTTATCTTCGGATTAATCAGTAGTTTTCACTGCATCGGAATGTGCGGTCCTATTGCTATGATGTTACCCGTGGACAGAGACAATCAAGCCAAGAAAGTAACCCAAATTATGACCTATCATATTGGTAGATTGTCGGCTTATGCGTCAATAGGTTTAGTTTTTGGGTTGTTGGGAAAAGGATTATTTCTTGCGGGAATGCAGCAAAAATTGTCAGTTTTTATTGGTGTGGCGATGATATTGGTTATTTTAATCCCCGAGAAAGTTTTCGCCCGTTACAATTTTTCGAAACCAATATTTGTTTTTATTTCCAAGATAAAATCTACTTTAGGAAAACAATTTAAAAACAAGAGTTATAAATCACTGTTTACGATCGGCTTACTGAATGGTTTTTTGCCTTGCGGTATGGTGTATGTCGCCTTGTTTGGAGCTGTTGCTATGCAAAGCGAAAGTTTTGGCGTTTTGTATATGGTGTTGTTCGGGTTGGGCACTGTGCCAATGATGAGCAGCGTGGTGTATCTCCAATCTTTTTTAACAGTTCCCGTTCGCAACAGGATTCAAAAAATCATTCCCTATGTTGCTATGGCAATGGGAGTTTTATTTATTTTAAGAGGTTTGGGCTTGGGAATTCCTTATGTTTCTCCTTCTGACATGAGTTTATTCGTGCAGGCAACACCTAATTGTCATTAGAATACTTCTTTCTAAATAGTCATTGAAAATAATTGCGTTTCTGGTGTTTTTCTTTTCAAACGCAAATCAAAAGCCATGCAAATATTACGGATAAAAGCCTTGCCGGCATCCGTAACCAGAATACCATTTGTCTTGATTACAACCAATCCGTCATTCTTCATTTCTTTCAATTGAAGCAAAATTTCTGGAATTTCAGGAATATAATTAGCTGGATCTTCCCAAGAAGTTTCAAATTGACACATGATGTTCAAAATGTGTTTTCTGATGATTAGATCTTCAGTTGTCAACAAATGTCCTTTGAAAATTGGCAATTTGTCGGTTTCCAATAGGGCATAATATTCTTCTAAACTTTTTACGTTCTGGGCAAAACTATACCAACTATCGGATATAGAGGAAACTCCTAATCCAATCATCAGTTGCGTTTTAGACGAACTATAACCCATAAAATTACGATGTAATTTTCCGGACTTGAAGGATTCATATAAGCTGTCAGTTTTTAATGCAAAATGATCCATTCCTATTTCATAGTAATCATTTTCATATAATAAATCTTTACCAACTTCGTACAAGTGTCGCTTTTCTTCATCTTTTGGAATATCCTCATCGTTGAATCCGCGTTGTCCATTTCCCTTTATCCACGGCACATGGGCATAACTGTAAAATGCTAATCGGTCCGGTTGTAGGGAATGCGTCTTTTCAATAGTATCAATAACGTCATCAACTCCTTGAAATGGCAATCCAAAAATAAGATCATGACCTATAGAAGTATAGCCGATTTCCCTTGCCCAAAAAGTGACTTTGGCAACATTGTGAAAAGGTTGGTTGCGGTGGATGGCTTTTTGTACTTTTTCAGAATAATCTTGGACGCCAAAACTAACTCTTCTGAAACCTAAGTCGTATAGTTTTTGCAAATGTGCTCGGGTCGTGTTGTTGGGATGACCTTCAAAACTGAATTCGTGATCTTTGGCTTTTTCAGCATAACAAAAAATTCCGTTTATTAAGTCTTCCAGGTTTTTGGTAGAGAAAAAAGTCGGCGTTCCACCACCTAAATGGATTTCTTTTATGATTGGTTTTTTCTCAAGAATGTTACAGTATAAAGCCCATTCTTTCAAAACAGCTTCTATGTAAGGATTCTCAACGTCATGATTTTTGGTGATTCGCTTGTTACAACCGCAAAAAGTGCACATACTTTCACAAAAAGGAAGGTGTATGTATAGACTTAATCCTTCACTGGTATTGCTTTCTGCAAAAGATTTTTTTAGTGTCTCGACCCATATTTCATAGGCAAAATCCTGTTCATCCCAATAAGGAACAGTAGGGTAGGACGTATATCTCGGGCCGGGAACATTATATTTTTGAAGGATAGAATTATTCATTTGGTTGGCATTTATGAGTAATCAAAAATAGTATGTCTTTGTTTAAATTAAAATGATAATTATCATATAATTTAGTAGACATAAAAAAACCTCGTCCTTATTTTAGTCCGAGGTTTATTTATTTGATTTTCAATATTTTAAACTTGATTTAAACTTCTGATTTGTTTCAGCTTGTCTTTTAGGATTTCCATTTCTTCTCTATGTTTTTCGATGTTTTTGCGCACCTCCAAAACTATTGAGTTTTCCTTTTTGGCATTTCTGGTATTGGTAAAAAACTGGATGTTGTTTTCCAATTGGAAAATTTCATTCTTGATTTCATCAATTTTTCGCATTAAGAAAATCTTTTCATTTTCTAGTTTTCTGGAATCGTTGTTTTCTGATAAACTATCAATTCTATTGGCGAAACGCATCATTTCACTGTCTTTTTTGCTCAAACTTAATTTGTCGAACAAAGCATCCAGCACTTTATTGAATTTCCCTTCAATATGTCTTCTTGGGAAAGGAACTCTTCCAAAGCTTTTCCAAGTTTCAATATGCAGTTTAATGGCATCCAAGTCGGTTTTGTGGTCACCGGTCAATTCAAATTCTCTTAAAGATTCCAAATAGGCTTTCTTTTTGTCGAAAGCTTCAATTTCTTCGCCGTTTTCTTCGCTTTTCTGCTCTTTTAATTTGTCAAAATAATGGTTACATGCTTCTTTAAACTCCGCCCATATTTTATCCGAATATTTTCTTGGCACATGACCTATTTGTTTCCACTCTTCTTGAATTTGTTTCATGATGGGAGTAGTGACAGCAAAATCAGTACTTTCTTGTAATTCTTTGGCTTTGACAACAAGCGCTGTTTTTCGGTTCAGATTGTTGTTTTGATCTTTCTTAATGTCTTTATAAAACGAATTCTTGAATGAATTAAAGTTTCTCACGGCAGTTTTGAATCCTGCCCAAGTTTCCTCATTTACTTCAGAAGGAACTTTTCCTGCAGAGAAAAAAGCGGTTCTCAAGGTTTCCACTTTTTCTATCTGAGCCAACCATTGTGAATGAGCATTAACTTTTTCGGTGGCCAGAACTTCAATTTTGGCAATAATTTCTTTTTTCTTTTCTAAATTCTCCAATTCAGTTCCGCGCATGTTTTCAAATAAAACTTCGCGTTTGTCGTGCATTTGTTTGGTCAAATCGCTAAACTTGTTCCAAATTTCATCACGATGTTCTCTAGAAACGGGACCAATATCTTCTTTCCAGATTTTATGCAAATCCTGTAATTCTCTGAATGCTTTGTTGACATCGGCTTCTTTAACCAATTCCTCAACACGAGCCACAATTTTTTGCTTTTGCTCTAAATTGTGTTTGAAATCAAGGTCTCGAGCTTCTCTGTCTAAGTGTAAATAGTCGTAGAAATTTTCTACGTGGAAATGGTAATTGTTCCAAACGTGGTTGTATTTGTCTTTTGGAATAGGCCCGGCATTTTTCCATCGCTCTCTTAAATCATTAAAATGTTTTAAGGTATCCTTTATGTTTTCTTGCGGATTGATGAGTTCTTTCAATTCCTCCACAATCGTCAATCTGTTTTCCAAATTGGTTTTCAAGTTGGTTTGCAAACTTTTGAAATGCGTATTTTTATTATCCCGGAACAAGGAATAATACTGGTCAAATGTAGCTTTTAATGGAGAATGGTATTGGAATTCTTCATTTGTATCTGGATTTTCGGCAAGGAATTCCTCTTTTTTCTCTTCTAAAAGATGGTGATATTTTGCCAAGAATGACTTTTTAATTTCTTCAACGTGATCTTTTACCGACATCACTTTTTCATTGGTAACCAAATTTTTCAGTTCCTCAACAAGTGATTCTAGCGATAATGCATCATAATCCAACATCGGAATATCGTGACGTTCTTTCAATGTTTCGTCTTCGCTTTCCTCAGCATTTGTATCGGTAATGGCGTCAGTAATTGTAGTGTTTTCAGCAGCGGTCTCGCTCGAGGCTACTTCAGCAACAGCCTCTAAAGGCTCCGACGGCGTTTCTAAATCTGCTGTAACTTCCTCTTCGATTACAGCGTCAGCAATTGCTAACTCTCCATCAACAATTGTTGGAGCAACCTCTTGAACTTGTTCTGCTGTCTGGTCATTACTGGTTTCGATGATCGCCAAATCTTCCAAAACTGCTGTTTCGGTTTGAATCATTTCTGGTGAATTGATTTCTAAATTTCCATCTGCCTCAAGCAGGTTATCATTCTTTTCTTCTAACATTTTTTCAATGTATAAGGGTTCAATTTTTTTTTTCGAGTCCGAAAGATAGTAAAGGTTGCTTAAAATTCAAAGAAAATCCCTAATTTATAGTCATTTTATATGGGAAGGCTTTTTTTTAAGAAGCTATTTACTACGTTAGTTCGCTTTGCTCGTGTCCTGCTATTCGCTCTATCCACGCCCAAAAGCGTGGGATGCCACTGCTATCAGGGCTAGGATGCAATTAGATATAATTATTTTTTGTTATCAAAAAAGCGTTTTGGAATTTACGAACGGTAGCTGAAAAAGTAACAAATAGCAATACAATATGTTATAATTGTGTGACTGTTCCGTTATGAATGTCATATTGCATTGGAACTACTTTTGTATGCATTTCTTTGACTATTGGGTTGTCTTCAATCATTTTATAAGAGTGTTTGATATTGGCAATAATGCACGAATTTAAATTGTTTTCTTTCGCAATTTTCTTTTCTTCATTTTCATTTGCAATAGTTTCCACGATGTCATCTATATGCGAAAGATGCTTTTTGTATTCATTATTTTTATCACCTACATAAGCTTTTATCGCACCACATTCCGTGTGACCTAAAACAATGATTAGTTTGGCGTGAAGATGTTCTATGGCATATTCAATGCTTCCCATATCAATATCAGAGATTAGGTTTCCGGCATTTCGAATTACAAATAAATCGCCTAATCCTTGATCAAAAAGTATTTCGGGAGAAACCCGGCTATCGGAACAAGTCAGGATAACGGCAAACGGATGTTGGTCATTTTGATTTGCTAAAACTGTTTTTTTGTTTTGATGAGGATGCATCAATTTTTCATCTAAAAATCTTTTATTTCCAGAAATCAACTTTTCAATTGGGGTTCCATTGTTGTTTATTACTACTTCTGAATCTGCTTCTTTTTTGCAACTCAAAGTTATTGCTAATAGCAGGGCTAAAACTAAGATTTTATTCATCTTTTCTGTATTAAATTATTTTGTTTTCAGATTTCGTTTCTCTGTTTCTAAGGTACTTCATCGGTCTAAGGTTCGAATAAATCCACAAAAATAAAGGCGATTTTTATGCCAAAAAGAGGTTTTAATTGGGATATCAAATTTAGTAAAACTATCCCATTAATAAACATAAGTACCTATGTTTCTTGCTTATTTATTATGATTATTTGAAGTTCATTATATCTGGTTTTTGGAATTGTTTGCGGAGTTGCTATCTGCTAAGTTCGTTCCAATTTCATAAGGTAAATTATAATGGCATTAACGGGCATGTTTCCGAAAACCTTGTGATCGAGCGTAAGTGTGATAAAGTGATAATTCAATTTTATGCTCTTTAACTAAATAGCTTATTTTAACAGCAACTATAGTTTTTATCTATTAAAAAAATAATTTAGATAAGAATATAATTGGTAAATTAGCATTGCAACTTTTTTAAATAACAAATCAATCATAATTATGGAAAACAACGCAAATCAGAACGCATCGGCTAATAATACTAGCTACAATGTAAATGACCAAAGCAAGTGCCCTTTTTCTAGTGCAGCAAAGCAAACTGCAGGAGCGGGGACGAGAAACTCCGATTGGTGGCCAAATCAACTTAAATTGAGCATTCTTCGCCAGCATTCTTCTCTATCCAATCCTATGGGCGAGGATTTCAACTATGCTGAGACTTTCAACAGCCTTGATTTAGATGCCTTGAAGAAAGATATTTTCGCACTTATGACTACGTCTCAAGAATGGTGGCCAGCAGATTATGGTCATTATGGACCGTTCTTCATCCGAATGGCTTGGCACAGCGCGGGAACGTATCGAATCGCGGACGGTCGCGGTGGCGCGGGTTTTGGAACCCAGCGTTTTGCGCCGCTGAACAGTTGGCCTGACAACGCAAACCTGGACAAGGCACGTTTATTATTATGGCCAATTAAACAAAAATATGGCAAGAAAATTTCCTGGGCTGACTTGATGGTCCTTACAGGAAATTGTGCGCTGGAGTCGATGGGCTTCAAAACTTTTGGTTTCGGTGGCGGACGTTCTGATGTTTGGGAACCTGCCGAAGATATTTATTGGGGTTCCGAAGGCAAGTGGTTGGACGACCAACGCTATTCTGGTGAACGAGAATTAGAAAACCCTCTTGCAGCTGTCCAGATGGGGCTAATTTACGTGAATCCCGAAGGACCTAACGGAAATCCTGATCCGCTGGCATCTGCCATTGATATTCGCGAGACTTTTGCTCGTATGGCGATGAATGATGAAGAAACGGTTGCACTTATTGCCGGTGGTCACACCTTTGGGAAAACCCACGGTGCTGCCGATCCAAACCAATACGTTGGCCCAGAGCCCGCAGCTGCACCGATTGAGGAGCAAGGACTGGGTTGGAAAAATACTTTTGGTACCGGAAACGGGGAAGACACCATTACCAGTGGTTTGGAAGGAGCTTGGACGACTACGCCTACGAAATGGAGCAACAACTATTTTGAAAACCTATTCAAATTCGAATGGGAATT
>Ga0123336_10003668_pt1 | contig 12704 bp, 15 predicted proteins | sample SSSSmetaG_FD_96466 | JGI IMG/M metagenome (GOLD analysis project Ga0123336, IMG submission 96466) | Glacier valley bacterial and archeal communities from Borup Fiord, Nunavut, Canada, to study Microbial Dark Matter (Phase II) - ​SSSS metaG | ecosystem: Environmental > Aquatic > Freshwater > Ice... | reverse complement strand
CTGGCCGGGCTGCCGGCGGTGGATGCGGGGCGGAGCGTTCGGCACGGGCTGGTGTTCGTGCCGATGGTGTGGATACGCAACCTGCCGGGCGGGGTGGCGCCGGACGGGGCCTGCACGTTCCGGAGCGCGGTGGAGACGGGGATCGAGATTGACTACCAGCTCAGCCAGGCCGGGCGGGGGCTGAAGTATTCCAGCGATCCGACGCTGCTGATCAAGGAGCCGGCGGGGTTGGAGGGGGAGCTGGTGCGGGGCGCGGGGAACGCGCTTGTGGTGAGCGAGAAGGGCGATGCACGGCTGCTGGAGATCGGCGGGACGGCGGCCGGGGCGGTGCTGGATTACGTGCGGGTGCTGCGGGACCTGGCGCTGGAGGGCGTGCATGGCAACCGGGCCGATCCGAGCCGGCTGGGGGCGCCTCAGTCGGGGCGGGCGTTGGAGCTGATGAACCAGGGGCTGGTCTGGTTGGCGGACAACTTGCGGGTGTCGTACGGCGATGGCGGGCTGTTGCAGGTGCTGCGGCTGATCCTGCGGGCGGCGCAGGTGTATCCGTTGCAGGCCGGGGGGCAGGCGGTTGGGGCGCTGGACCCGGAGGCGGCGCTGCGGCTGGTGTGGCCGGCTTGGTATCCCGCGACGAGCGGGGACCGGGCGACGGACGCGGCGACGGTGCTGTCCCTGGTGCAGGGCGGGCTGCTGGGTCGCGCGGCGGCCCGGCGGTTGCTGGCGGCGGATTGGGCCGGAAGCGACTTGGATTGCGGCGTCGGGGATGGCGAAGTCGGGACTGGCGAAACCGGGAACGAGAAGGGGGATGCATGACGGACCCAGTGGTGGATTCGATGTTGGGCGTGGCGGCACCGGATTTGGCGGCGGAGAACGCGGTGCTGCGGGCGCGGCTGGTGCAGGCGGAGTTGCGGACGGAGGCGGTGCGGGCGGGCATGGTGGACCTGGACGGGGTGCGGCTGATTGACCCGGCGGTGGTGAAGCTGACCGAGGATGGGACGCTGGCTGGCGGCGCGGCGCTGATGGGGCGGCTGGGGCAGGACAAGCCGTGGCTGTTCGGGCGCGGGGGGAGCAGCAGCAGCGGGGCGGCGGCTCCGGTGGCGGCACCGGCTGCGCCTCGGTCGGCGATGGACATGGGTGTGGAGGAGTGGCGGGCGGCGCGGGCCGAGCTGCTGCGGCGGGGCGGATGATCGGGGTCGCCGGGCTGGCGGAGGCGATTGCGCGGTTGCGGGATGCGGAGGTGGCTGGGGTGATGGGGGTGGTGTTGGAGGCTCAGGCCGGGCTGATGGCGGAGGCGGTGCGGGCGGGGTTGGGGACGGCGCCTGGGGGCGACCATACGCGGCCTTGGCTGCGGACTGGGGCGTTGCGGGAGAGTGTTGCGCCCGGGTCCGAGGGATTGCGGGCGGTGGTGGGCAGCAGCGACAAGGCGGCGGCACCGCAGGAGATGGGGACGGTGCATATGGCGCCCCGGCCGTTCTTGCAGCCGGTGGCGGCGGCGATGGGGGCTGGGGTGGCGGAGGCCGTGGGGAGTGCGGTGGCGGAGCGGTTGCGGGGCAATGCGGCGGGGTTTGCCGGCAGTTAGTGCTAGTTGGACCCGCTGTGCCTGAGCCGTTTCGACGTGTTTGCAAGGCGGTTTTGGAGAGTCGCGGGCTGTCGAAGCGTGATCACTCCGGATAGTTTGGGTATGGCGCTGTGGTGGTGGCCTGGTGCCGGACCGTCCGGTTCCACAGACTGATCGTGCCGCCTTGCAGGGCCGTTCCCGGCTCTGATGGTCCCTGGATTGCCGCGTCGCTTCGCTCCTCGCAATGACGAGCGGAGCAGCTAGGAAATATGAAAATAATCCTTGACCAGCCACCCCAGGAAATTGATACCTCTTAGCCATGATGGCGGCGCTGGCGTGGCGCGGCGTCGTGACCTTGATCCTTTCGACCCCACCCGGCCCGGCATTTGCCGCGCCGGGTTTTTTCGTTTCATACGGATGGAGCAGCTTCCATGGGCATCCAGAACTTCCCGGCGATCCTGCAGCCGATCCTGCAGCAGGGCTTCCTGGAGCGTGAGTTCCAGCAGTCCATGCAGTCGCGGCTGGGCTACCGGGCGTGCGCGGACCGGCAGGACTTTCAGGTGGGGATCGGCGAGACGCTGACGAAGACCCGGGCGGGGCTGAAGCCGAGCGTGACCAGCCCGGTGCCGCCGCAGTTGAACACCAACTTGGACAACGGGCTGGTGCCGACGGGGTGGGGGGTGGAGCAGTACACGATCACGCTGAACCACTATGCCGCGACGACGGACCTGAACGTGGTCACGAGCCGGGTGGGGATTGCGTCGCAGTTCCTGCAGAACGCGGCCGTCAATGGCGAGCAGGCGGCTCGGTCCTTGGACGAGCTGGCGCGGAATGCGCTGTTTGCGCCGTATTTCGGCGGGAACACCCGGGTGCGGGTGGCGCTGGGATCGGCCGGGCCGGTGGTGGCGGTGGATGACCTGCGCGGGTTCACGTCGGCGTTCGTGAACGGGGTGCAGTCGCCGGTGGGGGCGACGACGACGTTGACGGTGACGATCGGCGCCGGGGTGTATGTGGTCGTGGGCTTCACGATGGATGCGTCTAACGTCAGCACGGCGCCGGGCGGGGTGTCGGGAACGCTCACGCTGTCTACGAACGTGAGCGTAGGCGACGGGGCGCTGGGGAGCGCGGTGCAGGCGGCCAATGCCTCGGTGGTGCTGCGGCCGGGCGGGCGGGCGACGACGGCGGCGTTGCAGGCAGGGGACACGCTGGCGATGGGGCCGCTGCTGGATGCCGTGGCGAAGCTGCGGATGAACGCGGTGCCGGAGATTGACGGGGCGTACAACTGCTACCTCGATCCCGTCAGCGCGCGGCAGTTGTTTGCGGACCAGGATTTCCAGCGGCTGTTCACGGGGGCGACGAGCGCCAACCAGGTGTTCCGCCGGGGCATGGTGAACGACTTCCTGGGGCTGCGGTTCGTGCCGACGACGGAGGCGTACGTGCAGCCGCATCCGACGATTGCGGGCGCGGTGGTGCGGCGGCCGATCGTGGTGGGCCAGGGGGCGCTGATCGAGGGCGACTTTGCGGGCATGGCGGCGCCGGACGTGGCGCCGCCGGACAGCATCGTGAGCATGGTGGACGGCATTGCGATGGTGACGCGGGAGCCGATTGACCGGCTGCAGCAGATCATTGCGCAGAGCTGGTACTGGATCGGCGGGTTCTGCGCGCCGTCCGATACGCTCACCAATCCGTCGGTGGTGCCGACGGCGACGAACGCGGCGTTCAAGCGGGCGGCGATCATTGAGCACGTGGGGTAGGCCGTGGCGGGGGCGTCGCTGACGGAGGCGGAGCTGACGGACGCCCGGCGGTTCCTGGGATACGCCGCGCATGGGGCCATGCGCGGCGGGGCGGCGAGCGTGTGGTTCTACCAGGCGTCGGCGGCGGTGGATGCGCGGCTGTCGCTGCTGTCGGAGTCCGAGGCCGGGGTGCTGCGAGGATACTTGCGGACGCTTGCGCAGATGGAGGCGGCGATCCCCGGGGTTGGGGAGGGGCTGGATACGGCGAGTGCGGCCGGGTGGGTGCGGAATGCTGGGGAGCTGGCGGAGCGGGAACGGCTGTTCGACGGGTGGCGCCGGCGGATGTGCGGGTTCCTGGGACTGCTGCCGGGGCCGGAGCTGCGGCGCGGTGGCGGGGTTGCGCTGGTGGTTTGAGGGGCTGGGGTGGGGGTGGGTTGGTGGCAGGGATGCGCTGGTTGAGCTGGGCAGCATTGGATTTGCTGACTGGGCCGACTGCTGCGCCGTGGCCAAGACCCCCTCCCCCCGGCCGTAAACCGTTTCACGGTTTGATCCCGGAGGGAGAGGAGGCAGGAAGGATGGATGGGGCTTTGTTGGCGGACCGGTTGAGCCGGGGGATGGGGGCGGCGGCGCGGGTGTTCGGGGTGCCGTATGACGCGTTCCGGCCGCGGGGGGCGGATGATCCCTTGCGGGCGGAGGGGCGGTTCCTGCGGTTGCCGGCGGCGTTCGACGGCGGGGACCCGGGTTACAAGCGGCCGGCGGGATGGGAGCGGGCGCTGCGGGGGACGTTCGATGCGGCTTACCTGCGGGTCGGTGATCTGTTGCAGGGGCCGCGGGGCGTGCTGTTCGTGGCGATGCTGCCGCCGTTGAACCGGCCGCTGTGCGTGCTGGCGAATGCGACGGTGTCGGCGGTGCGTCCGGCCGGGCCGGTGGCGGCGGGGTTGGGCGGGTATGGCGGGGCGGATGCTCCGGTGCCGGTGATGGATGGCTGGCCGGCGCAGGTGCTGGCGGCGGGCGGGGGACGCGGGTTCGGGCTGCCGCAGGATGGGGCGCTGGCCGGGTTTCATGTGCTGTTGCCGCTGGGTGCGCCGGTGTTGCGGACGGGGGATGCGCTGCAGGATGACGCCGGGCGCGGGTTCGTTGTGGGCAGCGTGGAGCTGACCGAGTTGGGATGGCGGCTGCATGTGCGGCAAGCGGGGGCATGATGCCGGACCAGGCGGATATCGAGCAGGCTTTGGCGGCGCTGGGCGCGGCGGCCCTGGCGGGTGATCCGGCTGACGTGCGGGTGTATCGCGGATGGCCGCGGGCGGCATCGCTGGAGGCGGACTTGCAGGCGGGGCGGGCGCATTTGTCCGTGACGCCGGGCGGGGCGGGGCGGGATGCGTCGCGGTATCCGGCGGAGTGGCAGGGCGCCGTGCCGGTGCCGACATTGCAGGTGGCGGTGGACGGGGAGACCGTAACGTTTGGCGGCTTGGCCGGGGCGGGGCAGGTGGCTGGGGTGCGGGTGGACGGGGTGGCCTATGCGTGCCGGCTGCGGGACGGCGACACGCCGGGGGTGGTGGCGGCGGTATTGGCAGCCTTGGTGCGGGCGGACCGTCCGGCGCTGGTGCAGGGTGCGGCCGTGGTGCTGCCGGACGGGCGGGACGTGCTGGCGCGGGTGGTAGCGGATGGCTCGGGCGGGACGGAGCTGCGGCGGCAGGTGCAGCCGATGCGGATGACCTTGTGGTGCCCGGCGCCGGATGTGCGGGACCGGTTGGCGGGGCGGCTGGATGTGGCGGTGGCGGCGGTGCCGGTGCTGGATGTGGGCGGCTGGGCGTGCCGGGTGCGGGATGCCGGCGGCATGACGACGGATGAGGGTGCCGCTGCCGGGGTTTGGCGGCGGGACCTGGTGTATCGGGTTGAGTATCCGACTGTGGCCGAGGAAGCCTTGCCGGCGATGCTTTGGGGTGTCATTGCGGCGGCGGGCCGATTGGCGGTGGGGTGAGGTAGTGCTGGTTGCCGGGGTCTGACTGTGGCGGGGATGGTGCTTGACGACCCTCTCACCCGGGCCCTCTCCCGGGGGGGAAAGCGGAGCGGTATCTGCTGTTGGACGCGATGGCATTTTGGATGGTGGCGGATGGCGCTGCGCTGATCCGCCCTACTTTGGGCGTATCAGCTCAGCCGAGTGCTCCGTCGGATGGGTCAGCGCAGGCGAGTGCAGCGCTACAGTAATGACCGGCTATTCGCCGACGGCTCGGGTGTTGCGGTTCTTTTTGTCCATGTAGAGCGTGATGGTGGAGTACTTGCACAGGTCCACGTTGCTCCACTCGGCCTTCACGTCATTGTCGTGGTACTTGACCATGATGTCGAACGTGCAGGCGGCGTTGTTGCGCGGGAAGGTGATGTTCACGGACTGGCCTGCGTCCAGCGTGTCCTCGCCCATGACGTCCTTGCCCCAGCGGCGGCTTGAGCGCGGGCTGACGTAGAGTTCGTCTATTTGGTAGCCGTTTTCGTTTTTCAGGGTGAAGTCCGCGCCGTTGGCGGCACGGGCCGATCCGGCCGGGACTGGTGGCGCGGCTGTGGATAGCAGCAGGGCGACGGCGAGCGGCACGGCACGTCGAAGCATGGCGGACTCCTGTGCTGCGGGCTGCTGTGACGCGGCAGCTACCTGGGTTTTCGCCAGGGATTTTAACGCCGGTCCAAAGATTTTTCGAGGGGAAAACAATGGAGCACCTGATCGTCGTGCGGCCGTTCGGGCCGCACGGGCTTGGCGACGTCATCACCGACGCCGCCGAGATCGAGCGCATCCTGGCCGGCGAGCATGCCGGGAGCGTCGTCCGCATCCATCCGCCGCAGGAGGTCTAGCCATGCCGATCGTGCAAGCAGGCACCATCAATACGACGGCGCTGGTGGTGCCGGACCTGTATGTGCAGGTGGTGCCACCGCAGAACCTGGTGCTGAACGGGGTGCCGACCAACGTCGTGGGCGTGGTGGGCAGCGCGAGCTGGGGGCCGGTGAACCAGCCGGTCGTCGTTGGCAGCATGGCCGACTATGCCCGGGGGTTTGGGCCGATTCAGGCCCGGCGGTTCGACATGGGCACCCAGGTGGCGACCGCGGTGCAGCAGGGGGCGCAGGCGTTCCGCTGCGTGCGTGTGACGGACGGGACCGACGTCGCGGCGAACTACGCGATGTTCTACGGCAACGGCGGGTATCCGGTGCTGCTGGCGGCGCGGTATTCGGGGTCGCTGGGCAACCAGATCGGGCTGGCGCTGCAGCCGGGGTCGGCGGCGGGGACCTGGCGGCTGACCTTGGGGCTGCCGGGCCAGGTTGCGGAGACGTTTGACAACCTGGCGGCGCCGACGCCGGCGGCGCTGTGGCAGAACTTGGTGAACGCGGTGAACCTGGGGCTGGGGCCGTTGCGCGGGCCGAGCCAGTTGTGCGTGGCGAGCCTGGGGTCGGGGACGGCGACGCCGCCCGCGGGGCTGCTGGGGCAAAGCCTGCTGAACGGCACGGACGGGGCTGCGGGCGTTGCGGCTGCGACGCTCGTGGGGCAGGACGGGCTGCCGCGGCGGGGGATGTATGCGCTGCGCGGGCAGGGCTGCAGCCTGATGGTGCTGGCGGATGCCGACGACCTGGGCTGGTGGGCGACGCAGGCCGGGTTCGCGCAACAGGAGGGGCTGTATGCCATCCTGACGGGGCCGGCGGGCGACGGGATCGCGCCGGCGGTGGCGGCGCGGCAGGCGGCCGGTTTGGACAGCCCGGCGGCGAAGCTGATGTTCGGCGACTGGGTGTACTGGAACGACCCGGTGGCCGGGGTGATCCGGCTGGTGAGCCCGCAGGGGTTCGTGGCGGGGCGGCTGGCCAACCTTTCGCCGGAGCAGAGCAGCCTGAACAAGCCGCTGTACGGCGTCGTGGGCACGCAACGGGCGGGGATGCCGGGCAGCGCGCAGACGAACGGCTACAGCACGGCGGAGCTGGCGGTGCTGCTGGGCGGGGGCGTTGACGTGATCGCCAACCCGCAGCCGGGCGGCAGCTTCTGGGGCGTGCGGGGCGGGCACAACAGCAGCAGCAACGCGGCGACGAACGGCGACAACTACACGCGGCTGACCAACTTCATCGCGCGGACGCTGGCGGCGGGGATGGGGCAGTATGTGGGGCAGGTGATCAATGCCGGGCTGTTCCGGCGGATACGCTCGACGCAGCTTGGGTTCCTGCAGGCGATGTTGGGGCAGGGGATTTTGGGGACGGTGGATGGCAGCTTGCCGTTCAGCGTGGTGTGCGACGCGAGCAACAACCCGCCGGCTCGGGCTGGGCTGGGGTATGTGCAGTCGGACGCGCAGGTGCAGTACCAGGCGATCAACGAGCGGTTCATCGTGAACCTGGAGGGCGGGCAGACGGTGCAGGTGACGCGGCAGACGCTGCCGGCTGGGCAGGTGGTCTGAGGCGGGCGGCGCCGGGCCGGATGTTGTTGCGGAGGTTAGTTTTTGAGGCTGAAATCCAGGGGCCGGGCGGAAGGTGCTTGCGGCCTCTGGATTGCCACGCCGCGAGAGCGGCTCGCAATGACGGGAAACGTCTTAAGTTCCAGTCCTGGCCGTCGGCGTTGCATCAGTTTCAGACGTTTGATTGGCTGTGGTTTGTTTGGATGCGGTGCAGCGGATGGCGCTTCGCTTAGTCACACCACGCCATTCACGCCGGTTTCGCCGTAGCGCCGGATTGGATTTCTGCTGTTTGTATGAGTTGGGCGCAGACCTTTTTGGGTTTGCTTGAGGGGGTGGGCGATGCCAGCAAACAATTTCTCGACGGGACGGGATTGCCAGTTGGTGGTGATCGGGCCGCCGATGGGTGGGGCTGCGGGGGTGCGGGTGGACTTGGCGCATGTGACGGCGTTCGAGAGCCGGCAGATGACGCATCCCGTGCGGATTGACCGGCTGGACGGGGTCCACTTGGCGGCGGAGCTGCCGAAGGGTTGGGAGGGGCACTTCGACCTGGAGCGGGGGAACTCGGCGGCTGACGACTTCATCGCGGCGATCGAGCAGGCGTGGCACACGCAGGGGCTGATCCAGGGGGCGACGCTGTACCAGTATATCAGCGAGGCCGATGGGAGCACGAGTACGTATCAGTTCGAGGCGGCGGTGTTCAAGCTGGTGAATGCGGGGTCTTGGAAGGGGGATGCGCCGGTGCGGCAGCGGCTGGACTTCTTTGCGAGCCGGCGGAAGCGGATTTAGGCTGGTTGTGCGGTAATTTGCCGCTGCGGCGCGCGTGATTTGTTTTGGGGTGGCTGAGACCCCCTCACCCCGACCCTCTTCCGTAGGGAGAGGGGGAAGAAAGAGGTATTTATGGAAACCCCAACTGAGCGGATCGTGACGGAGGCGGGACGGCCTTTGGCGGTGACGGATGCCACGGGACGGGTGCTGGAGGTGCGGCGGCCGGGGGCGTTGGACCGGTTGCGGCTGTTCAAGGCGGTCGGGCCGGCGCTGTCGGGCAATGACCGGTATGTGGGCTACGCGATGCTGGCCTACTGCGTGCAGGCGATTGACGGGGTGCCGGTGCCGGCGGCGGCGGGCGAGGCGCAGTTGGAGGCGCTGGTGGCCCGGCTGGGCGATACCGGGCTGCAGGCAGTGGGGGAGGTCCTGGCCGAGCCATCCGCTGGGGCGTCCGCCAGCCCAAACTAGGCGGCGCGGCCGGGGGGCCTGACCCGGCCGCGCTGCGTGGGCTGGTGGGGCAGGCGGACCTGGTGGACTGCCTGTTCCTGGTGCGGAACGGGGTGCCGCTGGACGTGGCGTTCTCGTTGGACGCGGGGGAGCGGACGGCATGGGTGATCGTGATCGGGCAAATGGACGGGCTGACGTGGGACTGGGAGGCGATGGCGTGGGTGACGCCGGGGTAGGCGGGGCTGGCGAGGCCAGGGCTGGGACATTTGGCGTGGACACACTGGTGGTGCGGGTGGAGGCGTTGCCGGACGTGCTGCACGCCGGTCCGCGCGGGGCGCCGCGGATGGCTCGGTTGCGGGAGGGGCGTTCCAGATGATTGACGCCTATGAGGTCGGGATCAATTTGGCGTTGCAGGATGGCGTGAGCGCCGGGCTGGGCGTCATCATGCAGGAGTTGCAGGCGCTGGATGCGGCGGTTGCGGCGACCTCGGCGCGGCTGGATGGGTTGGTTGGGCAGGCACGGGCGGCGGTTGCTGCGGCGTCTGGGGCTGCGTCTGGGGCTGCGTCTGGGGCGGTGCGTGTGGCGCAGCCGGCGGTGGCGGCGGTGCCGGGCGGCGTGCCGGAGGCGGTACCGGCCGGCCCCGGTGCCGCCGCCCGGCGGGAGGCCTCGGCGGCACCTGCGGCTGCGCAGGAGGTGCGCCTGGCTGCTGCGGCACCGGTGGCGGGCGTGGCGGCAGCTTCCACGGAGCTTTCGGCAGCGGCGGCCCCGGTTGCGAGGACGCCAACGGTTCTGGCGGCGGCACCTGTGCTGCCCGTGCCGGTCGCCCCTGCGGCACCGGCTGTTCCGGCGGCGGTGGCGTCAGCGCCGTTCGAGCTGCCAGCGGTGATGCGGGCCGGGGCCGTTGGGCCGCGTGACAGCACGGCGCCAACTGCGGAGGGTCCGCGGGCTGTGGCGGTGGCGGCACCCCGCGCTACGGGTTCGGCGATGGCGGCGGCGGGGCGGCTTGCGGGCGCGCCGGCAGCCCCGCGGGTGGATTTGGCGGTGCTGATGGGTCCGGTGACGATGGCACCGGCTATGCCGGCGGCGGGGCCGTTCGTGCAGCGCGTGCCGGTGGCGGGGCCGGTTGGGCTGGCTATGCCGGCGCCGGTGATTGCAGCAGTTGCCGCGCCTGGGCCGGCGCCGGTCCGGGCGCCGCGGATAGCGTCTGCTGCGCCTGCTGGGCCTGCGGGGGTGCCAATGCTGCCTGGCGCGGCTCCGTTTTCCGGGCGGCCGGCGACGCCGCCGCCGCCTGCAGCGGAGGGCGGGCGGGGCGGGGGCGACGTTGTGCTGGACGGGCGGCTGGTCGGGCAGTGGCTGGCGGACCGCATGGGGCGGGATGCGGCGCGGCCCAATGCGGGGACGACGGGGTTCGATGCCCGGCAGTCTCCGGCTTGGACGCCTGCGGGGACGCTGTAGCGGGGCTGCGGATGCCGGCGATGGGCCAGGTGGCACCTGGGGCGCGTGGGCCGGATGGTTGGGTCGTCTGGTTTGGGTTGGAGCTGCATTGGCCGGCACTGCCGTGGCGGGCGCTGAGGCTACTGGCGCTGAGGTTGGCTGGTGTCTGGGCGATCGGTGCCGGGACGACGGGTGCTGGGACGACCGGTGCTGGGACGACCGGTGCTGGCGGCCCCCTGGATTGCCGCGTCGCTGCGCTTCTCGCAATGACGATGGGAGGCGGTCCTCGCGGTGACTGGGATGCTGGCGCTCGCAATGACGAGGGATCCCGCCCCTCGCGATGACGAGGGATGCCGATCGTCGCAATGACGATCGAGGCCGGTTCTTGGAACAGTGAGACGTGCTGAGCGGCTGCCTGGCGCAGCAGATTTTGGAGGCGGGCATGTTGATCCTTGGTCCCATCCTGTTCGGGTCCTTCGAGGTCCCGCAGAGCATCACGCTGGGCGGGCGGCAGCGGCTGGCGGTGCATCAGTTGCCGGGTGGCGGGCGAGTGGTGGACGCGATGGGCGGGGATGACGGGGAGTTGGGATGGTCCGGCATCCTGTCCGGGCCGGAGGCGTCCGGGCGGGCGCGGGCGCTGGACCGGCTGCGGCGCGGCGGGTTGCCGTGGCCGTTGGCGTGGGACGGCTGGCGGTTCACGGTGATCGTGTCGCGGTTCGAGGCGGACAGCGCCGATCCCCACTGGATGCCATACCGGCTTTCGTCCGTCGTGGTGGCGGAGGGCGACGTGGCGGCGCCGGAGTTGCTGCCGCTGGCGCCGACGCTGGCGGAGGCTGTGGTGCTGGGCGCCGGGCCGGGGCTGGAGGACAGGTTGGCCCAGGCGGGCGCCGGGCTGGCCGGGCCGGATTTAGAGGGCGTGCTGGCGGCGGCGGGGCAGGCGGCCCGGCTGGCGGTGGCGCGGGCGTTCTCGGGCGCGCTGGGGGCGGCATGAGGGTCATCACGGTGGCGGGGGGCGACCTGTTCCGGCTGGCGCTGGAGCAGTTGGGCGATGCGACGCAGTGGAACCGGATTGCGGCGCTGAACGGGCTGGACGATCCGGTGCTGGACGGCTTGCAGACGCTGCGCCTGCCGGAGCGGGACGTGTCGGCTGGGGGCGGCGTTGCCCGTGCCGGGGCATGAGCACGCGGCAGCCGCGGCTGCAGGTGCTCGCGGACGGGTCGGCGCTGCCGGGCGCGATGTCGGCAGAGGTGAGCAGCAACAACCACCTGTCGGCGGACCGCTTCCGGGTGCGGTTCGCGGCGCGCGGGTTGGACCCGGCGGCGCTGCGGGGGCGGCTGGACGTGCAGGTGGGGCTGGACGGCGGGTGGACGAGCCTGCTGCTGGGGACGGCGGACAGCCTGCACTTCGATCCGATCCGCGGCACGCTGGACGTGGAGGGACGGGACCTGTCGGCGGCGCTGGTGGAGGCTCGGGTGGACGAGACCTTCGCCAACCGGACCAGCAGCGAGGTGGCGGAGCTGCTGGCGGCGCGGCATGGGCTGGAGGCCGACGTGACTGCCACCAGCGTGACGGTTGGGCGGCTGTATGGCAGCGAGCGGGACCGGCTGACGATGGGGCAATTCGCGCGGGCGACGACGGAGTGGGACCTGCTGGCGGCGCTGGCGGGTCAGGAGGGGTTCGACCTGTTCATGGACGGGCCTCGGCTGCACTTCGGGCCGCCGGACGGCGCCGATCCGGTGGTGCTGCCGGTGGGGGGCTGTGTGTCCCTGGAGTTGGAGCACCGGCTGGCGCTGGCGGATGTGCAGGTGCAGGTGCGGAGCTGGGGCACGCGGGCCGGGACGGCGGTCAGCGCCTCGGCCGGGAGCGGCGCGCGGCGGCATGGCGTGGTGCGGCCGAACCTGCCGCAGGACGAGGCGCAGCGGCTGGCGGAGCGGACCCTGGCCGACCTGCAACGGCACGAGTGGGCGGCGCACGTGGTGATGCCCGGCGAGTTGGGGCTGACGGCGCGCAGCCGGGTGCAGGTGCAGGGCGCCGGGCCGGGGTGGGACCGGGTGATGGCGGTGGCGGAGATTAGCCGGGGGCTGGATGTGCGGCGGGGGTTCTCGCAGCGGGTGACGCTGCAGGGGATACCGGGGCAGGCCGGTGCTGGGCAGGCCAGTGCTGGGCAGGGCGTGCCGGGGGGGGCTGCGGGTGGACAAGCTGCTTAATGCGATCAAGGGGCACACGGCGGCGCAGGGCGCTGCGGTGGGGCAGCCACGGTTCGGGGTGGTGACGTCGGTGGACCCACAGGCCGGGACGGCGCGGGTGCAGCTGCAGCCGGAGGGCGTGCTGACGGGGTGGCTGCCGCTGCTCAGT
>Ga0123336_10003666_pt1 | contig 12707 bp, 4 predicted proteins | sample SSSSmetaG_FD_96466 | JGI IMG/M metagenome (GOLD analysis project Ga0123336, IMG submission 96466) | Glacier valley bacterial and archeal communities from Borup Fiord, Nunavut, Canada, to study Microbial Dark Matter (Phase II) - ​SSSS metaG | ecosystem: Environmental > Aquatic > Freshwater > Ice... | reverse complement strand
CAATGCACCCGGTTCCAGCGGATGCCACTGAAACAGCTCCTTTCCGAGGCCTAGAAAAGATGCTTCGATCGTTTCCCAGGGCACTGTTGCCGAGCCGATTAGCGCGGCCAATGTTCGCCTGAGTAGTTCGCCATCCGCCTGGACCAGCCATGGATACATGGGGCCGAACCCGCTGAGAGAGAGTTCCAGTTCGACATCCACCAACTCTCCACCCCCTTGACCTAACCGCCGGGCAATTGCGGCTTCGGCTGCAGTCAAGGAAAGGCTACGATCGACGACACTCTCGCCGATCGGGGTTGTCGGCCGCCAGTCGCCAGCCTCCTGAGAAGAGGGTGTCTGCATTTTTAAACGAAAGCGGCCTTTGCTGAATGGTACGCGCCGTTCGTTGATAGCCAGGGAAGGCCACTCCAACGCAAGACGCACCTGCAGAAGCCCGGAACCCTGACCACGTGCGACCACAATTTGCGGATGCCCATCGGTTCCGGACACGGGCCTGAGAGCGGTAGGCAGGCGATAGCGGATAAGCGGGTCGGAGTGATCACGCAAGTCGATCCCAGGCTCTCCCAGAACTAACATGGTCAGATGTCGAGTTGAACCACTGCCGTGCCGACAACCAGGGGATCTGAGCCATGGCCGTCGTGCCAACTGGTGCGCGCGCCTTCTCCACTGGGATGGAGGTTGGTGACGCGATAGAAATAGTGGTGCTGGTCATCGGCCTTTCCCATGAGTTGGTCGGCCAGTCTGCCCACGAGCGAGACCTCAGTCGCGGGGGCTTCCGCCGTCAGCTTTGCCTTGGTGCCGTCGTCAAATTCCACCAGTAAACCAGTGAGCGGTTCTGCACCCTGCGTGTTGGCAAACACGCCGTCGGCCGCCTTCACCGGAACGGTAAAGCTCATTGAGTTGAAGCCTGGGCTCACCATCAAGACCTTGAGCAGAGCATTCAGATTTGGTTCGACGGTACCGAAGACGAGCGGCACGATTGAGACCACTGTTGTATCCGGTGGAGTGACCTGGTATTCGATCTCGACCGACTCCTGCGGTTTCAACTGTTTGTTCAAAATGGCGCCGGAATCGAGCGCGTTCGCGACGACGTTGCTACCGAGCACCTCAGTTGGAAGCCGAGTGATCGTCACCGGACTCTCAATCTTATTGCGGACCCGAACCCGATAACGTCCGGGCTGATTGCCGGTAGAGGGGCCGAGAAAATCCACGTCAAAAACATCTGTGGAGGTTTGCCAGAATGACATGGCCACGCTGCTCTGCGCATCTGAGCCGTCGAAGAGACGATAGCTTACGCGGCCGGCAATTCCGACACTTGGCTGCGCGAGATGATTTCGCCATAGGTTGGTGAAGGCATCGCTCCCAAGCACAAGGGTATCGGTGATACCGGAGGCCGGTTCAACGGTCGCGCCATCCCGGCTTTGGCCCGCGCCGAGTAAATCCAGCTCAAGCGTCAGCTTCGCTTCCTTTGGAAGAATCGGTGTGAAGCGTGCGGCAAAGCCCTGCCGAGCCAACTCGGCGCGGGCAAGTTCAAGGGTATCCGGATCAATCCAGGGCTCAAGCCGATAATTCAGGACCACCTGAAACAGGATGTCGGCTTGAGCATTATGTTCGCTGGTAGCGAAATCAGCCGGAAGAATAGTCAGACCGGGCAAGAATGGCGCAATATGACTGCGCACTAATCGAAATTCGGCGGGCGCTACATGAATGACGTCACGCATCAGATTGTCCTGAAAGACGGTGTAAGTGTGCCCGTTGGCAGCCGTCAAGAGAAGCGGGAGTAAAAGGTGAATGCCGCCGACGAAACCCTCCGTCGCATAGACGTCGTGGGTTGCGGGCGCGGCGGCGTCAAAGTAGAAGTGCATCTCCTGGTCCGACGTCAACTCCGTGTCGATGATGGCCGGATCGCCTTGGTTTCCGAGGGCGATTTGGGTGGGCAGCGCGGCGCGATTTTCGACTTGCAAATCGGTAATTGCAATGGCCCGCGAGAGTTCGGGGGCGTTCACCAAAGATAGCGTTGCCATCGACAATGTAGGACCGGGCGCCACCGACTTGAATGCGCGAAAGGCCGTGGCAGAAGGTTGTGCGGCCATAGTGAAAGACGCTGCCGGTTGCGCTACGGGTTGCGCCACGTCTTGGACTGCAGCAAATGGCATCATCATGGGCGCTGTGCGAAGCGCCGGCGCAACCATGCGGATGGCCATGGGAGAGAGAGAGCGCATGATCGCTGCTCTGCCCATGATCATGGCAGAAGGGTTTACGGTGAAGACGGGAGATGCCACCGCGGCGTCCAGCTTCGGTTCGATCTTGGCCGGAGGAGTGGAGTCGATTGCGCGCGTAAACTCCGGGTGGAACATCATCGTGCGAACGGCGGATACGCGGTTCTGTTCCGCCGGGTCGGCAGCTTTCATCGTGACGCTCGCGAGGCTCGCGTTCGCCGAGGACATACTCATTGTCGAAAGCGTCTCGCGATTTAGTACCTGGGTGAACAGAGCGCCTCGGCGTTCCAATGCATCGGCTTGTTGCTCTTTCCCCACCATGCCGCCAATTACTACTTGCCGCCATGTCCTAACTCCCACCCGGGCTTTGATCGTGATGTGCAAGACCGCTTGGTGATCCGCATTGACCATGGCCTGATAGACTGCGTCGAACTGCGCCTTGTTGGGAAAGACCGTTACTGACTTGGCTCTTCCATTACCTTCCTGCTGCAAGGGTTGCAGCGGGACCGAATCTTTTCCCGCCGCATTCGTCTGGCCTTGGATGGGGATCAGGAAACGAAGTTCAAGTTCGGCAATGTGGTCGATCGTTCTTAGCTGGATACCGGGAGCCACCGGTGGAGCGTCCCACGTGAGTTCCATCGTTAGTTGCCCGACATCTCCATCGTCGGCACCGCCGCTGTAGCGCAGCTCAACGTCAGGCTTGCCACCGGTTAGCGACGTTCTGTAAAGCGGCAGATAATAACGGACATTCACGTTATTCGAGGATTCATAAAGCACGTTCGCTTGCAGCTGTTGATTGCCAGTTAGAACAGGCCGGTCGGATGCCAGCGCGCCCGGTCTGGTCGGCGGAAGCCAATTCTGCGGCTGGGTGCGCAGCATTAGCATCTGGTTGACCGGAACCGCTCCTAAGGATCCATTGACTACGTACGAGAATTGATCCATTTTTTCTATTTTGTTCTCCTCGGCGGGATGATATCCTTCAATGACCAACCAGCGCAAGCGTAGAGGTTATAAACGGATGACCAGGCGACACACATGCCTTGTTTAGTAAGAGTTAGGTTTCAGGTAAGCAGTTAGGAGACGATTGTGCTCAGAATACCCGCGATCCGGACAATCGATGATATCGAAGTATATCAGGATGACGCGGTGTGGAATCGTTTCTATTTGGTGCCTTCTATCCCTACTGTACGTTTGGATGAAAAGGGTAAGCCAGTATTCCTACTCGCGATTTATCACTTCTCCGACCAAGCGCGGGAGGAACATGCCGATCTGCCACACGGCGGCGGATTCATGAATTTTGACGTTCAATTTGCTGTGAGCCCCGCCAAGGCTGAAGCCGCAAAAACAGAATTAAAACAGTGGGTAAGCGATGAGTACAAGCGCCGCCGTGCGGACCCGGCGTTCAACACTCTTCCCGAATATTCGTCCGCGGATGCTCCCGACGTCGAAGTGGCGGACCCGTTACTCTCAGGCGGTAAGGTGTCAATGCATACGACGCAAGCCACGGCACTGGTGAGCGGACGCTTTGCTGAAGCGCCAGCCTCGCTTGTCAGCGGGTCGGCCGCGGTCTTCAATGTGGATCTGACCGAAATGGGCGCGAGCTTCATGAAAGATCTAATGGTGAATCCGGAAGGTCACGGGAACATTGATCTGACTCCGGTTCAGGTGATCTACAACTTAACGATGTGGGCGCGTCTGCCGGACGTTGTCATTAGCGTGATTGGCGATTCGGAGCGGATCAGCACCACGCTGGAAACTATCTCGCAGGCGAATCATGCCGGAGTTTGCACGCCCCATGAGGTCGAATCGTTCCGGGAAGAAAGCGTGAACAGCTCGACCCTGAAGGAAACGGGGCACGTCGAAATTCATATCGACAAGGGCAACGCGTCTCTTCCCGAAGATGTAGTGGCTGCTCTCCAGAAGTATGCACTCGATCTGTTCGACAAAATGGTGGAACAGAAGTTTTTGGTTGCGGCCAACCCGGCCCCTGGTCAGCCATTGACGTTTACTCAGGAATTAACCGGCCCCAATGCGAATCTCTGGCGCGCCAGTCAATACAAGCTTCGTCAAACTTCGGAAACTTCGAGCATGAAGTTGGAAATCAAAGTCGATCGTTCCCAGGTGGTGGAATGGCCACTGGTGGGCGAAGCGACGCTCGAGACATTTTTCTCATCGGCCGACAAAGCCGAGATCGGCCGCCACGTCGTAGATATTTTTCCCACGGATTTCAACACCCTTGGCGTAACCGTACAGGCGCTGGTTAATTTCGAACAGTCGCTCATGCAAGCGATCGAGGTGCAGCTGGAGTACAGCGCGCGCGATAGTTCCGGCCAGCAGCAGACGACCCCAGGCGCCTACACCTTTCGCACGGGATTCATGGACGCCAAGCGCTTTGATCCCACGGTAATTGACGGGAAGCGAGAGTACCGCTTTCGTTATCGCGTAGTCTTCGACGACGGCACGATGGGCGAATTCACCGAATGGGCGACCAGTAGTAGCCGTTCATTAAATATTGCTGTTGCCGATCCGGGGCGCTTGCAGTTGGATGTCAGCGGCGCGGGTTTAAATTGGGACCTGATGCGCAGCGCGACGGTGCATCTGGTACATCGCGAGACTCCGGGAGGAACGCCGGTCGCGGAGCAGACGTTCGAGCTTAGTGCGGTTGCACCCACCAGAAAGTGGGAAGAGCGCCTGCATAGCGCTGGACGAGGTGTGATCGAAGCCGAATCCACTTACTTCTTCAAAGAGGAGAAAGTTGTGAAGGGCGATGTGAAGACCATCGCTCTGACCGACACTCTGTTTGTCGTACCGCAGCCGCAAGTAGACATGTTGAACGTGGGCCTGTTACCCGCCGGGGACTGGAGCGAGGTGGCGCAGGCGGCGGTGTCGATGGAGTACGAAGCGGGCGCCGGACTCTCCTACGACAGGACGTTCCGGTTCACAAAGATCGACGACTTCGCGGAGTGGACTGTTCTGCTTCGCGACCCCACGCGCCGCGAGTTCCGCTACAAAGTTACTGTCGCATACAAGAGCGGAGGGCTGGATGACTCCGGGTGGAAGACAGCCACCGGCGATCAGACGATCCCCATCCTCATCAAAGGCGTTCCGAAGTTTCGCGTGAACGTGATGACGAACCTGGTGGACTTCCGTGCCACGCCGGCCGTTACAGTGACGCTCGCCTACGGCGATCAACGGAAGACACTGAGCTTCACTGAGCCGAAGGCGCTCGCCTGGGATGTGCCGTTATTGTCTGACGGCACGAAAGACTATTCTTACGACATCACCTGGTATCCGGCTGACGGCGACCCGATTCCTTCTGGACCAACCAGAACCTCCAGCACGGAATTGTTTATCCGTAAGCCGCAGGCCGCCAAGACAGCGGGTAAACTGGATATTCTGGTGCGCGGCTTTGCAGTGGAGTATGCCGTGACGCCTTTTGTCGATGTGACGCTGGTGATGAACGATGGCGCGCATGAACAGCGCAAAATTATCACCCTTTCGCAAGATCAGAAAAACGCCACCTGGTCAATCGATACAGGCGATCGCGGCCTGCGCCGATACCACTTCTCCATTGTCTACAACCTTGCCGATGGAAGCCGGAAGATCGGAGTGTCCGGTGACAGCGAAGATCCCGTTATCTCTATCACGCCCTACATCCATTAGAAGGAGCTATCCATGCTGAAGTTGCCCGCGTTTAAGCATTACCAGTTTCCGACTGGCGAAACCGTCACGGTGTTTCAGGACGATGCGCAGTACTGGCGCTTTTATCCGATTCCCGGATTCCCGACCGTTCGCCTCGATCCCAATGGCAATCCGGTCTTCTTGCTAATCAAGTACAACATCTCCGACGAATCCCGGGAAGAAAAGCCGGACCTTCCGCGCGGTGGCGGGTACATGGTTTTCGACTCGGAGCTGAAGGTGTCGCCGGAACATTTGGTGGACATTACGAAGGATCTTCAAAAATATTGCGATGACGAATGGGAGCGCATTAAGAAGCTGCCGGACGATCGGGTTCGCAAACTCACGATGGGCGCCGCGTTTAACGACCAGATCGGAGATCAATGGAAGCAGGCGGGGTTGACGGGTGCACCGCGCGCGTCCGCGGATACCGGCTCCTCAACAACGCTGACCATTCCGGGGCCGGGCGAAAACGCGACCTTGCAGGAAGGCGGCAAGCCGACAGTAATGATCGGGGAACCATTGTGGAAGTCGGGCAAAGTTACGATGAACGCGCCGCAATCGGTTGCTCTGGTGACCAACAAAATTGGGGAGCGTCCGGCGTCGCTGATCGGCAATAACGTAGCTGCTTTCAGCCTGGATCTGACTCCCGATGGCGCCAGCTTCATGCAGCAAACGCTAGTGGGCGAACACGGCAAGGGCGCGACCGATTTGACCCCGATTCAGGTGGTCTACGAACTAACGATGCTGGCCAAGTTGCCGCCTGCCAACATGTACATCCATTTCAATTCGGCGAGTGTTTACCATAGCGTGCATGAGTTGTTTCACGAGCATGATAACTGCTCCGACGACTACTTCACGTCGGAGAACATGATGTCCACCGCGATTGAATCCGGGCTTGTGACTATCAAGATTGACTCGGGTGGTATCACCGACCCGGACATCACCAAGATGCTGATGCAGCAAGCGACTGCAACTGTCCAGCAACTGATGGCGGATAAGTTTGCGAAGAAGGAACGCAAGCCCATGGAAGAGTGGGCCAATTCCGACGTCGACAACACGTCGAATGAGGTCTACAAGCTGAAGCGAGAGACCGAGGTCGATATGACCGACTTCACGCAAACGATGGAAATCCAGAGCACGATCGAGTACAAGATCGCGCCCCAGGGTACGCTCCAGACCTTCTTTCGGAATCGGGCGGACATGTCGGCGTTTGTGCGTACCGTGGACTTGAACGATCCGTTCTTCAAGACGCTGGGCCTAAAAGCGCGTGCGTTTGCTAAGTGGGCGGATGATGGAATCGCGTTCGTCGAGATGGAAGTACGTTACGGGCAGGGCAACGACCTCAAGAGCCAGAGTTTCACCTTCACGCCGCAGAAGAATGAACCTTTACTGTGGGATCCATCTTTGATCAACGGGAAGCGCGAGTTCGAGTACCGGCATCGCGTCGCGTTTATTGGCCGTGAGCCGGGCAAGTTTACCGATTGGCAGAAGAGCACCGCGCGCGATCTCAACGTGTCCGTGGAGACACCGGGCAAGCTGGACCTGGACGTTGCAGGTGTAGGTCTGAACTTCACCGATGTGCTCGATGCCGTGCTGGTGCACTTGCGCTACGAGGACACCGCAAATAGCATTCCCATGGCCGGCCAGTCGATTCTGCTCTCCGCGGACCGCGCGTCGGGGAAGTGGACGCGGCAACTCTTCGGCCCCTGGGCGAAACCCGTGGAGTATAAAACCGAGTATCTGCTTAAGTCGGGCACCACGGTCGCGACAGATTGGCAGAAGACCGATGGGCCGACAAATAACCTGCTCATCACGCGGCCGAACGTGGACGTCTTGGACTTGGCGCTCATCCCAGCCGGCAATTGGACCGATGTGATTCAGTCGGTGCTCTCGCTGCGCTATGCGGATGGCGATTACAACCGCGATGCCCAAATGAATTTTAAAACCGCCGATGAATTTAAAAAGTGGGCGGTACTTTTGCTCGACCCCAAAAAACGAAAATTTCAATACAAAATCCTGGCTACGTTCAAGAGCGGTGACACCCAGGAGACAGAATGGCTTGACCGGGAGGGCGATCAGGCGCTTCCTGTTATGGTCGTCGGACCTCCACGATTGATGATGAAGGTGCTGGGCGCGACTGTGGACTATGCAAGCACGCCGCTTGTGAAGGTCGACCTCGAATACAAAGATCCCCAGGGATCTTCGGAAGGCGAAAGTTTTTCGCTTCAAGCGCCCACCGACGTGAAGACCTGGTCGATCCCTATTCGCGCAGGCGCACCCAAGATGTATCAGAACAAGATCACCTACTTTCCGAGAGAAGGAGCGCCCGTTGAGCGCGACTGGCAGACGACGGACACGGAGCTCATCGTAGTGCCCCGCTATTCGATCCCCAAGGTGGGCGCGGAGTTCAGCGTGGTGATGCAAAAATTCGATCTGACACCGGCCGTTGAAGTGAACCTGGCCTACGACAACCCGCAAAACAACATGCACGAGCGAATGACGCTCGTGTTTACATCCAAAGATAAGCAATCGTGGTTCGTGCCGGTTCCGGATTCCGCTCCGCGGAAATACGATATGACCGTCACGTGGTACTACAACGACGGCAGTCAGAAGACTTCGACGTTGGTGACGCTCGAAAAGACAGCCGTGGTGGTGCCGCCTCCGCCGCGCCCTGAGGTAAGCTGATGCTCTATCTCGGCGCGGGAGTGCGCGACGTTAAGGTCAGCGAGACGCGCACGATGCAGGTGTTCCCCGATTTCTCCGACCCCAAACAGTTCTACTACCTGCCCAACTTCCCCCGCATCGCGCAGATGGACGATGGCAGCCCTGCGATTCGCTTGCTCATTTTCCGCAAGCGGCTCGACGAAGTGGCTCCCAAGACAGATGACGCGGTAGCCTTCCTGAGCTTGGATGTCGATTTGCGTTGGGACCCGGCACTTGTCGAAAAGGCGCGCGGAGTGATCAGCCTGGAAGATCGGCTGAATGATAAGCCTCGGCTGGTTCCCATCTTCTTCCGGCAAGGCACTGTGAAGCTGATGCTGCTTGATTCGGTGACGCCCGATGAAGGAGCAGCCCATAAGCCGGATGCAACGCCGTCGGAGTTTGTCACGAAGATCATGGGCGCGGGTTCGCCTTCGCTTTATGGGGACAACCGAGCCATCTTCCAGGCATCGCTCAGCAAGAATGGCGCCGCGGCGCTTTCAGGAGCCCTCGATGGAGTGACTCCCATTGGCGTGGTTTATACGCTCACCTTCGCGGGTCTGCAGCCTGCTTTCAACATTCGTGCGAAGGTGGACTGGCAGAAGATCTACGATCACTTCAGCGAAGACGAAAACATGAACTTTCTCTTTTATGAGAGAGACATCCAAAAAGTGATCGACAAATTTCGAGAAGATAAAGTGATCACCTTCGAAAGTACGATCGAAGGCGTTGGTGCCGAGGCAATGGACGCGGAGCGCGAAGAGGTAATGACCGCCGTGCGCCAGATGATCTTCGAAAAGTTTTTCGAAGCGACCTTCAAGCGCGAGACCGCCGCCGGACAGAGTACTGCCGACGATGTCACCGGCGTCCTGAAGCAATTGGCCAAAAGTGGCGTAACGCTGGGTATGGGCTACACCTATAAGCGCAAGGAAGTGCATGTCGAGGAATTGCGCACGCTCGACCTGGACTGGACGGCGCGCAAAGCCGCCGAGCGGACCATTTACCCGCAGGCGCACATGAACAACCTGCTCACCGGTTCCGGCATCACTCACGACAAGCTGATCACCATTGTGGATGGCTCCGACACCGTGTGGAACAGCCAGCCTTTCGAAGTGCATACGACAGCGGATTGGGAGGGCGATGGCATCGCGGGCGTTTCGGTCGATATTGAATACGACGATCCTAAAACCCAAACCGCGCGCGACTGGAGCACGTTCCTCAATAAAGAAAAAGACAAAGATCTGCATCGCGATTGGATGGATCGCACTACGGGAAACGGCTTCCGATATAAATACGAAGTCATTTTCCAGGACACGAAGATTCCGGGCCCGCGCCCGATCATTAAGTCCGGCTCAGGGTGGCGGGAACATGAAGGAACTGTACTCGTCGTTCATCCCGGCGAACTTTACGAAACCGTTGAGATGGAGGTGGGTGCCGTTCCGAAGTTCCCGTTTGATCGCTGGCCAGCAGTGCAGGCGATTCTGCGCTACCGCTCCGCCAACGGAAGTTTCGAGCACTACGAGAGCGGCGTGTTAAAGGTGGGTTCAGACCGCTTCACAACACGATTTCGAATAGATAAGGGCGACCCCGGGCAGCGTGAAGTATCACTTCACTATGTCGGCGCAACTGGCGAAAAAGTCGAGACCGGCTGGATGCCCATGCCCCAAGATCAATGGGTAGTCGAGGATCCTCACGGCGCCGATCTGGTGGTTCGCGCCATCGTCGCCGGGAAGCGCGACAATATCGCGAACCTGCTGGTGGACTTGCGATACGACGACGACGAAAACGGCATCCACGAAGAGGGTTCCTTCGCCTTCGACACCGACAACATCAGCAAGCCTCAGAATTGGACTGTCGCACGCGCCAATCCCAAGCTGAGCCGCTATCAATATCGAATGACGCTTGTCACCAAAAGCGGCGACTTCATCCAAACCGGTTGGATTGGCACCGACGCACCATCGATCCCCGTGGGAGAAGTCTACGTGAAGCGTCTGATGGTTCAAATGGAGACGAGTAAGCTGGGGCCGAATGTGGAAGCCATCGTTGTCGATCTGGCCTATGCCGAAGGGACCCTCAACGATCGAAAACAGTTTCGTTTGGCGGGCAACGATCACGCCGAGTGGCAACTGGACCTTCAGGATGCGAGCAAGCGCAATTACCAAATCACCACAACATGGGTCAGATCAGACGGGTTCAACACCAAAATAGGACCCAGCACTTCCAGTGAGACTTTTGTACCGATTGCGGGAAGTCCGCCGGAGCAGCATTAATGCTAGCGCTTGAACGGTCACTTGGGGTGGTGGCCGATTTGGCGCTCTTCGCCGATCATGCCGATCCTCAGCGTGTTTTCTATATCGTCACGCGGCCTAGTCTTGCCCGGTCCAACGACAGCGCCGAAATTTCATTTGTGCGATTCCAGCGCAGTGACCCGGCCACGGGTGGGGCAGGCTTCCTTTCCTTCACCACCGAGCTCACAGCAACCGATCAGCAGTTGAAAAGCGCGCGGCAACTTCTGGAGAGTCAGGGCCGGTCGGAGCCGATGCTCGTGCAGCCGCCGTGGGTTTCCGGCAAGGCTTATCTCGCAGCAGCCCTCAAGGAGGGCGACGGCTTTGTGGAACATTTGTTAGGCGACGTGACGCCAGATTTAGCCGGCTCCAATCGGGCTACCTTTTCGGCGATGTTAAAAGAAGACGGTGCAAGGTTAGTGGAAGCCCTGTTGGATGTCGAGGGCGCAAGCCCTCTCGGCGTACGCTATGAACTTGCCTACGATGGATTGCGCCCCGCGCTCTCGGTCAAGATCACCGCCGACTACAGCCGCGTCTATAAGGAGATGTCTGTCGGCTTTCAGTTCGGTGTCGCTTACGACGGAGTTGGTGTGCGCGCGAGTGTGGAGACCGCGACGAAGAAGCTGGTGGAGGCAGGCGCCATCCATGTGGAGGTAATGCACTTCACAGATGATGCCGATTTAAAGGCGCGCGTCGATAAAGCGATTCAGTGGTTCGAGGACAGGATCCTGCAGGATTTTTTCAAATCCAGCATGCAGCCGCCTACGCGGGATACTCTGCTGAGCCAGGCGATGAATGCCGCGAAAGCGCTAGGGGCGGCGACTCTGCAGCAAGCGCTGGCCGATCCGGGAATCGCGGCGCAACTCGCGCAAAAGCTCGGGGTGTCGAACGATGCCTTGAGCAAACTTTCCAAAGGACTTGGATCAAGTACCGCCGGTGCCGCGGGAGCGGATTCCACTTTTGCGTTGAACCTTCAATTCACGTTCCGGGATATTCACGAAGAAGAACTCAAGACCGTGTCGCTCGATTGGTCGGAGGCTCGCGCCGAGCGCCGGATTGCCGCGCCGCAGGGCTTGTTGTCCATGTTCGGTGAGCTCCCGAGGATTGTCGATGCCGAAGACGGCGGCAAGTTCTGGGACCGCCTGGAGGTTAAGGTGCGTCCGCTGGGTGACTTTCGCGCCATCGGCGTGGAACGGATGGTGGTGCAACTTGCGTATCCCGATGAGACGATCGCTCGCGAGCAGAAAGCATTCGCGTTCGAGCCGGGGCAAACCGGTCCTCAGCTATTCGCCGTATGGACCAACGGACAAGGGCCAAGGTATCGCGCACGCACCGATGTTCATTTTCAAGACGATGGCTTGTGGCCAGGTGAGCCGGTCTTCAGCGGCCTGTGGCATAGCTCGCAGTCTCTCGATCTCGCCATTCATCCTTTGACGGAAGTGCCCCGCGTGGAAGTGGAACTTTCCGCTGGTTCGCTTAACTTTGAGGAAGTGACGCAGGTGCTGCTGGATCTGCGCAGCGACGGCAGCGCTATCGCCTCGCGGCGGCTGACTGCCGCACAACCCGGGACCGTTTTTCGCTATCGTCCGAAGGTCACCGGGAATGCCCCGGCTTTGATTGAGTTTCAACCGACATGGTTCCTGACCGGCGGAGGAAGCGCCAAGGGCAACTGGACCCCGGTGGAGGGAACGGCAGTGCTGGTGGGAGCACCATGGGCCAGCGAACGCGTGATCCGGCTGTTCCCATTGCTACCAGAAGACTTCATTGAGGCGGTTGTCACCTTGACGATGGTGGATGGCAAACGCACGCAGTCGCAAGATGT
>Ga0123336_10003665_pt1 | contig 12709 bp, 15 predicted proteins | sample SSSSmetaG_FD_96466 | JGI IMG/M metagenome (GOLD analysis project Ga0123336, IMG submission 96466) | Glacier valley bacterial and archeal communities from Borup Fiord, Nunavut, Canada, to study Microbial Dark Matter (Phase II) - ​SSSS metaG | ecosystem: Environmental > Aquatic > Freshwater > Ice... | reverse complement strand
CCGCTCTTCGCCGGTGCCACCATCTCCGGCGCGGGCAAGGTTCAGCTCATTCTCGACGTGGAGCATCTCGCCGTCGAGGCTGCACGTGGGGTACGCGCCACGCGGCCGACGCACACTTCCGGCCCGCGTCGCGTGCTCGTCGTCGACGATTCCCGCGCCGTCCGAGAGGCGACCAGCCTCATTCTCCTCGGGGCGGGTTATGCCGTCGACATCGTCTCCGACGGCTGGGATGCCTGGGAGCTGCTCCAAGATCGACCGTTCGATCTGTTGGTCACTGACCTGGAAATGCCCCGGCTCGATGGTCACGAGCTCATCGCCCGGGTGCGCCGCGCCCCGGAGCTCGTCAACCTGCCGATCTTGGTGGTCTCGTCACGCAACGCCGACACGATGCGCCACCGTATCTTGACCGCCGGCGCCAACGGCTTCGTCAGCAAGCCCGTGCGCAAGAAGTCGCTGCTCGAGGGCGTGGCGGCGCTCCTCGACGAGCCAGTGCTAGCGTAGCGCCAGCCACAGCACGACCGCGCCGAGGATCACGCGATAGACGCCGAAGGGCGCCAGGCCACGGGCCTTGAGATAGCGCAGAAAGGCGGCGATGACCGCCCAGGCGACGAAGAAGGACACTGCCATGCCGACCAGCAGCGGCGCCAGCGAGCCATGGCCGACAAGGTCGTGGCGCGCTTTCCAGAGCTCGTAGAGCGTAGCTGCACCGAGCGTGGGCAGCGCCAGCAGAAACGAAAACTCGGCGGCGGTCTCCGTCGAGAGACCACTGAGCTGTCCGCTGACGATGGTGCACATCGAGCGGGATGCGCCGGGCCAGAGCGAAAGACACTGGCCGAGGCCGATGGCCAACGCGCGCAGCGGCGTCACATGCTCGAGACCGACGAGGCCCACCACCCTGCTCCGCCGTCTCCAGATTTCGATGCCGATCATGACCAGGCCGCCAGCGACCAAGGCCGCACCGACGGGCACCAGGCCAAATAGATGTTCTTTGATCGCATGTCGGGCCAACAGGCCCAACACCGCGACCGGCACAAAGCCGATGAACAGCGCCAGGAACAGCCGCAGCGAGGCCGGCTCTCGTCGAGCGGCGCCGGTCAGCTTCTCGATCAAGAGGGTTCGGTAATGAACCAGCACCGCCAAGATGGCGCCGAGCTGGATGACGATCTCGAAAGACTTGGCGGCATTGTCGTCGGGGATGCCGAGCGCGCGCCCGGCCAGGATGAGATGTCCCGTCGACGAGACCGGCAGATATTCGGTAAGCCCTTCGACGACCCCGAGGATCGCCGATTCGGCCAAGCCAGGCATGCGCGGAGAAGGCTGTTAGCGGTTGTGAACGGCGCGGAGAGAGCGCATCGGCTGCGACGGGGTCGACATGACGCCCCCCCCGCTCGACGGAACTGAGGGTACCGGCATGGCCGGGGCCGACTCGACGATGATGGCCGGGAACTTGGCCGGCGCGAGCTGGGCGATGGGGCTGAGCGCCGGCGCCTCGAGGCGGTCGAGCGTGTGCAGGATGCGACGGACGGCCGTGATGTTGGCCGAGATCCCGAGGAAGCCAAGCGCCAGCACGACCGGGGCATACATCGGCAGCGCGCCATGACCGACGAGGACCTCGAAGATCGGCGACAAGCAGGTGATGATGCCGAGCGTGACCAACCGCTCCGGGCGCTGCATGGTGCCGATGTTGACGTCTTTGATGCCAAGCCCCTCGGCGCGGGCGCGGGTGTAGCTGACCATGATCGAGCCAAGCATGGCGGCCACGGTGAGGAAGAACGCCCAGCTATCACGATAGAAGTAAGCGAGGCCGCTGAAGACCAAGATCTCCGCGTAACGATCCATGACCGAGTCGAAGAACGCGCCGCCGGCCGAGACTTTGCCGGACGCACGGGCCACACGGCCATCGAAGATGTCGAGGATGCCAGTGAACAGATACAGCCAGCCGCCGAGAGCAAACCGACCAGTGGCGAGCGCCCAGGCCGAACCGGCCGCGGTCAGCAGCGAAAACGAGGTGATGGCGTTGGGGGAAACACCCAGGCGAATGAGCCCGCGCTCGTAAGGGCGGAGCATCCACATGAGGAAGTGACGCAGATGGCGCCCGAGCAGCTTGGAAGCCGTCCGGTCCACCACTTCGGTGTCGACCACCCGGCCGAAAAAGAGCTGGCGGAGCTGGAAGAGCCCGAACATCACCAAGAAGTACGCCGTCACCACAAGGGCGGGCGCCAACGGCTGCAACGGTCCCAGAAAGTCAAACATCGTCATCTCCCACCTGTGGCACAAGCAAGCCTGAGGCCAGATGGTTTGTCCAAGAAACCTACATAATTCCTCGGTGGCAATCGACCTCGTTGGAGGCAGGGTGTTGAAAACTGTCCAACTTCTGACACCCGTTGTGACTTGGGGTGTCATTTCTCCGAAAAGTGGCGTTGACCGCGGGGATCGACGGCCTTAGGATGCGCGCCCTACACAGATTTGGAGGACGTATGAAAAAGTCCGATCTCGTCGACTCCATCGCGAGCAAAGGTGGCCTGCAGAAGGCCCAGATTCAAACCGTCGTCGACCACGTGTTCGACCTCATCGCTGACGGCCTGGCCCAGGGCGAGAAAATCGACCTTCGCGGTTTTGGCACTTTCAGCGTCAAGGAGTCCAAGGCCCGCGTCGGCCGCAACCCACGTACTGGCGAGCCGATCAACATTCCGGCCCGCAAGGTCCCGGGCTTCAAGGCCGGCACCGAGCTCCGTAAGAAGGTCAACCCTGCCGTTGCTGCTGCCGAGTAACCATCAAGGCACGCAAGACCGGAACTCGTTCACCTGCACGCCCTCGACGGTAATGCCCACCTTGTCGCAATGGTAGCGCTTCCCCGACATCATGTTGACAGGGCAGTCGTTGTCCGAGCCACAAGCGCGGAAACAGAAGCCATTGGTTCCACAAAAGCCGCTGCGGCAGTCGGAGCCTTTGGTGCAGGCCGCGGCGGAATTGCCTTGGCCAACGGCCGTCCCACAGAACCACTCGACACCGCCATTCTGCGGGTCGGTGACGAAGGGCTGGCAAGCGAGCCCAACCCCAGGGGCAAACTGGCAGCTGACGTCGTTGGGGTCGCCGTTTTGGGCGCAGTCGGCGCCGATCTGACTTCCGGATTGCTGGTCGGGTGGGTTGCAGTAGCCGTCGGTGCAGGTGCTATCGAGGCAGGTGCGGTCGGGCGCGAGCTGGCCGAGCACGCAGCTGAGGGATGCTTCGTCGCCGCTTTGAGCGCAGGAACGATCGCTCTGGACGCAGCTCGGGTGCGTGGCCAAGTCGACCGTGCTATGGGACAAGTCGAACTGGTTGATTCCTCCGTCGGGGGAGGCGCTGAGATCCGGGTTGCCCGTGTTGCCCGAATACAACGGGTTCGACACCGTGCAATTGCTCCCAAAAAGCACCAAGGCCGTCACCAGCCCGAACGAAAAATGCAACTTCATACTCGCACTCTAGCAAAAAATGAAACGGCCCAACAGATGCATCAGGGTCGCCTACACACAGTGAGGTATTGATGAAGAACGATGGTTCGCTCGTAGGTTTGTGGGTCGTGCGGTTCGAAGAATCCACCGAAGCACCCGTGCTTGCCCGCGTCGAGGATGACCTCTACGCGCTGGCTTTCACCAACGCCCCGCGCGCCCACGCCACCATGAGCAGCCTCGGTGCCGAGGGTGGCAAGCCGTTTTTCGTGCTGGGCGTGAACCAGGACCGCGTCATCCGCGAGCTCCAGGATGCCGGCGCACGTGGCTTCATCGTCGACTACGATCCGGCGCTGGCGACGTTCTCGGCCGCGCATCCGCTGCCCGGCCACCAAGCCACCACCTAGTGACTACAGTAGCCACCAGCGCCGGCTGATCTGAGGTCAGTCGGCCCTGGCGGCCTAGTTTTGAAGATCGTGAGCCTTCCGCGCACAGCTCGCCTGCGGCTCGCTCAGCGCTCGGCTCACTTCAGCATCGCCACGATGGTCACGCCCGCTTGCGGTGCGTCTGACAGGTCCAGCATGACCTCGCGGCCGGCGACGTTGTCGAACTTGAGGGCACGCTTGCCCTGTCTCTGAGCCAGCCTGGCGAACTCATGGTCCTCGGCCCAGCCGAGCGTTTCCATGCGCGCTTTGTAAAACAGCGTCGCTGTGTCTGGTGACCCGACGCCTTCGTAGACGGCCAGACGCTGCGGCATACCCCGTTCCTCGGCAGACAGGATGCGGATGGAGCCCGGGAACCGCGGCACCCCCGGCAGGTCCGAGCCGGCCGCGTCGCGCTTCTCCTTGGGCATCAACTGGTCGAGCGTGAACTTCTCGTCGCTCCACACGGTGAGAAAGCGCGTACCGCCTGCACCGGTTTTTTCGTAGTACACGTAGCGCAGCCGGCCGATCTGCCCGAGCTCGCCCTTGCCGACAAAGCGCAAGAGACGCGTCTTGAGGGCCTCAAGCGACAGCTTTTCACCAAAGTCGAGCGCGGCCACTCCGCCCTTCTGTTCGTCACCAAAGACCATCTGATTGAGGCCGGTCACCGACGGGGGCAGTGCGCCTCGGCGCTTGAGATCTTCGGTGATGGTGTCGAGGCCATCGCCTTTTTGCGCGTAGCGATCTTGATACCAGCGACGAACGAACGCGGTCGGATGCGAGGTCTGGCCGGCGGCCACGAACATGCTGAGCCCGTTGACGCGCACCTGACGCGGCGCCTCGGTGGCCCGGCCGTCGTCGAGATACGGCGCCATGCGCGAACCGAGCCCAAGCAGCCGATCCATGACCGCAGCCTCGGCCACGCGGAGATCGAGATAGCCAAGGAGCAGCGCCAGCACGGCGAGGACCGCAGTCACCCGCAACGCGGCCTTCGAGAACTTGGTGAATTTGCTCATTTGAAGATCGACTTGACGAAGTCCCATAGCGGGGTGAGGACGTTCTGGTCGCCGTAATTGGCGCCCGACGGGACGACTTCGTTGCAGGTGACGTAGGTGCCGCCGCGTACCGAGCCGGTCTTGTCGCCGTCGAAGCGGGCCTTGCGCGTCGACATCTGCGCGACCTGGTTGGCGTGCGCATACATGAACATCGACGACCCGGTGTTGCCTTGGAACTGCTGGCCGGCCTCGGCACCTTTGTCGCCGACATTGCTGGGGTCGGTAACGTCGTTCTCGCCGCCGAAGCCGGCGAAGGCTTCTTTGTTGGCGAAGCAGGAGCCGTCGTTGGACTGCGCCAGCTTCCAGGCGCGGGTCTGGGAGACGCCGAGCGCGTTCAGTCGGCGCGCGTAGCCCGAGCGGAAATAGTCGATGCCGAACCACATGGTGATCATGACGGGCAGGAGGATCACCATCTCGACCATGGCGTGACCGGACTGACGTCGCTTTTTGCGCTGATTCTGACGTGGCATCAGTGCAACAGAAACTGGTCGCCCAGAGTCCCCGCCACGTCGCTGTTCATGAGCTGCTGCAGGATCCCCGAGACCTGACCGGCGCCGCCCGACGGAACGCCCGCCGAACCCGAGTCCGTTCCGGAGGTGTCGCCAAACGTGAAGCGCACGAGGTGCGCGCGCCAGTTCATGTGCCACAGATCTTCGTTGCCGTTGTGCGCGTAAAATTCGGCCTGGGCCATGCCGAGCATCTGGTTGAAGGCCGGCGCCGAGCCCTTGTTCTTCGACGCCACCGACGCCGCCTTGCGACGCTTGTCGATGTTGCTGTCGGTGAGGACGGTGAAGGCGCGGACGTTGACGCGCGACTTCCAGTCGTCGGCCAGGATGAGCGGCAGCGGCTTGTCCGAGGTGGCGCCACCGACGTCGTAAGGCTTCTTGGTCTTGACCTCGCACGACGCAAACGACAGATCCTGGAATTCGCCGTTGGAGCAGTACATGGGGCCCTTGTTGGTGCCGCAGAAGTCGCTGTCGAACGCGTCCATCTTGCACTGCTGACCTGGCGTGACCGAGCTGATGCTGCCGTCGCTGGCGCGGGTGATCTTGCTGCCGTTCATGATCGTCGCCTGGGCGTCACCGCACCGCGAGCAGTCGCTGCGTTGCTCGGTGGTATCGATCATCACCGTCGAGCTCGCGGAGCTGCCACCGGAGCCGCACAGGACGTCTCTCAGCGGCCACAACATGCCCTTGACGATGCCGCCGAAGACGCCTGCCAAGGCCGATGGCAGCTTCATCTTGGTGAGGGCCACGACCACCACGCGATCAAAGGTGTTGGTGGCCTGGTCGCACAGCTCCTGCCAAGTCCCGTCTTGCGTCGGCAAACGGAGATCTTTTCCGACGGGCAGAGGCCAGGCGATGGTGACGAGGGAGCCAGAGCCGAAATGGGCTTTGTAATGATCGTGGGTGCCGACCCGATAAGCCTCGACGGTGGCCAGCGCCGGGAAGGTCTTGTCGACGGCGCGCTCGAGCTTGGACAGGCCCTTCATCGCATCCATGATGCGCGGCTCGATCTGCGCGAGGAGGTCGGAGTAGGTGTTGTAGACATCTCCGACGGCAGGCGCCATGGCGCAGAGCACCTCGCCGCCATAGATGTCGAAACAAGCGGCGAGACAGATCCCCCACACCACCATGAGCGCACCCTTGATGAGGCGCAGCAGCATGAGGATGGCCAAGAGGAGCGCCATGACCAAGTTGCAGAAGGCGATGATGTTGAGGCCCTTGGCCTTGATGACTGCGGCGGAGAACGCGGCCGCGTCGGCGGAGGACTGGATGGTCTCTTTTTGGATGACGCGTTGGCCGGTGCCGATGAGGGCCCACAACATGCCCACGAGGAGGAGTGCGGCCGCGACGTAGAGCACCATCACGTTGCCGCCCTCGTCGCGGTGCAGCCGACGAAAGAGCGCCTGGGTCTTGGCGACGGCCGTGCGCGACCAGATCCACCGACGGATGGCGATCATGGAGCCTTGCTCATGGCCGGCCCTGGTTGACGAGCGTGTGCTCGGCGGTGATGGGTAGGAAATAGCCAGGGATGCCGAGGACGGTCATGCCCTTCATCGGGCCGGTGCCGAGGTCGGCGACGACGGTGTCGGGCAAGTTGTAGAAGGCTTTGCCGGCGAAGCGGTTGGCGAGCGGGATCTGGCAATAGAACAAGTGGGTGACGCGAACCTTGATGGGATCGTTCCAGCCGAAGTTGGTCTTCACCACGCCGTTCTCGTCGTGGGTGGTGACCACCGTGGCCATGCGGGCGTAGACGAGCTTGCGGAGCGAGCGCAAGATGGCGCCGCCTGCGCCGTCAGTGCCGGAGCCGAAGCCGACGTCGAGTGCACGGTCGACCGCGGCGCCTTTGCCGCCAGGGCCGCCGATGCTGCCGATGGCGCCACCGACGGCGTTCTGCAGCTGGCTCTTGTATTTGTCGAGACCACCGCCGAGGCCGCCGATCTGGTTTTGCACCCAGTCGCCGAAGCCGCCCATCGGCGAGCCGGACGAGCCCTGGTACTTGTCGATGTAGGAGCTGGCGGCGTCTTTCAGTTTTTGGCGCAGCGCCGGGTCAGAGGTCATGCCGTCGATCTCGGAGTCGATGGTCGATTTGGCCTTTTGTTTGTCGGCCGGGGTGTCGAGGCCGCCCTGCACCACGTCCTTGAGCTTGCTGGACAAGGAGTCGAGGGTGCCGGGGGCCACGCCGGCGAGGTTGCCGACGGAGTTGAGGAACTGGCGGGGGTCGATGCCGTGAATCAGGCGGTTGGCCAGGTAGCCAGGGAAGTTGCGGATCACGTCGCTGACGACGGTGTCGATGGCCGGCGAGGCCGGGATCATGGCGTAGGCGGCGGCGTTGCGGATGAGGCCGGCTTTTTTGCTGCTGTCGGAGAAGTCTTTGCGATCGTTGGAGCCGGAGCCGATCTGGTTGGCTTGTTCGCTCGACGAGCCCGACCCACCGACGGTGCCGACTTCGGCGCCGCCCATCGGGACGATCACGATCGCGGCGCGTGCGGCGCAGAAGGCAGCGTAACTGACGAGGACGCGGGCCAGCGACGCCAAGGCCATCTGCATGAGGCCGAAGAACATCAGGAAAAAGGGAATCACCACGATGACGAACTCGGCCATGACTGCGCCGGATTCGCCGAGCTGGCGGCGCCGTACCGTCGCTGCGATGCCACGACCGATGCCGGACGACAAGCGACCGAGTGCCCACAGCGTCGCGCCGACGGTGCCCGCGGCACAGAAGAGCGCGCCCCAGTGCTGGCTCAGAAAGTCCCAGCCACCGATGGCAAGCCCGCCAGCGACGGCGACGGCCGACAGAAAGAGCGCGGCGATCGCGAGACGCTTCACGAAGCCACCAGCGCCCACAGGCCGCCAGCGCGCAGATCCCACAGCGTCGCCAGCGTGGCGACACAGATGGCGACACCAAAGCGCACGGTGAGCGGCTCTTGGCCCTCGGCGACGAGCGGCTGCTTGGTCACACCGGGGACGAGATAGCCAGCCATGGTGCGCAGCACGCGCCCGAACGACGCGAAGAGCCGGCCGTACCAGGCTAGCTTACAGAGCGCGAAAACGGCGCCGAAGAGAAAGGCCAGGATGAGCGTCTCGGTGGACGCGGTGGCGCCGGCGATAACGCCGATGGCGGCGAGGAGCTTGACGTCACCGCCGCCAAGGCCGCCCAACATGAAGAGGAGAAATGCGGGAAAGTAGCCGACCGCGAAGCCGCCCAGCGACGACCAGAGCCCGTGCACCCCGCCGAGCCAAAAGTGAACGGCGAAGCCGGCCAAGATCGCGCCGTAGGTGACCTTGTTGTAGATCTTGCCCTTCCAGAGGTCAGTGACAGCGCACACGACAGCCAGCACCACCAGCATGACGGCAGGCACCGGCCCGACGGTGGCGGAGAAGAACGAGGTCACGTCATTTCCTCGTCATTTTCTGGCTCCGCCTGGCAATCCCTACTGGGGATTCACGTCGTTCTGCATCGAGGTATTGGCGGTAGTCATCTTCTGCTTGATCTGACCGCCGAAGATCTTGAAGACCGCGATGCCGGTGAGGGCGACGAGCACCAAAATGATGATGTACTCGACGGAGCTGACACCACGATCTTTGCGCGAACGGACCAACGAGCGAGCCATGCGAATCTCCTTCAGCCGATTACGGGAACGGCAACCCGGTCAAAAACTCGACATTGTCGTAGTAGCGCATCAACAGCGCACCGAGCGGCGCCATGGCCACTGCGGCGCCGAGCGTCACCAGAACGAGAATCTCCATGTACTCGACCATGGCCACGCCGCGCTCATCCTGGTGGAGGCGGCGAAGCAACGTGCCTAGTCGGGACATGGTCCTCATCAGCGTATTCTGTGACTCCTCACGACTCAAGAGATACAAGCTTGATGCCAACCGTGGTCGCCGAATTCACCAATGATTTCAATGGTACGACCAATGGCGAACTGGGGGGTTGGGGTCGCTGGGGTCGACTGTCCCGAGGGGAAACTACCCAGACTCAGAGCTTTTTGGGGCCGACATGGGCGGGCTTATGGACTTTTTTTACGGGCGCTTTGTAGATGGTGAAGTGCTCTTTGACGACGTAGGCGTCGGGCTTCTGGCCGAGGACGAAGCTGGAGCTCGGGTTTTGTGGGCGCAGCTCGGGGTGGGCGGTGGTGGCCAGCTTGATCTGGAGCTCGTCGCCAGGTGTGCCGGTGTAGAGGAACATGGCGACGCCTTCGGAATTGGTGACGGCTTGCTCGGCACCAAAGGCCTCGACGGGGAGGCCCGGCTGGCCGGCGCGGACCAGGACGGCGTATTGGCGTACCAGCGGCGACAGCTTGATGGTGTGCTCGACGGGGAGTGTGCGTCCGTTGTCGGTGGTGTCGACGAGATGGCGCAGCACCAGCGACGAGGCGGCGGTGCTGCTTTGTTTGTAGCCCTTCGGCATGGCGATGCTGACGGCGATCTTCTGGCCCTCTTTGCCAAGGACATGGGTGCGCAGCTTGCCGTCGGCGCCAGTCCTGCCACCGACGGTGTTGTTGAAGTTGACCGGCATATCGGAAAAGGGCGTGCCGTCGTCGGCGACGACCGAGATCGAGACCGGGAAGCGGCCGCTACCGTCGCTACAGGCAGACAGGAGCGCGAGCGCGAGCACCAGTCTCATGGCTGATCCTGTTTCTGCCGCGACTCGATCAGCTTCACCATATAGACCGCCCCCGCGTCGCTCCCGTCGGCGGCGAGTCGGCGCCAGATGCCGAGCGAGTCGACGAGGCGTCCTTGCTCGTAAGCCGCGACAGCCTGGGCGAGGAGCTGTGGGCGCTCGGCAGGGCTCGCCGGCACGACAGCCACGGTGGGAAGCGCCGGCGTCGACAGAGGCGTGACCACCGGAGCAGGCTTGTCTCCCGCCGGGCGTTGCGTCGCGAAGGGATCTTCCTCGACGGGCGGTTTTTCGAGCGAGGTCCAGACGATCAGCAAGATCGCGATCCAGGCGGCCGCACCGCCCAGCACCAGCACCCGTCGGTGGGTGTGCCATAGGCCGCGGACGTCGAGCGACGGCTCTTTCTGCTTCACGAGGACCGCGCTGGCGTCCCAGGTGGCAGTCACCTCGTCGGGACGGGCAGCGCTTTGTGGCGGCCGAAAGACCTGGGCGTTGCTCTTTGGTGCGCCAGCGACGGGCGCTTTGACCACGGTGGCGACGGGCTGAAGCGGTGCCAGGCCGTCGTCGCCGTCATTGTCGACCTCGCGGTCCTGTGGCCGAGCCGCCGGCGTCTCGACGAGCCGCGTGGCCTGGGCGTCGGGATCGGCCGGGCTCGACCCGCGTGGCTCGAAGCGGATGACGACGGTGCCGAGCTGGACCTGGTCGCCTGGGCGAACCGGCTCAGGCCGTACCACGCCTTTGCCGTTGACCTTGGTGCCGTTGGCCGACCCCAGATCTTCGACGGTGAGCTCGCGGCCGTTCCAGCGAAACTGGGCGTGCTTGCGCGACAAACTGTCGTCCTCGAGCTGCCAATCTGCCGCGCTGCCACGACCGACGACGACGGTGTCCGGCAACGTGTAGAGCGACAACGCCTCTTCGGGCGCGGAGCTGTCGCGATCGCCGAACCGCGCCTTGAGCTGGGCCATGACGCCCGAGTCCTCGACCATGCGCGTCGATTTCTCGTCGGGCGCATCGGGCAAGACGGTCTGGCGGGTGGCGCCATCCTCGGGCTGGGGGATCTTGCGGCTCATGCCTGTAGTCGCCTGAGATCGGCGGGGAGCTCCAGGCCCTGTCCGGCGAGCTCACCGACGAAGGTAGGCAGATTGCCCGAGGCGGCATGGACACCGATCACGCGACCCGTTTTGGGATCGACGCCGGTCTGCTTGAACTCGTAGATCATGCGCAGCTGATAGTGATTGTCGTCGTCGAGGCCGACGCACTCGGCGACGTGGGTCAGCTTGCGCGAGCCGTCATTGAGGCGGGAGGTCTGGACGATCACGTTCACCGCTGACGCAATCTGCGCGCGCATGGCCGAGAGCGGCAGCTCGATCTCGCTCATGAGGCAGAGCGTCTCGAGTCGGTGCAGCGTGTCGTGCGGATAGGTGGCATGCACCGTCGACAAAGAGCCACCGTGTCCGGAGGTCATGGCCTGGATGAGGTCGAGGGCCTCGCCGCCACGGCATTCTCCGACGACGATCCGGTCGGGGCGCATGCGCAAGGTGGCGCGCAGCAGCTCGCGGATGGTGACCGCGTTTTTGCCCTTTTGATCCGGCGGCCGGGCCTCGAGATAGACGGCATGCGGCTGCTGGAGCTGGACCTCGGAGCTGTCCTCGATGACCACGATACGCTCGTCGCTGGGGACGAAGGACGACAGCGCGTTGAGCAGCGACGTCTTGCCGGAGCCCGTGCCGCCGGCAACCATGACATTGCGTTTGACGAGGACACAGAGCTCCAGAAAGTGACGAACCTCGTCGGTGAGCGCGCCGACTTCGACCAGTCGATCGACGGTGAGACGATCTTTGGGGAAGCGGCGGATGGAGACGCAGATGCCGTTGCGCGCGGCTGGCGGGAGGATGGCGCAGACGCGGCTGCCGTCGGGTAGGCGGGCGTCGAGGACCGGATGCTCAGGGCCGACGGTGCGGCCGACGAACTGCGCGATGTTGCGGACGGCCGACGACAGCGCGTGGTCCGACGGAAAACGGGCGTCGGTGCGGTGCAGCTTGCCGGCGCGCTCGATGTAGATGGTGTCGAAGCCGTTGATCATGATTTCCGAGACCGAGTCGTCGTTCAAAAAACGCGACACGGGCGCGAGAAAGCCGAGCAACGTTTGCTGGAAGACCTCGTCGGGAATCATTTGATTTTCACGTCGGGTGGGGGCGGCTCTGCGGCCGGATCCGGCTGCAAACGCGGATCTTCGGCGAGCTCGAAACGAACCTCGGCGGCAGCTTCGCTCGTCGGTGCCAGGGTCAAGAACGTCTCGTACATGGTGCGGGCCTGGGGCGGATCGTGCAGATCGCGATAGAGCCGCCCGAGCTCGAGATAAGGGCGTGGATCGTCGCGCTTGGTATGCAACAGCGTCTGCAGCTCGCGCTCGGCCTCTTTGGGCTTGTCGGTTGCTTGTAGCAGTGCAGCCTTGACGAAGCGGGTGGTGCGGTCGTCGGGCGCGGCTTGGAGTCGACGTTTGCAGACCAGCAGGGCCTCTCCATATCGCTGCGCAGCGACGAGGACGCGCAAGAGCTTTGGCAGCATGTCCTTCTGGCCAAGAGCCTCGGCCCGCAGATAATATTGCTCGGCGCGCAGATAGTCGCCTTGCGACTCCGACGCTTGACCGAGCTCGAGATTGACCTTGGCGTCGCCT
>Ga0123336_10003664_pt1 | contig 12710 bp, 8 predicted proteins | sample SSSSmetaG_FD_96466 | JGI IMG/M metagenome (GOLD analysis project Ga0123336, IMG submission 96466) | Glacier valley bacterial and archeal communities from Borup Fiord, Nunavut, Canada, to study Microbial Dark Matter (Phase II) - ​SSSS metaG | ecosystem: Environmental > Aquatic > Freshwater > Ice... | reverse complement strand
GTTGCTCCACGAGATCACCGGGAACAAGCCACTGGGGACTTTACTCTGGAGGAGTACCTTCAGCTTCAGCGACTCATTTATCGAGTGGCTGAAGCTCTCAGGCAGGTTGTTCCGACTGAACGACTCTACATTCTCACGCTCGGCAGTCAACAAGGGAATCGACATGTGCATTGGCACTTAGCTCCCTTGCCTCCAGGCGTTCCCTATGAACAGCAGCAAACCGTCGCTCTTGAACACTCCAGAGGGGTACTCGCTATTCCAAATGACGAAAAAGCCTCGCTTGCCCACTCCATTCGTCAAGCAATGGAACGGGGCAGTTCTTCCTCTGCGCCTCCTTCCTTGAACTGATCCCTCTTTTCAGGTCACGTCCACGCTCTTTCTGTCTCATTCCTTATTGAATACTGAAAGAGCAGTATCGCATCCCTTTCCAGCTAACAAGTTTTTTTGCAATGGATGATAACGATATGTGTCAAGCATCCTGTAGGTCGGTTTCGTGGACGTTGCCATCGATGAGTTCAAATTGTTGAAGCCAAACCTGTTGCAATATCTGCACCGACGGAACGTGATGTAACCAGTTGAGTTCCGGTGTGGTGTCAATTGCAGTTAGTAGTTGGTAACCATCTGCCCCGATGATTTCAGCAACCTCGGCACGCTTGGTGCTCTCTCGCGGAAGTCCATGTTCCTCCATCCGATGGTCATAGCGGACATGCCATTCTTCTGGAAGAAACGAACGAAGCCACGCTGGTGCGACGAGGGCAAGAGTATTTAAGGGAGCACGAAAGGTCTCACCGACACACAGCACGCGATTTAATGCTCGGACTTTCGCCAAGACGTGGGTTGCGTCCGTGCGCTGTCTTCCACCCGCTTTGATCAGACCACGTTGCTTAAAATGATCGAGCAAAGTGTCAAATAGGAGATATTCCGCATTGCCTGCGATCAGTCGAGAGCGAAACTCGCTTAGCACCGAGAAGTCAAACCCTTGGTCTTCCAGTTCCAGACCAACTGCATATTTCCAATCCAGACGAGCTCTTACGGCATCAGCAGCCTGACGATCAGGCAATTTCTCAGCAAATTGCATACTGGTAATGAGTGCAAGTCTCCAAGGAGCTAAAGCAGGCTGACCATCTTGTGGAAAGAGGGCGGCGAAGGCTTCATCTTGATAGAGAACACCCAATTCGTCTCGCATGTGCATAAAGAGACTCCCCTTTGGGAATGCTGCTTTCGCAACACGTGCTGTTTCTTGAGGGACTGGCCCAATAGGTTCTGGTTTGAGTGACATGTCCTTTTCCTCCTCGCATAGAGTCTACTCTTCGTCTCCGAGCAGATGTCTTCTCAGTTATACGAGGAGACGAGGGTTCGCCAACAGTGTCGAAGTGCGGGAGAGCTACTTACTTCCAAAATTTACACCCGGTTGAGATCAAAAAGTGGAGTTGACCCTGTAAAATGTTGTCCATGATAGAGCGCGGTCAGTGCTTCATCGATACGCGGCTCATAGAGAGTGGAAAAGTAAAATAGGGTGTCTGATGCTTTCTCGTTATTTCCCCATGTATGCCATGAAAGTAGATACGTCTCTCGAAGAAGGTCGAGCGCGTCAAAAATCTCTTGATCGGTCACTTTAACAGGTTGCACAAGTTGTGGCAATATCATAGCACGTAGACTAGCAATATCTACCTCCAAATTTGCATCGACATCTACACAATACCCGAAATAGTCTTGAAACGGACCTGGATTACTCAGAGGACCGCCTGCCGACTCTCTATAGATATAGAAGGGTTCACGATACCAGAGCCGCGTCTCGATCTCTGTGTAGGTAAAGACCCATTCAAAGATGGCAGCAGCTATATGATTGCCCTGAAAGAGAGGAACATACACAATTGCTTTTGTACATAACTGGGGCCTTTCTTTTCTGCCATCTCTTTCATCCTTACGTTTCCAGGAACGGTGCATCCATGAAAGCTCTATAGGGCTAGAACATAGATGCACTATACCGCACTTACTCTTCTGGCTCTTCACCCAGCAGTAACGCTTCTGATTGCTTTTTGAATGTGATCTCGTTGTAGAGATTAATAAGGTGAAACGGGTAGGGATACACCGTGAATTGCCTTAATCGCACAAATTGGATACCCATTGATGTAAGAAGTGGGGCAATGTCGAAGTGCTCCTTGCCTTGATAAACGTCGAAATGCCTAATGAGATGTGCTCGTTCTTGAGCTTTTTCTATTCCGTAGGTTGAACCAATCATGTAGCTGTCATCGGTGTCATACCAAATCCCCTCGTACAAGTAAAGTTCATTCGCCTTCTCACTGAGAAACATTTCCCTTTTTTTGTACAGCCTCCTAAGACGACCAGTTCTATAGTGTTGATCGTCGTCAGATGTAATTTCGAAGATGGGAGCGATCCTATGCATCCAACCGTTTATGAGGTCTTTATAAGATATCATTGGTTGCATGTACTCAATCCCTTCCAAAAGTGCATCATATGCTTCCAATTGCTGATAAAATTTGAATGCTTCCTTCTCTTGCTTTGTCAATAGTCCTTGACCATACCGCCCATCATTCTTTATAAATTGAAGCTGGGTAAGAGTTGGGAATGGTGCGTTTTTGATTTTATCGTAGTATGAAGCTAATTTGAACTCTTCGATTACAAGGGGCTTGTCAAGTTCACTCCGGCGTTTAAGGACTTCTTCATAGTCATAAAGAATACGTTCGTTTAGCCCTTCCAACTCTACAAAGATATTAAGTGCAACAATAGCATCGTAACGAGGCAACTCTTCAGAAATCCCGTCTTCTTTCAGCTTATGATATTTTATAAGCATTCGCTCTTCCATCTCTCCCCAGTTAACCCCTATACCTGCTAAGAATCGAGTGCGGTCGTCTTTCCCTTCTGGTGATTGGAGATCGACAAAATGCAGCCTATCTTTCTCAAGGTGAAGAAGTATTTCATGACTTTGCTCCCCGCCTCGACGCTTGCGTATAAACACGTATGGAGTTGGATAAAATGGGAGTCGCTCACTGACACTTCTCTCGTTGATAATCACATCTTTTAAATATAATTGATACAGAGCCATCTGCAGTTTCTTCCCGAAATCTTCATCTTCGTCTTCATCCACTGGAAGGCTATAATTGAGGTACTCATGAATGGAAAGAGTTTCCTTCTCATAAGCACTGCGAAAGTTGACATTGAATGACTGCTTAGGAAGATGAGGAAAAGCAGTATAGAACTGCTCATAGGGATCGGGTTGCCCAGAAAATAGACCATTCTCTTGAAAGTCTTCTTCCTCATGATCCTGAAGTACCAGAACTGGATGTCCATTCGCCTGTGAAACGTTCGTCATGGGCGCAAATTGGAGACCGGGCTGCAATTTTGCAAAGAGTTGTGTGATCAAATCAATATATGCTTGCAAAGACACAGCAGGTATGGGTGCAAACTGCGGCAAAGGTTGCAAGCGGTTATCGTAAACATAGATTGTTCCAAGTAAGTGCAATGGAAGACCGGAGCTTTTTTCTGGTACCTTTGTAAATGGCAGGAAGTTACGTTCCTTAGTACGACATTTTATGTTATATTGAGCTAGATACCGAGTAAAACCCTTAATAAAATCATAGATAATTTTTCCTGTACTATGCTCAATACTTTGAAGATCATGGTACGGGAGCGTAGTACGCCTTCCCTTCATAGGGCTTATAGCGTACACCGCCTTACCGCTCTCCATATACTCTTGTGCTCTGTCAGCACGCAAATGAATATAGTAAGCTTTATTATCTCTAATCCTTCTACCAAAGTACGTGTCAGGTCGCTTTTCGGGATTGTTCATAAGCCGCCGAAAAGGATGCGCTCCTCCTATCACTTTAAACTCTTGTAGAGGGTCGTCAGAGCGAGTACGTATGTCCCCTTGCAATTGAACCTGTACGCAAATATCGCAGTCTAATTTCTCTGATCGCTTGGCATATGCGTAACAATAGTCCTGACCAATGAAGTATCCTGGCACTGTTCCACGGAAGTAGGCAATCTGAAGGAGTTTGAAAAGAACATGAAATTCTATCTTGTGAAAAGGAATTAACTGAGGAAGAAGAGGAGCACCCGCTAAAAATCCTAACTTAATAGCTTTTACCTGAGAGCCTTCACGAGGAACAAGAACATACACAACCCATTTTCTAGTCCCATCAAGTTTATCATACATAAACGTCTTATAGGGGTAGTCGAACTGAGTCCGAAGGCTGTTGTGTAGTTGAGCATAAATATTAGTACGGCTGCTCTTATTTCGCTCACTGTGGCTTTTTGAGCGAAGAGCTGCGGGAAGCACATACCGGACGAGCAGGAAGTGAGCTTCCAACTCAGAAAAATCAGCGGGGCGAGAAACAAGTAATGTTGTTGTTTGAACAGTTGGCATAAAAGAAATGCTCCTTTAGAACACACTACGCATGTGTAAGGTCACGACAAAATTGCTCAAAGGCTTGTTGTGGTAATGCTGATGCACCTTGCTGAAGGGCTGCTTGAACAACAATAATTGCAGCATCAGCAAAACTCTCAGTCCTACGAAAGTCATCTGTATAATAGTCTAACAGTCGCGGGTACTGACTCGTAAGATTGATATAAATAAGTTTTCCTTGCTCACCATGATAGGCAGAAACAGCATCAAGCTTTTTCCGTGCGCTTTGTTTGAAATACGCATCATTTAACTTTACATGCCCAGCTGGATCAGTATTGGGGAGAGAAAAACGCTCCATTGTCCAATCACTGTAGTATTTACCATCAATGTACCAAGGACGGTTCTCTATTTTTAAATCTGCGATTTCAAAGAGGCGATCAGACAAAGGCTCAAAAGAAACACCTTCGCTACCCAAGAGTGCTTTTATAGCCTCTTCTCCAATGGCTCCAGCAAGAATTGCTTGATAGCAGTAAGGAGTAAAAAACTCTTTATTTGCATGAACAAAGGAAAGCTCATATCCAGCACCCTTAAAGTGGTCAAAGATTACTGGATTCATTCGTATGGATTTGTATAACTCATCCATATTCCATCGATAACCATCGTGCTGAAGCAGTGCTGCCGGAATCATGTCATTTTGTGCGGTAAGATGCAACACACCGTTACTATAATAAGAAGAGGAGGTTACACATGCATAATGTTGCAGAGTCTCATCCTTGAAATCGTGCTTGAGGACAGACACGCGTAGGTGTTCCCAACTTTTTCGAGCCTCTTGGTCATCTTTTCCTTGACGAAGATGCATCAAGCGTACTAGCAACTGTCCTACCGCAGCTTTACATCGCTCGTTATGAGGCACAAGCCTAGAATCTTTTGCCTGACGCACTTGACGTGCTATCTGTGATCGACGTATACTTGTGTGCTCAAGCACTTGGCGAAGATTATCCGAAATAATGTTCTGGCGTTCTTCACGCACTTCATCATAAGCTGGTGAACAGAACATTTGGAAACGGAGATCAACCTCGGAACTCAGCAAGACAGTTTGACCGGGCATTTTTTCCCAAATACGCTCAATACGTCCAAGAGCTTGAATAAATGTTGCGATATCATTGTATAAAGCATCCATTTGCGTATCGGCATGAGATCGATAGCGGCTGTTCCAGGTTCCAGGATAGTTGAGTGTGCTGAGCAACTGGCGGAACTGGTGCTCAGAGAGAGCTTTGCTGAAGAAGAGTTTTGCTAGGTACCATATATTCTTTTTCTGTATTATGGCTTGTTCATTGGCTGACTTGTCAGGATCAAGCGGGTTAAAGTAATAGTATGGTCGTTCTAACAGCCCGATAATAGTAAAATCTCGACGATCATCATCAGTACTATTTTCGTGAGGAAGGTATTGGAGATTTACTCCGTTGCCTGCAGACAGGTACTGAGTCACAACAATGGTAGGTTGCTTCCCCCAAAAGAGCGAATCAAAAAGGCGTTGTGCTCGCGGGTTGTGACGTACCGTTTGAGTAAGTTGAGCATTGTAAAAAACAACAGTAAAGCAATGTTGTTGAATCACTATATCATACACCTGAAACCAATGTGTACCTTCATGTTCCCGTTTGTTGATAGTGAAGAGATCGTTTTCAGGGATTGAATACTGATTAAAAATGAACTGTATTTGCTTAAACGTAGTGAAAAACAAAAGACTGTTATAATTATCGTCCGGTTTCTCCTCAATTTGTCTTCCAATCCACAAGAGAGTAGCAAAGAACAGGCGAACACGTTGCCTAAGATATTCCCCACCAGCATTATCATCGCCAAAGTCTTCTTCTGTGGAGACTGCTTGCACAAACTGGTCGAGTTGATACTGGTACGAGTCTGTCAGGTCTAAGCCCTGTAAAACGTCAAGATGGATGCTATTTTTTCGTATTGCTGCCTTTCTTTGGTTCAATTCTTGTACAATAGCTTTGTCCTCTTCGTCAACTTCAATGAGAATGTTCTTTTGACGTAACCAGTCAAGGTCGAAGTTATGTACCTGTCGAGGAATATCAGCAGTGGCGGAAAGACCAAAGACAAGATTATGTTGAGCCAGGGTATATAAAACAGCTTCTGGAGTAAGAGACATACCATAGTGATGCACTTCAACTTCTTCTCGGTCAGTGATTTGTTGGAGGTCTTTAATATCGTAGAGGCTGTATCCTCCTTCTAGCAAAGACTCTCTTGTGGTGAATGCAGCGTCGTCAATACGAGCATAGCTTGAAAGGCGAGCCATTTCTTGAGGAAAATCAGTGCCCCGGAAACATTGGCGCATCATCTCTCGGTGAATAACTGCATCCTCCTTTTCAATATCTTTAAAGAGACGCAGAATTTGCTGACAAGCATGACTTACCGTCCCAAAGAAACGCAATGCAGAATAGGGTTTTCCTCGCTCTGAGTCTGGACGAGATACTAGCTCAAATGAACGCTCCGTTTGGTAGATGTACAGGGAATCTGTGCTAATCGTATGCTGAGTACGAAAGATAGCAGGCGAGTGCTGAACACTGCTTTTTCCCTTGCGGCCTCCTTCTCGTGGAAGAAGACTGGTAAACTGATTGAGTTTAGGAAAGTGAATTTGCTCTTTGTCAAATTGCTTGATAAGCCCTGTAATCTTGAGAATACGATCACGGATATGCTTTACAGAGTAAGGATACTGTTCAAGTGGAAGTTTGTGATCCACCATCGTTCGGTAAAAGAGTTCAACAAACAGAAAAGGGTCGCTGATTTCACGAGTACCACATATAAGATCAGCTAAGTCGCTCTCTAAAAAGTCAAATTCATCGAGGTAAATGATATATCCACCCTCTTCATCTTGCAGCCGAGTCAGGTTTAATGTCTTCCTTCCATCAAAAAAGCCATAGAAAGCTTTATGCAAAGTAACAAGCATAACTTGAACGCCTGGTTTATGTTTGAAGGCAATACAAGGAAAGAGCGACTGAAACACTGGATCGCTGATGAATTGCTGATAGGCTGTAGTATTTCCATGCTTCCCACCTGCTACAAGTAGTGCCGCTTTAAACGTATCAAGCACACGTCGTGCTTGGCTGTCCATAAGATACTCTAGTCGTTTCTGCACATAAGAATCTTTGCTCGACACATCTTCGATATCTCTACATGCTTGCCGCGCTGCTGCCACATCTACCTTCCAAAGATTGTTATACATGTTGTAAGTATCAATATATTTTTTGAAGGTCCGGTCATTGAGAAACGCGTATAGAGCAGAGCGATGTTTTTCTATGGTTTGTTGCACTGACTCTAAATCTCGATACACTGTGACAAAAATGGCAGGATTGAGTTCTTTTGCCATCTCGTCAATAAGCTGTTTGCGATTAGCGATATAGATAGATTTACGATCTTTGCATAGGGGATCCTGGACCATCTTTCGTACACCTCTTGTTTTGCCAAGTCCAGTTCCACCTACCACCGGCTTTACCCCAGTGCTATGATTTTGGATTGTCCGACTGTAATATTGAAGATAATCTGACACAGATGTTACCTCTCTTTCTTTGCCTGTACTCGCGGAGTAGTATACAGTCACTTCTTACAGGATATGCTAAAACAGGAAGAAAAAGCCAAAGGTAATGGTAATTGGGGTCTATATCACAATAAAACAAAACTACAGTTGTCGTTTATCAGACAACTTGACTCTTGACCGCTCTTGGTGTATATCTGGGCGTCTACTGCTCACTTGCCAATGCCCTGAGTGTGAAACGAGCGACGATAATTGTGATTTGACAATGTTTTGTCCTTTCCTGTGACGTATAAACTGGCTCTGACACAGCTTTGGCGATAAGCTCATCTTTACATCTGAAATGGCGCAAGTGAAAGCGATCATCTTGCTTGTTCTCATGAGAAAACGAGAAAGAGAACGAGCACCCTTCACATAGGGAAATGCCTCAATTCCTGTCTCTAGTGCATTCTCAAGAAAGATGATCCGGCATGTGGTATGCCCAGAGGGACGAAACCACGCATCTTTGTCCGCGCGCTTCCCGACGAAGAACATCGGTCGCTCTCCGCCAGGGTACGCTCATCGGATGCATTTGTCCTGCGTCGTAGCCAGATCCTCTTGGTGTCCGCTCGTGGGAAAACCGTCCCCAGTATCGCTCAGGCACTCTCCTGCGACGAACAACCCGTTCGCCACGCCATCCACGCCTTCAACCAAACTGGGCTGTCCTCCCTGCAAGCTGGATCGAGCTGCCCCCACCAACTCCCGACGGTGGTGCGCGAAGACGTGACCGCCGAGATGTTCAAAACGGTGCTCTTTGAGCTTGGAGAAAGCCTCCTCTATCGGCGAAAAATCGGGAGAGGAGGCTGGCAAAAAGAGTACATGACATCCACACGCTTCAATAGCCTGCCGGACGCGTTCCCCTTTATGAACTGATAGAGTATCCATCACGACGATTTGTCCTGGCTTCAAGCTGGGTCCAAGAATCTGCTCGACATACATCTCAAAGGCGACTCGGTTGACTGCTCCTTGCAAAATGAGAGCTTCACCCATCCCTTCAGCGGAGAGAGAGGCAATAAGGGTGGTATTGGAACCCAGATTGTGTGTAACCGACCCCTTCGCTCGGTGTCCGCGTGGGGACCTCGCCATCAAACGGGTCAAGGAGATAGTGGATCCGCATTCGTCCACAAAGATCATCTCTTTGCTCGTCAACTTCTTGGCACTTTCTCGCCAAGCGGCTCGGGCTTGTTCGCTTTGTTCACTGGCACTGATCGTCTTTTTTTTCGTGTCCAGCTGAGTCGTTGAATAGCTTGCGTCATTGTGGCTCGATTGACTTTCTCGCCACCACTCTCGTGCCAGAGGTGACAGTGCTCTTGCATTGTAGCATCAGGATGGACCTGCAGGTGAGGCAAGAGGTTCTCGTCTAAAGGAGCTCGTTTCTTGGCAGGGCGACCGAGGATCGCTTTGGGGTTGACAGTGCCTGTTTCTCTTCACTGTTTGACATAGTGCCCAATGGTGGTTTGGGAAACCTGAAAGATGGCAGCAATCTCTGCTCGCGTTTTGCCTTGATCGACCGCACGCGGTTTCTTAAATCTTGGGAAGAGGCTCTCATGTCACTATAATATCAGGCTGCTCAGTCCTGCTCATGCTTCTGCACATGCCTTCTTGCCGCAAGAGCGATTGATAGTTCTCGCTCGTATAGGTACTCCCACGATCAGAGTGATGGAGCAACCCGGCTGGCGGTCGGCGACGAGCGACTGCCATGCGTAGCACTTGAGTGACCAGCGTCGCATCCTCAATGGCTGCCATTGACCACCCTCCCACCAGACGCGAAAACAGGTCAAGCACCACAGCCAGGTACAGCCACCCTTCTGCTGTCTAGATGTCCATCGTCGTACTTTTTCGTCAGAAATATACTGATAGGCCTAATAGCCGCTTATGGAAGCATGAGAGGCTTTCTAAAACTCTTGAAGCAGTGGATGTAGTTTTTTTTACCGATAAAATAAGATAAATCTCTTCGTTATCTCGATGCTCTATTTGCTCAATGGTTATGATTACATTTTCTGCCTGTAAGTCTTTGAGTAACTTACTTTCCTCAATTTCTTTTGTACCAATGTAATCAAAATCTTGGGTCAAGAGATGTAACAAGTTGTTTTCAATCTGATACACTAACCGCATGTTTTCTCCCAAATACTCATGTTGAAGATAACTTTCGACTATAAGAGTTGATTGCCTCCTCGAAAAGTCAATATCGAAGTCAAGGTTATTGAGTTTATATGATAATAATGAGATAAACTCAACTAGTATATCTCTTAAATTCACGTCCTCGATACCGTCAATAACATTTTGAGCCTTTAACGTTTGCAGACAACTAAGTATGCTCGGAGCGTCAAGAGAACCTATATTATAAAGGATGGCGAGAGCGAGAGCTGCTTCTCGATTTCCTAACCCCATAGCAAGGGCGACAGTAGCAACTGGCTCATGAACGCCAAATCGCAACATTGACGCAAAATAGGCAACAACTTCTGGCGGCTGAAAGGAGACTACTTCTGTAGTTTCACCGTTTAAATCTTCCTGTAGCGTGTCTAATGTTTTCCAAAACATAGAAAGTGCGTTGAGTCCCCAAGGTAGACGAAATTCACAAAGTTCGTCAATCAATGTGCTAACTCTCATTGTTCTGCTCTGTCCCCACTCTATCGGAAGCTCCATATTTATGGCTATTTCTGCAGCATTCTCCCCCATTAGCCACGGCTTTAATACCTGTGACCAGCAATCTTCTGGTTCCTCACCATCAGAGTCCTTCCCTACATCATCTATGGGCATCGAAAATTTAATGCAGAGATTTATAATATACTCTGCTCTATTTTCAGCAGGCCAATCCACATAGCTTTCAGCCTCTTGTATATAATCCATCAACTCCTGCTTTGACTTCTCGATCATTGTACAGCCGTTTAGAGACAGTGCCATACTGTAGTAGCTGTCAAGTCTTTGTTTTATCTTATATAAGCGAATAACGTATTGTATACGCTGTACAATCAAACTGACAGCCTCTATTTGAGAGATATATGTCACCACTGATTCATCGTTTAGTTGAAGAAAAATCATCGAATCTTTGAATAAATCTGTTACACGACTTACCAAATCTTCTGAATTGGTTATATCTAGGTCTTGTTCTTTTATCACAGCCAACAACTGGGCATCCAATATTTGCAACTTACGTTGCAATTGATCAGTTAGCCATAACTCACCATTGTCATCTGCAGTATCACGATCAAGGACTATTCCACATGCAGTACAGGTATGTACTCTCATGGATACGTCCTTTTTCTGTCCCTTGACGCCACATGCACTACACACTTGACTAGTATACTTTGGGTCAATCGTGTAGACCTGACGACCAGCATTCGCTGCTTTGAACGTCACGATCTGGACGAATTGCCCCAAACCAGCATCAAGGATGCTTTTGGTGAGTCCTTACTTGGCACTTGCCCCGTTGGGAAGATATTCCCCTGTCTCTTCGTCTTGCTTGGGCTTGGCGTGTTTGGTGAGGTTGGTCAATTCCAACGCTTCAAAGACAATGACCTCCAGAGGCGGCCTGTAACGAGCAGGCATCCGAGCTCAGCAGGAGGTTGAGCAAAGGCATAGTCGCGTTGCTCGGGGGTTAGGAGTTCCACTGCTCTCGTCCAATCGCGCAGGTCTTCAGTGGAGGCGATGCTAAGGATGTTTGCCCAGATGAGCTCCTCCAGATGATCCTCTTCAGTGAATGAAGCCACCCTCCCATTGGGGAGCTTCATCAGTGGGAGCGCTTCAAAGATGGTGAGCAAGGCGCGATGGGCATTGGGAACCTCGTCATGGGCCACAAGCAACACAGTTAAGAGTGCCCAGGCCTGATCCGTCGTCGCCTCTTCAAAGAGTGCAGAGAAATCGGAGGTGAGCGCAGATGGAACCTCTCTCTGCCATTTGCGTCGGAGGGTGATTTGCAACCCGCGCAAGTGGAGTCGGATGCCTATATCCATGTTCAGAGGAAGAGGGTTCTCGTCCCACATTGCAAGCAAACCAATGTCGTTGACAGGATGAGCAAGACGGAGCATATCACTATTGTTGAAGGGTGCACTGCTCGCGAGCAGCAGGTCTGGAGCTCCGTACTCCCGCAGTATCTCGGTTGCCTCGTTCGTTGTCAGTGGGGAGATGGTCTCGCTGCAAACGATGTTGTTCCCGAGTGTGAAGCGCAGGCTCTCTGGCAAGCGATACGGGCTGGTGGACAGCAGACAGACTTGTCGCGTTTGGCATGCGCATGCGAGTTCGATCAAGCGTTGAGAAAGTTCGTCGCGCCCGGTTAACCGGGGGAGATCATCGTGCTCGATGATGGCATCTCGTCCGAGGTGATCAGCAAGCCGTTGATACCACTGGATGCTGTGGGTTTGGGGTACCAGGCCATCCAGGAGCGCGGAACAAGCGGCATCCAGGCGAAGGCTATTTTGCTGGAGCGAGAGTGTGCTCTCTAATCTGATCCAGGTACAGCGCGTTCCCAGAGAGCGCACGAGCAGGATGGCGAGCTGAGTCTTTCCTGTACTCGCGTTCCCATAAACGGCAGTCCATACGGAGGCTTCGATTTTTCCTCTCAAGTTCTGCACCGTTTCCGTACGGAGACTGGCATGCTCGCAAAGCGGAGGGATATCCAGGATTGGGGTGACGGTGGTGTAGGCAATGGCCACGTCTACTCCCTGTTCGCGTGCCAACTGCGTGATCTGCTTACCGAGAGCCGAGAAGCGTTCCTCCTGCTGGCGGCCCTGCGTATCAACTCGCTGCTCCAACTTGCTTACC
>Ga0123336_10003663_pt1 | contig 12710 bp, 7 predicted proteins | sample SSSSmetaG_FD_96466 | JGI IMG/M metagenome (GOLD analysis project Ga0123336, IMG submission 96466) | Glacier valley bacterial and archeal communities from Borup Fiord, Nunavut, Canada, to study Microbial Dark Matter (Phase II) - ​SSSS metaG | ecosystem: Environmental > Aquatic > Freshwater > Ice... | reverse complement strand
TGTTAAAGCAGGAAAACCCGTTTTTACTAAAATCAATACAGTATCTCGTTTAGACTCTAAACGTCCCCGTTCGATGCCTTTTTCGATGCCTTCTTTACGTCCCTCAAGAAGTATTTCTTGGTAAATTGGTGTTTCGCGTAGGATATCGTGCATTTCTCGAAACCTCCCGATAAGCCACTCTAGGTCGAGTGGGTTTTTGTTATTGGTCAAAACAAGCGAAGCCAATGTGTAGGCGATAAGTTCTAAATCGGCTATTTGTGCGTTAGACAATTCGCCACGTGGATGCTTTCTCAATCGCTCAAACATACCTGCTATCTCGCTACGTGTCTCACCTCCCTTTGTTAGAGGCAAAAGCGGAATGAGAGTAGGGTTCCCTATATTTAGAATATCTTCCGAGGTGAGCTTTCCAATTTCAATACTTTGATAGTAAAATTCTATAATGGTTTGTCCACTTGGAATGGTTAAACGCAGTGGTGATTGTGACACGTTACCATCTTTGAGCAAGTAGAGAACGCACGAAAAAACAGGAAGTTTATGAGCATTCCTCGCGAGTACATTATACAACAACAATCTCTCGCCCATGCTCGTATCGTTGCGCGTCTGAAACTCGATATGTAACAACATCGACTGCTCGTTCGCAACTATTTCGAGGAGTGCGTCCATCTCGCGTTTCTCGCTCTGTAACTCTTGTACCCGCTCCTGAACGAACGCTGCCCCTGGCACAAGCCACTGTACAAATGCCACCGGATTTATGTGAATGAGTTGCTTTAATGTTGAGTCCCACATTTTCGCTTTTGCCACAGCACACCTTACCCTTCTCTATCCTCATTCTCTTTGATTATGGTTTATAATACCATAGCGGAAGCGTATCGCCGCAATTCCTCCTTGACATGTAACCGTTGTTTCTGATATACCTTACCTATTGGTAAGTAGTTAGTTAAAGGCACAACGAAACGTGACGGAACATCGGGATGGACGCACAACGGATACGCGCCAGCTTATTCTCAAAGAGGCGGAGAAGCTGTATTATGTGGGCGGCTATGAGCGCATCAGTCTACAGGTCATCGCCGACCATTTAGAGATTAGCAAGGCCGCACTCTTTCATCATTTCAAGAATAAACGTGAACTGTTTTTTGAGATGCTGCTCTTGATACTTGCCCACATGCGCGCAATGTTTGAGGAAAGCATCAGAGGCGAAGATATCTCAATTCGTGTCAAGCTGTATCTAACTATGCAGCGTCTCACGCAGGAGCCAATCTTTGATGTGATGCGTTTTCAACGCGAAGAGTACATCCTGTTGGAAGCGCACCAGCAACGCATCGTCAACGAGCGTTGGCATAGCGACATGTTTGATATTATGCAGGGCATCTTCAGGGTGGGAGTGCAGCAGGGTGAGCTACGCGAGCATGATATTATGTTGTCCACACACCTCTTCTTGAACATGTGTATCCTCCTCCCACACGCGAATAACCCCGTCCATATTGAAGGAGGACAGGCCAAGCAAGACATGTATATTACTGCGCTACTAGACATGTTATTGGATGGCTTGAATAAGAAATGACCCGTTAGAGTACACGATGTACTCTCTTCTTTGTACTAAAAACTTACCAACTAGTAGGTAACATATCGTTCATACAGGAGTAGTATTTTATGGTTACGCGCATCTTACACGCGCTCACAGATGCCGCCTCGTCAAAGCACGGCAAGTTTGTGACGCTGGGCATCTGGCTTGTTATCGCGGTGGTGCTGGTGCTGCTCGCGCCCAAGCTCGCCAGCGTCTACAACAATAGCAGCACGGGGAGTATCCCCGCCGACGCACCGTCAACGGTGGCGCAAAAGCTGCAACTACAAAAGTTTCCGGGGAGTCGTGGCGTACCCGCCATCCTGGTTTTTTATAACCGTGCGGGTCTTAGCAGTGATGATCTCGCTAAGACAAAACAGGTCAGCGATTGGCTCACATCGTCACAAAAGCCCGACGCGGTAACTACTGTTCTGTCGAGCTATACCGTGCCACAGGCCGCATCGCAGCTTCTCTCAAAGGATAACACGACGCTAACGATGGTCGCCTCACTCAAAGATACCGCTACTAACGAGGTCGTGACGCGCAACGTCAAAGCTATTCGTGCGTATCTGGTGGATACTACAAAGGATTCGCCTCTACAAGCGCACGTTACCGGCCCGGCTGGTATCTCTGTTGATGCGGGCCTGATTTTCGCGGGCACAGACCTACCTCTCCTGCTAGGAACGGTAGGGCTGGTGTTGGTTTTGCTCATTCTACTCTATCGCTCGCCGATTCTCGCGTTCCTCCCGTTGCTTGGCGTTGGGTGGGCGTTACAGATCGTCAACGCGTTGCTCGGCTTCGCGGGTAAAGCTGGTCTTTTTAGTATTAGCCAACAGGCAACGTCGATCATGACGGTGCTGCTTTTTGGGGCGGGAACCGATTACAGTATCTTTGTGGCGTCGCGCTTCCGCGAAGAACTGATGATTACGCAAGACAAGTATGTGGCGATGCGTGAGACGATGCGCGCGGTTGGCGAGGCTATCACCTCTAGTGCCGGTACGGTCATTCTCGCCCTATTGACGCTGATTTTTACCTTCATTGGTCTCTATAGCTCGCTTGGCCCAACGCTTGCATTGGCCGTCGCGGTAATGCTGTGTGCCGGTTTGACGCTCGTGCCCGCGCTACTGGTCTGGCTGGGCCGCGCGGCGTACTGGCCGTTTGTGCCGCGCTACAATCCACAGGGCATCACGCAACAAGAGGTGACATCACTGCGTGGGTTCTGGGGACGCCTGGGAACGTGGACGGCCAAACACCGTATCGCGGCGGTTGTGTCGAGCCTGTTGCTGCTTGGTATTTTTACGCTCGGCAATATCGGGTCACAACCGAGTTATAACTTCTTGACCGCGTTCAGAAAGCCTACCGACTCCGGCGCGGGCTTTAGCGTCTTACAAAACCATTTTCCGTCCGGTACACTTGCGCCCACAACGGTACTCCTCCAACTACGTGGTGGTTCGCCCGACGTGTACCAACATCTCGCGCAGATCGACGCTGTAAACGCGGCCCTGCAAAAGGTTTCCGGCGTGGCAACCGTGCAAGGGCCAACCCGACCCGACGGTAACACACCCACGGTTGACCCGACAACGCTCCAGACCGCGCTTGCCTCGCTACCCGCGAGTGTCCGCGACGGTATCCGCGCTGGCAAGGCTCCCGCGCCCTGTGTTGGCCCACGCTGTCCACCCCCGAACCCCCGATTGGGGGCGATTATTGGAGCATACGCTGCGAGTCTACAGAACGTCTCGCCTGATAATAGTGCCGCGAAATTCTCTGTGGTGTTAAAAGACGACCCGTACTCTGTTACCGCTATTGAGCGAATCGCGCCCCTACGTGCTGCATTGAGCAGAGCATTGAACGACAATCAACTGGGAAGTGGCGACGCGACAAAGGCAGATATGTATCTTTCGGGCCAAACGGCTCTGTTAGCGGATACCGCCAGTTACAATCAGCACGATACGCTGCTAATTGTGCCATCAGTACTGGTACTGGTTGGTATCGTCCTGGCTCTATTGCTGCGTAGCCTGATCGCGCCGCTTTATCTGCTTGGCGCGGTGACGCTCAACTACTACGCCTCAATTGGCCTATGCGGTTTCTTCTTTCAGCGTATCCAGGGACAGGACGGTTTCAACTACGCCGTACCTCTGTACACCTTCATCTTCCTGGTTGCGCTCGGCGCGGATTATACCATCTTCCTGATGTCGCGTGTCCGCGAAGAGGCACAACGGCACGGTTTGGAGCAGGGTGTACCCTTCGCGGTGTCGCGCACAGGCGGTGTTATCACGTCGGCGGGTCTCATTCTCGCGGGAACCTTCGCGGTCTTGACGACGCTTCCAATCAATGTCTTGTATCAATTCGGCTTCTGTGTCGCCGTTGGTATCCTGCTCGATACCTTTGTTGTGCGCGGCCTGCTTGTGCCTGGCCTCGTTCTCCTGTTAGGTAAATGGAACTGGTGGCCTGGGCGTCTGAACTCTGTGCATCTCACTGTGCAAGACGCGGAACCGGAGGTTGTGGGTACGGTGAAGACCGAAGCTTAAAGTAGAAGTAGAGAGTATGGGGGGACCCGTGCGGGTCTCCCCATACTCTCTGTTTATTTTCCATTTTCTCCGTTGAGATAGGCGATGACCTCGCCGCGCTTGACCTCGGTTGACTCGACGCCTGACCGTCGGATGGTGACGAAGCCATTGGCAAGCTCGTTTTCGCCAATGATGATGGCGTATTCCGCGTTCGCGGAGTTGGCGCGCTTCATCTGCGCCTTGAAGCTGCGATCCCCGTAGCCCATTTCGGTTTTGATACCGGCGTGACGGAGGTCCGCGACGAGCCGCACCGTCGCGTTTTTCAGTTCGGGCGTTCGGTTGAGATAGGCGACAAAGACCTGCGTTGGCTGCTCCGCGGGGGGGGCGATGTTCTGACGTTTGAGTTCGAGAATGGTGCGCTCCATGCCCATGCCAAAGCCAATGCCGGGCGTCTGTTCCCCACCGAGAATTTCGGCGAGACCGTCGTAGCGACCCCCACCGTTGAGGGCGGTTTTGCTCCCCTCGTTGGTGAACTCAAAGACGGTGCGCGTATAGTAGTCGAGGCCACGCACCAGCAAAGGGTTGATGGCATAGGGAACGTCGTACAGCGCAAGATAGCGTTTGACCGCCTCAAAGTGTTCCTTACAGGCCTCGTCGAGGTGATCGGCAATCTTGGGCGCGTTCGCAATTTTGGGCTGATCCTGTGGTTCCTTGCAATCGAGCAGACGCAACGGATTTTTGTAGAAGCGCACCTTGCAATCGTTGCAGCAATCCGCGAGCAGAGGTTCGTAGTATGCTGCCAGCAGCTTGATATATGCCGGACGACAATGTGCGTCACCGATACTGTTGACATTGACGCGAATGTGCGTCAGACCGAGCCGTGTGTAGATTTGATAGAGCAGACCAATCATCTCGGCATCAATGGCCGGGTCGCCCTCGCCGAGTGCCTCGCATCCAAACTGGTGGTGTTCGCGATAACGCCCAGCTTGCGGCTTCTCATGTCGGAACATGGGCGCGTTGGCGTAGTAGAGCTTCACGGGCAATTGCTGCCTGGACATGCCATGTTCCAGATAGGCCCGCATGATGCCCGCCGTTCCCTCTGGTCGCACCGTGATGTTCAAGCTGTTGCCGTCCTTGTCGGCCTTGTCGTCGAAATTGTACATTTCCCTATCGACGATATCGGTTCCCTCGCCCACTGTCTTGCGAAAAACGGCGGTCTCTTCCAGCAGGGGGGTCTCGATGCAGCGGTAGCCATACAGTTCTGCGACATAGGTCGCGGTCTCTTCAATAAACCGCCAATATGGTTGCTCGTCCGGTAAGATATCCCTAAAGCCCTGCAAGGCGCGAATTTGTTCTGGCATTATATTTCCTCCACCATGATTGAATGCAAAACTATTATAACAGAATCCCGCATTGATGCAAACCACGATGTGAAATGTAGGGGAGGTTCTCGCGGTCTTCCTGCGCTATGTTTATTCTGTTATAGACATTTTGACCATAAGACTTGTAAGAATTGCCCTTGACTTTTAATTCCTTCGTTGGGTATACTTTTGAAAGTACATATTCGAGAGACTTGCAGCACTTACACAACAGAATATTTGCAGTAGTAACTGCTCTCATCAAGAGAGGTGGAGGGAAACGGCCCGATGAAACCCTGCAACCCGTATGCAACGATGCGTACAGGGTGCAAATTCCGGTGGAATACAAAATGTTCCGCGAGATGAGGGGAATGAGCAATGTAGCCACCCCTAATCATAGGGGTTTTTTGTTGGTTTTATTTTCTTCCGCGAACACAGGACTGCATATACAAGTATCCCGATGCACATTACAATTCGAGCAAGAAGAACGGTGACGAGGACGAGTAAGCGAAATGGGTGGGTACAGAGAGCCGATGCCGATGAGATATCGACCCCATACCAGCGTTGAATATGACCTCCGAGTTGCAGGTTGAACACCCTTCATGGGCAAGTAGACCATGCCGTGTAGCCGCGTTATGGCTAGGTGTACACTACGCCCAGTGGGTAGTGTACCCGCAAAGGTCGATGCCGTGAGGCGTTGACAAAAACAGGGTGGTACCGCGAAGACGTTTACCCCTCGCCCCTGCTAGGGTGAGGGTTTTTTTGTACCTTTTTTGCAGCTAGAAAGGAGTAAATGTATGACCGTACACAATAGCAGTCGTGTCCATGTCACCAGCACACGCCCGACTCCTGCTCTGTCTGTTCACGAGGCATACAGCGTCTCTTCGTACACGTTCGATGCCTTGCCACTGCAACATGGTGGGCAACTTGGCCCTGTGACGCTGGCCTACGAGACGTGGGGAACCCTCAATGCCGAGGGGGATAACGCGATCTTGGTGGCCCATGCGCTGACAGGTAGCGCACACGCGCACGACGTTGAACACCCTGATGATCCCAAAGTAGCATGGTGGAACCCGTTGATTGGCCCTGACAAACCATTCGACACCTCGCGCTACTTCGTGATCTGCTCGAACATTCTTGGCAGTTGCTACGGCAGCACCGGCCCCGCGTCACTTGACCCCGCGACGGGCAAGCCTTACGGGATGCGCTTTCCCGTGATTACGATTCGTGACATGGTGAATGCCCAACGTCACCTCTTGACGCACATCGGGGTGCGTCAGCTCGCGATGGTTGCGGGTGGCTCCATCGGCGGACTACAGGCATTAGAATGGGCCGTCGCCTATCCCGACTTCGTACGCAAGGTGGCGGTTATCGCGGCAACGCCCGCCCTGACCGCGCAGGCCATCGCGTTTAGCGAGGTTGAGCGGCAGGCGATCATGGCGGACCCGCAGTGGCAGCATGGCGACTACGAGCCGGAGCAGGGGCCGACAACTGGTCTCGCTATCGCACGGATGCTGGCGATGATTACGTATCAGAGCGAGGAGTCGATGGAGCTACGTTTTGCGCGCCAACCCGCGCGACGGCTCGACATTCCTTCGCCCAGCCACGCCGCCGACATTGGTGGCCGCTTCGACGTTGAAGGCTACCTCTATTATCAGGGGGCATCGCTGGCGCAACGCTTTGACGCCAATAGTTACCTGTACATCAGTCGCGCAATGGACCTGTACGATGTCAGCGAAGGCTACCCTTCGCTCGCGTCCGCCCTGGGTCGCATTCGCGCACAGGCGCTCTTCGTGGGTATCCGTTCGGATTTTCTGTTTCCGGCGGCACAGGCGCGCTGGCTCGCCGAGCAGTTGCAAGTCCTCGGCGGCGACTCAACATACGTTGAACTGGATTCGCCGCATGGTCACGATGCCTTCCTCAAAGAGTGGGGGCAGATGGCCGACGCGCTATCCAGGATTTTCTAACTACGGTGTTTCTTGATAGATATGCCGCCATAGCCGCTTGGCCCAACGGCGCAAAAGGAGACAATCACTCATGGCTCTTAACAGCAATCGCAGTTACGGATTTGAAACGCTTTCCCTTCATGCCGGTCAAGAGACGGCGGATAGTGCAACGGGGGCACGAGCCGTTCCAATTTACCAGACGACCTCGTATGTCTTCGATAGCCCAGAACATGCCGCGAATCTCTTCGCGCTCAAGCAGTTCGGTAACATCTACACCCGTATCATGAACCCGACGCAGGATGCGTTCGAGCGTCGCATTGCCGCTATCGAAGGCGGCGTAGGCGCGCTGGCAGCCGCTTCGGGCCAGGCCGCCGAGACATTGGCGATCCTCAACATTGCCGAGGCGGGCGACGAGATCATCTCATCCGCAAGCCTGTATGGTGGAACCTATAACCTTTTCCACTACACCTTGCCCAAACTTGGGATTAAGGTACACTTTGTGGATAGCCGCAACCCCGAAAATATCCGCCCGCTTGTCAACGAGAAGACCAGGGCTGTGTACGCGGAGACATTGGGCAATCCGCGCCTCGATACGCTTGACATCCAGGCCGTTGCAGATATCGCGCATGAGTATGGTCTCCCGCTTATCGTTGACAATACCCTTCCTTCGCCGTACCTCGTGCAGCCATTGAAGCATGGCGCGGACATCGTTGTGCATTCCGCGACAAAGTTCATCGGTGGGCATGGTACGTCAATTGGTGGCGTAATCGTCGATGGTGGCAAGTTCGACTGGGCGGCGAGTGGCCGCTTCAAGTCGCTCACTGAGCCAGACCCATCCTATCACGGTCTGCGCTACGTCGAGGCACTTGGCCCCATTGCCTACATTATCAAGGCGCGTGTACAGGTTCTGCGCGACCTCGGCGCGGCCATCACGCCGTTCAACTCGTGGCTCTTCCTGCAAGGGTTGGAGACCTTGCCCTTGCGTATGGAGCGGCACAGCCAGAACGCGCAGAGGGTCGCGGAGTTCCTCGAAGGCCATCCAGCCGTTGCGTGGGTGCAGTATCCCGGTCTCAAGAGCCATCCGCAGCACGAGCTTGCGAAGAAATACTTCGCACGTGGGCAATTTGGCGCAATCGTTGGCTTTGGCATCAAGGGCGGCTTAGAGGCGGGCAAGCAACTTATTCGTCACATCGAACTCTTCTCGCACCTCGCGAACGTTGGCGATGCCAAGTCGCTCATCATTCACCCTGCCAGCACAACGCACTCGCAGCTTGTGCCAGAAGAGCAATTTACGACAGGGGTTACACCAGACTTCATCCGTCTTTCTGTTGGACTGGAGACAATTGACGACTTGATTGACGACCTCGATCAAGCATTGAAGGCGGCGGTAGCAAGCGCGAGCGAACCCGCGAACGCATAGTTTGTACGTATAATCATTCTGTAGTATCCGTTTTTTCGCGTCCATATCTACATCCTTTGTCGATATGGGCGCGATAGCGTACTTTCTACAGGACAGCATATTGGTGGTGTTATATCATGGACAAGCAGATCAGTGTTTTGAAGTTTGGGGGAACCTCGGTTGGCAGTGGTGAGCGTATTCGGCAGGTGGCGAAGATTATTACAAAAACCCTGCACAACGCGGAAGAGGCATTCCCCGTCGTGGTTGTCTCCGCGATGTCGGGCATCACCGATCAACTCTTGCGTATCGCACGACACATTTGCCTCGGCGAATACGACGAAGGTGAACAAGAGTACGAGGCGTTGCGGCAAAAGCACTTCGAGGCCGCCACAAAAATTGTGCGCCACGCGGAGCATTTACCACAGCTACACCACGCGCTTGAGGGCGCGTTAACCTCATTGAGCCATGATATCGTCTGTTTACGTGAAGCTGTCGAGGCGGGACAAGAAGCCTGGCTACGTACCGCCGCTGTCGCCTCCTGGGGCGAACGGCTCTCTATCCTGTTGGTCGCGGCAGCCGTGAACGACTACGGCGTGGCTGCGGAACCTGTGCGCCAGGAAGTCATCATTACCCGTCATCCACAGGCCGATAGCTCCCAGCCGTTCGGCGTCGTTGTCGGTGCGGACCCTCTGGTGGAGGAAACCCGCGTCAACGCCCATTCCCTGATTCACCCCATTGTTGAGCGCGGCGTCGTGCCAATCGCGGCGGGATTTCTTGGGCGTACAATCACAGGCTTTGTCACGACGCTTGGACGCAACGGCTCCGACTATTCCGCGACGGTCATCGGGGCCGCGTTGGACTGCGTGGAGGTGACGATTTACACAGATGTTGACGGGATACTCACGGCGGATCCGCGTCTCGTCTCGAACGCACGTCTGCTCACCCGACTCTCGTACGCGGAGGCGGCGCGGCTCTCGTGGTTTGGCGCGAAGGTGCTACACCCGCGTACCCTGATTCCAATCGCGGCACGAAACATTCCCGTGCGAGTACGCAACACGTTTAACCCGCACATCAAAGGCACGGTTGTGGGGCCGGTGGGCGAGGCGCAGAGCGGAGCATCCGCTATCACGATTCGCCGCAATCTCGCGCTTGTCACCGTTGAAAGTACCGACCTGTTTGGCGCCCCCGAAAACGCGGGGCAAGTCTTCGCCCTTGCCGCTCGCGCGGGCGCGGCCCCCGTCGCCATCTGTTCCTCATCGGGCCATCATCTATCGTTTATGGTCGAGGAGAAGGCGGTTGAGTCGGTGGTCGCGCTGCTCCAACACGACATGAAAACGGGTGATTGGCGTGTGCGGAGTCGCGCCGGTCTCGCGGCGTGCGCGTGTATCGGCTCCGGCTTTATCGTTGACCCAATGAGTCCGGCGCGCGCCATTACCGCCCTCGCGCGTGAACATATTCCCGTTATCACACAAGGTGCGTCCGAACTCGGCATCGTCTTGATCGTGGAAGATAGCGATAGTCAGAGCGCGTTACGCTGTCTGCACCGCGACCTCATCGCTCCTGTGATACCACTACTGCGCCATTCCACGCAGGAGAAACGCCGCGACATCGTAGGTTCTTAAAGGAGACACGCCATGAGCGAACGCATCCCTGTAGGTATATTGGGCGCAACCGGCATGGTTGGGCAACGCTTTATCGAGCTATTGCAGGGGCATCCCTGGTTTGAAGTGGTGGCACTGGCGGCATCAGATCAACATGGGGGGCGTCCTTATAGTGAGTCCACGCGCTGGCGACTTGCGGGTGGCGACATGCCGACCTCTGTCGCGGCGTTGCCCGTTGTCTCGTGCAAACCGGAGGCCATGCCAGGGGTCAAAATCGTCTTCTCGGCCCTCCCCGGCGGCGACGTTGCGGAACGGGCCGAGGTCGCGTTCGCACAGGCGGGTGTGGCGGTCTTTAGCAACGCGAAGAACTACCGCATGGCCCCCGACGTGCCGCTGCTCATACCAGAGGTCAACGCCGACCATATCGCCGTGATTGGGCAGCAACGCAAGCGGCGTGGCTGGTCGGGTTGTATCGTCACGAATGCCAACTGTTCCGCGACCCCGCTTGTCATGGCCCTCAAGCCCCTGCAAAACGCATTTGGGCTACGGAAAGTCCTGGTGACGACGATGCAGGCTATCTCCGGCGCGGGGTATCCGGGACTTTCGGCCTACGATATGCTCGATAACGTTGTGCCCTATATTGGCGGCGAAGAAGAGAAAATGGAGAGCGAGACGCTCAAAATGCTGGGCGAGTGGCACGAGGGCCAGGGGTTTCTCGATGCCCAGATTGTAGTAAGTGCCCACTGTAACCGCGTCTCCACGCGTGAAGGGCATCTTGAGTGCGCGAGTATCGAACTGGAACGGGATGCCTCGCCCGAAGCCATCATCGCGGCGTGGCGGGACTACAAGCCGGAGCCACAAACGCTCAAGTTGCCGAGTGCGCCCGAACATGCCTTGCTGTATCGTACCGAAAACGACAGACCCCAGACGTTACGGGATAGAGACGCTGGTAACGGTATGACCGTGACGCTTGGTCGCCTGCGACGTTGCCCAATCCTGGGCTACAAGTTTGTGATGCTGGGCCATAACACGATCAGGGGCGCGGCTGGCGGCTCGATCCTCAACGCTGAACTGTGCGTCGTAAAGGGAATCGTGTAAGAAGTACGGTCTCAGCCGAGACGGGTCGGTTGACGCGATGACCCGTCTCGGCTGAGAACGATTGGCACACCAGCGGATCGGTATCAAATGTAATATCAGGGATGCCGCCTGCCAACCACCTCATACTCTGATGTGTGGATTGGCAAGCAACACGGTGGCTCCCGAATACTATTTCAGTGCGGCGATCAGGTCTGGCAACAGCTTTTCGGCGTTGGGCGAGCCGAGGCCGGAAGATGCGTCCCAACCAGGGGCGGCGGGATAGCCCTGTACGCCGTTGAAGGAGTTGTCGCCAACGGTGACATCGTTGAAGTCCTGATTGTAGTTGTTCGACATCGCAACCTTATAGAGGCCGGGGTTGATGAAGCCCAGTGGATGACCCGCCATCTGGTTGCCGTCCGCGATGATGCCGGCCCACAGCGGAGTGCTTGCGCTTGTGCCGCCGATGAGTTGCCATCCATCGGAGACATAGTATGCCAGGGCGGTACGTGGGTCTGCCGCCGCCGAGACATCCGGGATGCCGCGCCGATTGTTCAACTGGCTTTGTACAGAGGTTGGCAATATTTTTTGATAGTCGGGTGTCTTAAAGAACGCACTATATCCGCCCCCGCCTGCGCCGTCACCGCTCCATACGCGCTCGTTAATGCCCGACCCCGTGCGTGTCAACGTTGTGCCGCCGACACTCGTAACCCAGGGATCGTCGTTTGCAAAGCTTGACGTTGGTACTTTCGCGTACACTTTGCCGGCGGAGTCCGTGGCATCGGTCACGCCGTGATCGCCAGAGGCGGCCAGGAACGTAAAGTGTTGTTGTGTTGTTGCCTGTTGATATAACGTATCCCACTTTTGTACCTCTTGTTGACCCGCTTGATCCCGTAGCGTGGCCTCGGACGCGCCCCAGCTTTGGGACACAATCGTGCCAAGTTTGTGATCCACGGCGTACTGGGTCAGTTGGCGAAACTCTGGCAGACCAATCGTGCCTTCGGTCTCCGCAACGGGACTCACCAGCACCACGATCTGGGCGTCGGGCGCCATCGCGTGGATCATCTCTACGTCGAGCGTAGTCTCACCAACCCAGCCGCTCTTATCATGATTGGGATCGTACTCCTTGACGTTCAATGGCGCGATAACCTGCACGTTGACGTGTGGTAAGCCAAATTGCCGACTAAAGGTGTCCACGTCCGTCTGCAACGTGGGACTTCCAAAGGACACGATATCAATCACGGTTTGGCCCTTCCCCGTAAAG
>Ga0123336_10003662_pt1 | contig 12710 bp, 11 predicted proteins | sample SSSSmetaG_FD_96466 | JGI IMG/M metagenome (GOLD analysis project Ga0123336, IMG submission 96466) | Glacier valley bacterial and archeal communities from Borup Fiord, Nunavut, Canada, to study Microbial Dark Matter (Phase II) - ​SSSS metaG | ecosystem: Environmental > Aquatic > Freshwater > Ice... | reverse complement strand
TGCCGCGCCGCAGAGCGGAGCAGCACGACAGTGGCAACGAGGCAGGATGGGATGAGCTGCGCGACGCAGTCGAGCTGGCGCCCGAGAGCCGTCGTCCAGCGAGGTCCCGACACTAATGGCTAGTTGCCTGTTCTACAAAGCGCGAGCAGGCATTTAGGGAGGTGTTTTGCCCCGCCCGGAGCACACCCGGACATTATGCGACAACAGCTCAGCCAGGGTCTCGACGCGTCCACCCGGGGCCGTGCCATGCGATGCCGAAGCGATGGCGCCAGCTCTTCGCGGCGCGGACATCGCGGCAGATCGCAGCGTATTCGTGAAAGCCGATCACGAAGGGATTGAAGCTCTCGATGTTCTTCGTGAGCCCGTAGAGCACCCGCGCCTCCTCCGGCGTGAACGTGCCGAAGACGCGATCCCAGACGATGAAGACGCCCGCATAGTTCTTGTCGAGATATTCGGGATTCGAGCCGTGATGCACGCGGTGGTGGGAAGGCGTGTTCATCACCGCTTCGAACCAGCGCGGCATGCGCCCGATGACCTCGGTGTGGATCCAGAACTGGTAGATGAGGTTCAGCCCGCCCGCGACCATGATCATCCACGGCGGCACGCCCACCAGCGCGAGCGGCGGGAAGAACGCGAGCATCGTGACGGGTGTCCACGGCTGACGGAGCGCCGTCGAGAGATTGTAGAAGCGGCTCGAGTGGTGGTTCACGTGGCTCGCCCAGAAGATGCGACTCTCGTGCTCGAGGCGGTGATGCCAGTAGTAGGCAAAGTCCCAGCCGATCACCGCGACGACCCACGCGAGCGGGCCGCTCCCGACGTCACAGACGCGATGCGAGTACAGCCACGTCGCGAGCAGGAAAACCCCGGCGTTCAGCGCCGTGACGGTGACGAGCGAACCGATGCCCATCGCGAGGCTGGCCCACATGTCCTTCTTCTCGTAGCCGACGACGTCTCGCGCGCTGCGCTTCCACCGCGCGAGCACTAGCCATTCGGCCACGAGCATCGTCACGAAGAAGGGCGCCGCATAGATGGTCGGCTCCGGATACTCGAGCATGCGCGTCAATCGTAGCGCGCCACGGACGCGACCACCATGCTCCGCGGCGTCAGCCGAAGCGGACGGCCGAGATCACCGTGCCCATCGGCGCATCATTGAAGACGCGCACGCCGAGGTCGGCGCCGGCGGCTCCAGCGGCGACCATCAGCGGAACGAGATGTTCCTCGCGGGGATGCGAGGCGCGCGCGGCGGGTGCCCTGGCCCAGTCGCGGAGCAGCGCGTCGCGCTCGCTCGGCGACTTCGCGATCGAGGTCGAGAGCCACGCGTCGAAGCGCTTCGAGTCCGTGTCGCCTGCCGCCGTGTAGAAGCCGCGCATGTTGTGGTAGCTCATCCCGCTCCCGATGATGAGGACGCCCTCGTCACGCAGCGGCGCGAGCGCGCGGCCGATCGCGAGGTGCTCTGCGGGGTCGAGGCCGGCGCGCATCGAGAGCTGCACCGTCGGGATCTGCGCCTCGGGGAACGCGACCTTCAGCGGCACGAACACGCCGTGGTCGAAGCCCCGTGCGTCGTTCTGCTTCGTGGCGATGCCCGCGTCCGAGAGCAGCTCGACCACGCGCGCCGCGAGCGGAGGCGAACCGGCCGCCGGCCACGTGAGCTCGTACGTGTGCTCGGGGAAGCCGTAGTAGTCGAAGAGCAGCGGCGGCTGCGGCGCCGTCGTCACCGTCGGGACCTCTTCCTCCCAGTGTGCAGAGACAACGAGGATGGCCTTCGGCGCCTCCGGCAGCGAAGAAGCGATGCTGCGGAGCCACGCTTCGGTTCGCTTCCACGTGTCCGCGGGGCCCATCGTCCACTCCATGAAGAAGCAGGGGCCGCCACCGTGGGGGAGATAGATCGTCGGTTGCCGCATCGTGAGGGGAATGATGAGGCGCCGCCGGCGGCTGCTCAAGTGCGGCCCGTGGAACGGACTGTTGCCGGGCCCGGACCAATGCCGGGTCTGTGGTAGACGGGGACGCAGATGATCGGAAAGTCACTGAACGACCGCTTCGTCCTCGGCTCGATCCCCGAGGAGCGCGCGGTCGCGATCCTGCGCGAGGTGCTCGGGGCACAGGCGGCGCACCTCGTGGAGGTCCGCGCGCAGGACCCCCGGATGATCGGCGTCCTGTTCGTCCGCGCCGACAAGCTCACGGTGCGCGTGTGCAAGGAGCTCGGCCTCGCCATCGAGCCGGGCGCGACCGGCGTGCTGGGCCTCCTCGGCGAGGACGCCGTGCGGCTCTTCCCCGATCTCCCCGAGCACGAGCGCGCCTGGCTGCGCGTCCCGTGCGGCACGCGCGAGACGAAGGTGCTGCTCATCGCGGGTGGCCGCGCGCTCCTCTCCATCGAGACGAACGGCGCCGCTGTGACGATCACCGCGCTGCCCTCCCTCGCCTCGTGAGCTACCCGTGCTGCCTCAGCCGCCGTGCTGCCACACGGCGACCATGCGCAGCACCAAGCACGCCGCGCCGCCCGTGACGCCGGCGAGAATGAGAGCACGAGCACTCCGAGCGCATCGACTCGGCGTTCACCGGGCGCGCGACGATACCGGTGGTGAACGCACGACCGTCACCACGATCGACTTCGACGTCGGCTGGTTGCTGCCGTCCGCCACGCTGTCGAGCGGGACCAGCACGTTCGCCTCCGGGAAATAGGTCGCGCAGTTCGAGCGCGGGATGCCATACGGCACGACTGACCAGCGCGCCGCGAAGCGCGTGCCGTCCGGTGCGTGGCTGGTGAGGTCGACCCTGTCGCCCGCCTCGAGGCCGCGCTCCTGCATGTCGACCGCGTTCATGAAGACCACGCGGCGGCCGTCGGCCACGCCTCGGTAGCGATCCTGGAGGCCGTACACGGTGGTGTTGTACTGGTCGTGGCTGCGGATGGTGGTCATCAGCAGCTTGCCGTCGTGGAGGTCGTGCGCGGCGATCGTGGTGGTGGAGAAGTGCGCGCGGCGGTCCGCGGTCTCCCACGTGCGATCACGCGCGGCGTTGCCCAGGTAGAACCCGCCGGGCACGAGGACGCGCTCCTCGAAGTCGTGGAACGCAGGGACGACGTTCGCGATGTGGCGCCGGATGCGCGCGTAGTCGCCGGCGAGCGCCGCCCAGTCCACGGTGGTGCGCGCGCCCAGGGCGGCCGCCGCGATGCCGGCGATGATCGCCACCTCGCTCTTCAGCTTCTTCGAGGCCGGCGGCAGGCGCCCCTCGGACGCGCTGATCACGCTCATCGAGTTCTCGACGGTCACGAACTGCGGCCCCGCGGCCTGCTCGTCGATCTCGGTGCGGCCGAGGCACGGCAGGAGCAGCGCCTCCTCGCCGGTCACGAGGTGCCCGCGATTGAGCTTCGTCGCCACCTGGACGGTGAGCCGGCAGCGCTGGAGACCGACCGCGGTGCGCTCGGTGTCGGGCGTCGCCGACAGGAAGTTGCCGCCCATGCCGATGAAGACGTCGAGCTTGCCGTCGAGCATCGCGTGGATGGTGTGCACGGCGTCGAGACCGAACGGCACCGGCGGCGCGAAGCCGAACTCCTGACCGAGGCGATCCATGAACTCGCCGCTCATGCGCTCCCAGATGCCCATCGTGCGGTCGCCCTGCACGTTGCTGCGCCCGCGCACCGGACAGGCACCGGCGCCGGGGCGGCCGATGTTGCCGCGCAGGAGGAGGCAATTGACCATCTCGAGGACGTTGGCGACGCCGTTCTTGTGCTGCGTGATGCCCATCGCCCAGCAGATGATGGTGGCCTTCGCCTCCATCATCACAAGCGCCGCCTTGGCGATCTGATCGCGGTCGATCCCGCTGCCCGCGACGATCGCGTCCCACGACGCCGCACGCAGCCCGTGGACGAAACCGTCATAGCCCTCGGTGTGCTTCGCGATGAACGCGTGGTCGAACACGGTGCCCGGCGCCGCGTCCTCGTGCGCGAGCATCTCCTTCATGATGCCCTTGAAGAGCGCGACGTCGCCGTTGATCTTCACCTGGAGGAAGAGCGAAGCGAGCTCCACGCCCTGGCCGATCACGTCCGCCGGCTCCTGCGGGTGCGCGAAGCGGCGGTTCCCCACCTCGTCGAGCGGGTTCACGGCGACGATGGTGCAGCCGCGCAGCTTCGCCTCGCGCAGCGTGGTCAGCATGCGCGGGTGGTTCGTCCCCGGGTTCTGCCCGACGAGGAAGATCGCGTCGGCGTGTTCGAAGTCCTCGAGGGTGACCGTGCCCTTGGCCACGCCGATCGCCTCTGACATCGCGTAGCCCGAAGACTCGTGGCACATGTTCGAGCAGTCGGGCAGGTTGTTGGTGCCGAGCTGCCGCGCGAAGAGCTGGTAGAGGAACGCCGCCTCGTTGCTGGTGCGACCCGAGGTGTAGAACGCCGCGCGATCCGGCGAGGCCATCGCGTCGAGGTGCTGGCCGACGAGCGCGAACGCCGCGTCCCACGAGATCGGCTGGTAGTGCGTGCCTCCGGCGCGCCGCACCATCGGCTCGGTGAGGCGGCCCTGCTCGTTCATCCAGAAATCGCTCTGCTCGCCGAGCTGAGCGATCGTGTGCTGCGCGAAGAACGCGACGTCGATACGCGCGCGCGTCGCCTCGGAGGCCACCGCCTTCGCGCCGTTCTCGCAGAACTCGATGGCCGCGCGATGCTTCGGATCCAGCTCGGGCCAACCGCAGCCGGGGCAGTCGAAGCCGGTAGGCTGGTTGATGCGGAGCAGCGTGAGCGAGCGCTTCACGCCCATGTGGCGGTAGGCGTGGAGCATCGTCTGCTCGATGGCACCAGCGCCGCTCGCCACCAGCGGGCGAGGGTGGAGCCGCGGCGGGTGCTCCTCGAGGGGCGGCTGGGCCAGCGTGCGCGGCGGCGTTCGGTTCTCGGCAGTCATGACGACGCAGCGCCCGCCCCCACCAGGCGTTCCTCACCGGTGTAGACGTTGAAACGCCCGTCGCGCACGAAGCCGAGGAGGGTCAGGTGCTCCTCGCGCGCGAGCTCGACGGCCAGGCTCGACGGCGCGCCCACGGCGGCGAGGATCGCGACTCCCGCCATCACGGCCTTCTGCACGAGCTCGAAGCTCGCGCGACCGCTGACCAGCAAGATCCGATCGCGGAGCGGCAATGCGCCGGCGCGCAGCTGCTCGCCGACCACCTTGTCGACGGCGTTGTGGCGGCCGACGTCCTCACGGAGGAGGAGCAGGCGACCGGTCGCGTCGAAGAGGCCGGCGGCGTGGAGACCACCGGTGCGCTCGAACGTGAGCTGCGCCTCGCGCAGCGTCCTCGGCAGGCCGTGCACGGTCTGCGGCGTGATCCGCGGCGCGCCCGCGACGAGCGGGGCGTGCAGAGCGGACCTTACGGCCTCGAGCGAGGTCTTCCCGCAAACCCCGCAGCTGGACGACGTGTAGAAGTGCCGCTCGAGGCGCGCGCCGTCGAACCGCGCGCCGGCCCCGAGCGTGATCTTGACGATGTTGCTGGTCGCGTCCTCCCGCACGGGCGGGCCGCAGTGGCGTGCGTCGTCGACGTCGGCCGCGGTGTGGATGATGCCCTCGGAGACGAGGAAGCCCAGCGCGAGCGCGACGTCGTCACCGGGCGTGCGCATCGTGATCGAGATGCTCTTCTCCTCGGGCTTCTTGGCGAGCTCGCGGCCAGGGAACGCGAGGCGGATCTCGAGCGGCTCCTCGATCGCCAGCGCATCGTCCTGGGCGGTGCGGCGCGCGCCGTCGACCCGGACGATCGGCACGGCAACGGAGGTCATCAGCAGCGCGCTCCGCGTGCCGCTGCGGCGGGGTTCGGGAACGCGTCCTCGTCCTCGGCGCGCGGCGCGAGGCACGCGAAGTCCTTCTCGACGAGGATGGTGAGCGGCGCGCGCCCCTCGATGGCTTGCGTGGCCTCGATCCCGACGCGCTCCGAGCTCGCCCACGCGCGCGCGAGCTCCGCCGGCACCTCGATGACGAGCATCGCGTCCTCGAACCGCGCGGTGACCACGCCCACGAGCTCGCTCGCGACGAGGCGGTAGACGAACGCCGCCGCCGGCGCGATATCCACCACCTCCTCCACGACGGCGCCGCGCGCGACGCTGGCGACCTCGGCCTGCGTGAGGCGAAGGCGGATCGAGCCGCTGCGGGTGCGGAGCTTCATCGGGCTTCGACCTCGTGCCGGGGATCGCGCGAGAGGCCGGCCCGTGCGGCCTCGAGCGTGGTGTCGACGTCGTCGAGCGCGGCGCTCACCCCGAGCTCGAGGATCGACGCTCCTGCGGCATCGAGCAGCCCCTGGAGCGCGAGCGCGCCACGGGCGAGCCTTTCCCGCGCGAGCGGAAGCACGCGCGCCGCCTCGTAGCGCGCGAAGAGCGGTTCCCAGCGATCGGCGCGGCGCGCAGCGACGATCGGCGCTGCCGAGCGCGCATCGCGCAGGAGCCGGAGCGACGATGCGTCGAGCCGCGGCAGGTCGCACGCGACCACCACCACGAGGCCGGCCGTGCTCTCGAGCGCCGCGACGAGACCGCCGAGCGGACCGGCGTCGATCGCGGCGTCCGCGAGAACGGGTACGTCGCCGGGGAGGCTCGACTGCGGTGCGCCCACGAGGCCCACGAGGCCCACGAGCGCCGGCGAGAGCCCCGCCTCGCGCACCACGCGGACGGTGCGCGCGATGAGCGTCTCCCCGTCGGGCAAGCGCAGCAGCGCCTTGGGATAGCCGCCCATCCGCCGCGACGCGCCGCCCACGAAGATCGCGCAGCGCAGAGCTGACGGATCGCTCCACATCATGGGGGTGAGGATACCACGCCAGCCGATCCCGAATCGCCATCAGGGGGCCACGATCCGCGGATAGGATGCACGTATGAGCTCCTTCGAGACGTTGCTGGACAAGGCGTACGAGACAAAGACCGCAAAGGAGCTCGTCGATGCTCCCGTCGATGCACTCGCGGGCGTGTCGAAGGGCGACGCCGAGCTGCTCGCCAAGGCCTTCGGGATCAAGACGATCGGCGACCTCGCCGCGAACAAGTACTTCGTGGCCGCGCAGCAGATCGCCGCCATCGCCGCGCGCTGAGCCGCGCGCTTCGGCTCGCCTGATCCCCGAGAACAGCTCCAGAAGCCCGTGCGGCGCCTTCTCCCGCGAAGGGTGACATCGGATGTGCGGCGTCCGAGCAGCGTGACGCCGCGCTGAACGACCGCTGACGCGGCGCGCGCGTTGCGCGTTGCGCGCAGGTCTTGCGCCGGTCGATGGTCAGAGGGTCTTTCTGGGACGCGCGGAGGGCCTGGAGGGTCGTCTCGACGGCCGCCTTCGAAAGTGACGACGGACGCACCGTCTGCGCCGCGTCAGGCGCCTTCGCGTGCGCCCACGGTCAGGACCGGCACCGGAGAGCGGCGGACGATCTTCTCGGCCACGCTGCCGAAGACGCGAGCGATGCCACGGCGGCCGTGCGTTCCCATCACGATGAGGTCGAAGTTCCGCAGGCTCGCAAGCGCGAGGATCCGGTCGCCCGCTCTTCCCACGTCGAGCAGGCCCTCCGCACGCGGGTAGAGCTGCTTGAGGCTCGCGAGCGCGTCGTCCAGCGCGCGCTGCGCCGCTCGCTCGTAGTCCTCGGCGGGCCAGGAAAGAGCTTCGCCGTAGCCGTAGACGGGCGGCAGCTCGTACACGTGCAGGAGCGTGAGCTTCGCATCGAACCGCTGCGCCAGCGAGACGGCGAGCGCCACCGCCTTCTCCGAAGGCTCGCTGAAGTCGGTGGGCACCAGGATGTTCTCGAACGGGATCATGGCAGTCCTCGTGGTCGTTCTGGGTGTTCGGGCACCGGAGAGCAACTCCGGTGCCCGCGCGGCGGCGGTCGATGGAACGACGATTGCTCACCAGACCACGGACGCCCGACTGAACCGATGACCAACGAACCACCGCTCGTCCTCGTGGAGAATCTCGTGAAGAGCTACGACGGCGTCGTCGTCCTCGACCACGTTTCGCTGCATGTCGACCGCGGCGAGACGCTCGTCGTCGTGGGCGGCTCTGGAGCAGGCAAATCGACGCTCATCCGCCAGATCCTGGGCCTCGAGAAGCCGGACTCGGGGCGCGTGGTCATCGACGGCGTCGACATCTTCTCGCTCGGTGAGGTCGCGCTCCTGAAGTCGCGCCACAACTTCGCGCTGGTGTTCCAGAACGGCGCCCTGCTCGACTCGCTGTCGGTCTTCGACAACGTGGCGTTCCCGTTACGCGAAGAGCTCGGCCTCCACGGCGCGGAGGTCGAGCGTCGGGTGATGGCCAAGCTCGAGGCGCTGTCGCTCTCCGCCGCGAGGGACAAGTTGCCCGGTCAGCTGTCCGGCGGCATGGTGAAACGGGTGGGTGTAGCGCGTGCGCTCGTCGTCGAGCCGGAGATCCTGCTGTACGACGAGCCAACGACGGGCCTCGATCCGGTCATGTCCCGGACGGTCGATCGCCTCATCGACGAGATGCGGGAAACGTTTCTCGTCACCTCGCTCGTCATCACGCACGACCTGGCGACGGCCTACGAGATCGGCGACCGCGTGATGCTCCTCGAGCACGGCCGCTTCGTCGCGGAGGGTACGCCGGAGGAGTTCTTCGCGTCGGACAACGAGACCGTTCGGTTCTTCGTGGACTCCAGCGCCATCGAACCGTCCAAGCTCGCCGCGCGCCGCCGGACGCGCAGGGCTCCGGCGCAGATCCGGGCGGCGTGGAGCGCACGCGGCGGGACGGACGACAATCACGAGCCGGCGAGGGCGTCTCGGCCACGACGGGCCTGAGGCGCAGCGGCTGGTCGAAGCGGCTCACGGAGCTCACGGGGCGCCCACGGCGCGATCGCCGACGTTCTGGCATCGTCTCGCTGGGACGGCTCCGACGGGCCCCAACCAGTGCGCGAGCGCCTCCGCTTCGCTCAGGTCCGCGTCGACGGCGTACGTCGTGCCCTCGCGAAGGATGGGGAGGACGACGGCGGCGATGCCGGCGGCATCCGCGGCTTCGGCTCTTCGGAGGATCACGGCGAGAGGGTACCCGGTGCGCGAGCGGATGCGCGCCTTCGCGGAGCGGCGCCTCCGACAACCCGCGCCACAAAAAGGAGAAACCCCTCGCAGGACCATCGAGGGGTTTCGGGGGCGTCCCCAACGGGATTCGAACCCGTGTTAGCGAAGTGAAAATCCGCGGTCCTGGGCCTCTAGACGATGGGGACCAGTCGAAGATCCCTACGTACCCGCCCTCGATCCGGCTGTAAAGAACCTCGTGAGATCGGGCTGATAGAGCGCGCTGCTGCAAATCGCAGCGGAGGTACTTGTCGCTGGCTCAGCCTTCGCGAAAGATGAGGGATCATGCGATCGCTCCCCACCGCCGCGGCGGCCCTGATCCTGGCCGGCCTGCTGGCGCCTGCGTGTTCCTCGTCGGACGACAGCGTCGACCCCGGCACCTCCTCCGGCGGCGATGGCGACGGCGGGCCTCTCACACCTGGGGCCGACGGGAGCGTCGCGCCGAAGACCGACGGCGGCGGCGACGGCGGTCCCGCGGGACCGAGCTGCACGAACGGCAAGAAGGACGGCAAGGAGACCGCTGTCGACTGCGGCGGCGACTGCATGGCCAAGTGCAAGGCGCTGTCCGCGTGCGCCATTGCCAGCGACTGCGTCACCGGGCTCGTCTGCGTGAAGAAGGTCTGCTCCTCGCCCGCTGCGAACGACGGCATCAAGGACGGCGACGAGAGCGACGTCGATTGCGGCGGCAAGACCGCGCCGCCCTGCGAGGTCGGCAAGGGGTGCGTCGCGCCCGCCGACTGCGCGGAGAAGGTCTGCGACGCGAACGTGTGCCTCGCGGCCACGCCCACCGACGGCGTGAAGAACGGCTCCGAGACCGACGTCGACTGCGGAGGCGGCGGGCCCGCCCCCGCCTGCGCCGACACGAAGAAGTGCTCGGTCGGCACGCGTGACTGCACCTCGAAGATCTGCATCGCGAGCGCGTGCGTCGCCCCCTCACCCACCGACGGCGTGAAGAACGGCAACGAGACCGACATCGACTGCGGCGGCGGCGTCCCCGCGCCCCTCTGCGCCAACGGCAAGACGTGCGTGACCGGCGCCACCGACTGCACGAGCTTGGTGTGCAACGTCACGTGCCAGGCGCCCACCGGCTCCGACGGCGTGAAGAACGGCAACGAGTCCGACATCGACTGCGGCGGCACCAACACTGGCGCCCCCAAGTGCGACCCCACGTACGCGTGCACCGGCACCACCGACTGCAAGAGCGACGGCTGCGACTACAACAACAAGTGCGCGGTCGCGCGCAGCTGCACCGCGCACCTCGGCGGCGACACGTGCGGGAGCGGCGAGGTCGGCGAAGGCGGCGCCGTCCACGAGAGCTGCTGCGAGACCGCACCCCTCACCGGGCTCGCCTCGAAGATCGACAAGTACCATGTGACCGCCGGCCGGATGCGTGCATTCATCACGCGTCTCGGCGGCAACGTCCGCGCGTTCGCGCCCGGCAGCGCGGGCTGGAGCGCGGCGTGGAACGCGCTCGTCCCCTCCACGCTCGCCGAGGCGAACATGATGCTCGGGGCCTTCTGGAACGGCGCGCCGAACGACAGCGACGGCGGCAACTCGAAGCGCTCGTGCCAGTCCGACTTCTCTGGCGGTCACACTTACTACGTGCCCGGCGCCGGCGAGGTCGGCGACTACACGCAGGCGCAGCTCGAACCCAAGGCGCTCAACTGCGTCGGGTGGCACCTCGCGCGCGCGTTCTGCGCGTGGGACGGTGGCCGCCTCCCTACCCAAGGCGAGATTGCGAACGCGTTCACGAACAACGGCGCCAATCAGTACCCATGGCAGTTCGCCGACGCGACTGCCTACGACGTCACGGTGCAGAACTCTCACCTGAATCACAAGTTCAGCTACGGCTACCCGGGAACCAATCCGCGCCGAGTAAGCACGTTCGTTCAGGACATCACCTGGTACGTCTCACCGCCCGGTCGGTACCCCACCGGCGCGAACGCGAACGGCGTCCAGGACATCGCCGGGGACCTTCTCCACTGGGTTGGCGACAACGAGTACGGGTTCACCTGGACGGTCTCGTGGGAGAACCACGGCAAGAACCTCACGAACAATCCGCCTCAGAGCTGGAAGGCGGCGTGGACGGGTGAGCCGAACGGCTACTACGGCATCGGCTTCCGCTGCGCCCACGACTGATCGACATTCACTGCCGCCAGCGAGACAGCGAGACAGCGAGACAGCGAGACAGCGGGCCGCGGCCGGAGGAGGACCGCTCTCCTCTGCAGCCTTACGACCTCGGAGCGTCGCTCAAAAGGGGATTCCCAGGCCCACGCGGATGCCCGCGCGCGTCGACGGCGAGGACAGGAAGATGCGCTGGTTCGTCGTGTCGTCGCGCGTGGTGCCGACGCCGTGCACGTCGAGGAAGCCCGCGCCCTCGATGAACAGCGAGCCGATGTCGAACTGGAGGCCGATGTCCCCGAGCCACGAAGCCGAGACGCCGCTGCCCTTCGCGTTGCGCGTGGCGGTGGTCGTGCCCTCGGTGGTGACGATCGAGGCATCGACCACCTGACCGTGCAGGCCGACGCCCATGCCGCCGATGAAGCGGATGCCGCCGGGCGTGGAGAAGCGGACGCCGGGCGTCAGCTGCCAGTGAATGACCTTCGTGGAGCTCTCGCCGTTGGTCGTCTCCGGGATCGTGTACGTCGAGCCGACCTGCCCGACCTCGCCGTGCAGCTCGAGCGCGAAGTTCTTGCCGAGACGATAGCCGCCGCGCACGCTCAGCGAGCCGCCGGTGAAGTTGCGCTTCGATCCGCCCGAGCGCTCGCCGAACGCCGGTGAGACGCGCAGGCTCTGTCCCCCGTACGCGAGCCCGGGCACGAGGTACCGCGGCTTGAGCTGCGCGGCCGGCTTCGAGCTCGGAGGATCGTAGCGCGGCACCGCGCCCGGTCGCATCATCGTGATCGGATACTCGGCCGACGCATCGGACGAGACCACCACGTCCGTGACGAGCGGGCTGTAGCCAGGGGCGGTCACGACCAGCTTGTGCTTGCCGGCAGGCAGGCGCAGCGGCCAGGCATCAACCGCCACCACCGCGCCGTCGATCTCGACCACCGCGTCGACGACGTTCGGCCGCACCGTGAGGAGCCCGGGCGGCGGCCCGGCCGGCGCGCCGATCGCGAACGTGGCATCGACGGGCGAGCCAGCGAGGATCGAGAGCTTCTTCTCGGGCGGGTCGGCCAGCTTGTCGGCGTGCGCGGTGAACACGTGGATCCCCGGCTCGAGGCGGATGGGGCGCCGCAGCGCTGCCGCGCTGAGCGGCTTGCCGTCGACGCTCACCACCGCCGTCTCGATGGGCTTCTGATCGGTGCTCGACACCACGTGGAGGCGCACCGTGGCGAGGATCTTCGAGAGCTCGACGAGCTCCTTTTCCATCGCCGCGCGGACCGCGGGCTTCAGGGTGCCCTGCCCTTCGTCGAGCGCCTCGTCGAACGCGGTCGCGGCCTCCACGGGACGCCCCAGGCCCTTGAGGCACAGCGCGATGTTCTGCTTGATGCCGGGCGTCGTCTTCTCCGCGTAGGCCTTCTGGAACGACTCGAGGGCCGGCTGGTACTGCTTTTTGTCGTAGAGGTCGACGCCGCGCTTGAAGTACTCGCGCGCGAGCGCGACGTCCGCGTGGGCGCGAGCGCCGTGCGTGAGCAGGGCCAACGCGACGAGGAGCGACGCGAGTCGAGATCGGTTCACGGAAGATCGCGCTGGATG
>Ga0123336_10003658_pt1 | contig 12719 bp, 9 predicted proteins | sample SSSSmetaG_FD_96466 | JGI IMG/M metagenome (GOLD analysis project Ga0123336, IMG submission 96466) | Glacier valley bacterial and archeal communities from Borup Fiord, Nunavut, Canada, to study Microbial Dark Matter (Phase II) - ​SSSS metaG | ecosystem: Environmental > Aquatic > Freshwater > Ice... | reverse complement strand
TTCCACCAGGCCCTGGCTGGCGTTGCGGCGGGGCGGGCGGCACCGCTGTCGTGGCAGCGCCTGCTGGCCGGGCAGGTGTCCGAGCTGGGCGGCCCCTACCGCTTCGTGTTGGCACAACCGGTGCTGGACTACGGCGCGTTGCAGCCCGGCGCCGCCGCGACCGATGCACTCCGCGCCGCCGCGGCCCGGCTGGAGTTCGTGGCCGCCAAGCAGGCGCGGGTGCGGGTGACGGGATCGGTGGCACTGGCGGACGAGGAGTTCGCGACCGTCGCCCAGGGCGCGGTGGCCGGGCTGGTGGGCAGCCTGGTGCTGGTGGTGGTGTGGTTGGCGCTGGCGGTCCGGTCCTGGCGGCTGATCGTGCCCATCGTGCTGACGCTGGTGCTGGGATTGCTGCTGACGACGGGGTTTGCGACGCTGACGTGCAACCCGCTCAACCTGATCTCGGTGGCGTTCGCGATCCTGTTCGTGGGCATCGCGGTGGACTTCGCCATCCAGTTCTGCGTGCGGTTCCGGGAGGTGCAGTTGCACGCGGCCGACATCAACGAGGCCCTGGCCGGCACGGCGCGGCGGGCGGGCGGGCAGATCCTGGTGGCGGCGGGGGCGACGGCTGCGGGGTTCCTGGCCTTCGTGCCGACGGACTTCACGGGCGTGGCCGAGTTGGGGTTGATCGCCGGCGGCGGGATGCTGATCGCCTTCGCCTGCACCCTGCTGTTCCTGCCGGCGGCCCTGGCGGTGTTCCGCCCGCGGGCTGCGGCGGCGGAGGTCGGGTTCGGCACCCTGCGCCCGCTGGACCGCCTGCTGGAGCGGCGGCGCTGGCCGGTGCTGGGCGCCTTTGGCCTGCTGGCGGCGCTGGGCGCGGCGGCGCTGCCGCGGCTGCAATTCAACTCGGACCCGCTGAGCACCAAGGATCCAACGACCGAGGCGATGCGGACCTTGGCCGACCTGGCCGCCAACCCGCTCACCAACCCTTACACCATTGACATCCTGGCGCCGGATGCGGCGGCGGCGGACGCGGTGGCCGCCCGGGTGGCCCGGCTGCCGCTGGTGGGGCAGGTGATCACGCTGGGCAGCTTCGTGCCAGCCGAGCAGCCAGAGAAGCTCGCGCTGGTTGCCGACGCCGCGGGCCTGCTGGGACCAACGCTTGCGCCGCGCAGCCCGGCAGCCCCCGTCACCCCGGCCGACGTGCGCCTGGCCGCCCGCACGGCGCTGTCCCAGATGGACCGCGCGCTGCCGCGCCTGCCGGCCGGGCACCCGCTGGCGGAGGTGGCGGCGGACTTGCGGGCGCTCGCCGCGGCCCCGGATGACCGGGTGATGGCGGCCAACGCCGCGCTGACCCGTTTCCTGCCGGACCAGATCGGCCGGCTGCGCCTGGCGCTGTCCGCAGCACCGGTGACGTTGGCCGGCATCCCACCGGAGATCGCCCGCGACTGGCGCCTGCCGGACGGCCGCGTGCGCGTCCAGGTCGCTGCCAAGATGGAGGCCGCGGGCAACACGGGCGCCGCAGGCAACGAAGGCGCAACAGGCAGCGCCGGCGCAGCAAGCAGCGCCGGGTTGCGCGCCTTTGCCGAGCAGGTGCAGGCGGCGGTGCCGGAGGCCGGCGGGTCCGCCGTGACCATCGCCGCCACTGCGCGGACGATCATCGGCGCGTTCGAGCGGGCGGCGGCCGGCGCGTTGCTGGCGATCACGCTGATCCTGTTCGCGGCGCTGCGCCGGGTGCGGGACGTGCTGCTGGTGCTGGCGCCGCTGATGCTGTCCGGCCTGCTGACGGTGCTGGCGGCGGTGTTGCTGCCCTTGCCGCTGAACTTCGCCAACATCATCGCGCTGCCGCTGCTGCTGGGGGTGGGGGTGTCGTTCAACATCTACTTCGTCATGAACTGGCGCGGCGGGCAGCGCGGGCACCTGGCGTCGCCAACGGCGCGGGCGGTGGTGTTCTCGGCGCTGACGACGGCGACGGCGTTCGGGTCGTTGGCGCTGTCCCGCCACCCTGGTACTGCCAGCATGGGGACGCTGCTGCTGCTCAGCCTGGGTTGCACTCTGCTGGCCAGCCTGGTGTTCGTGCCGGCGCTGCTTGCCTCGATGCCGCCGCAAACCGTCCCGATGCCGCCGCAATCCCGTTGTTAACTGCCGTGGCGTTGGATGGGGTCCAGCGGGGCGGGATAAATGCAATGGCGTTTGTGCGGACCGGGTTGATCATCGTGGCACTGATGCTGGGCTGGACGGCGGTGCGGGCGCATCCTATGGCGGCGATGCCTGTGGCCGGGGTTGCCGCATCTGCGCGGTAGCTTCCCTTGGCTGACAGACTGACAGACTGCCAGTCTGGCCTTGGTTGCCGTGGGCGTCCTACTGAGCACGCCGCCCACCCGTGCCATCAAGATTGACCCAATCCCAGGCGCGACCATGCTGGACGACTTGGATGTGCCACCCGCCTTGCCGTGCGCCGGCTGGTGCCGGCAGGGACGGCTATTCCGGCAGCTATTCGCTTGATGGACTCGGGTGGCTACCGGTGCGTGCTGACGACGCTTCGGCACCCGCGAACGGATAGGCCGGGCGTGCTGTGGTGCGACTCCGGGCCGCGCAGGGTGTCGCCGTTCGTGCAGGGGCGCTGGCAGGCCACGTTCGGGCTGACCGGGAACACGGTGGCCGGGGTGGATGTGAGCGTGGGGCTGATCGGGCCGTAGAGCTTCACCCCGCGCCATCGTAGCCGGTCAGTGTCATCCGTGCTGCCGCGAGTGCCTGCCGCACCGCCGGGTCGCACAGGCAGGCCAATTCCGCCGCATGCTCGTAGCTTGGCATCAGCCGGGTCAGCACCGCATCCTTGTGTGTGCCGGGGTGGAAATACACTTCCGACAAGCCCGGCGGCAGGCGCGGGATCAGCGCGAGCAGCCGGTCTGCCGTCATGTGGCCGCTCCAGGCGATGCCGAAGGCGTGGTCGTTGGTCTGCAGTCCGGCGCGGCGGGCCTGGCGGCGCAGCAGCCGGGTCCAGGCATACAGGGCGTGGGCGCCCGGACCTTGCGGGACGCCCAGGGCCGCCATGACGCGGGGTGGCTCGGCGGGGATGCGGAGGGAGGGCAGGCCGTGGGGCAGGCCTTCTTCGATCATCATGCGGCCGACGGTGGGATACAGGTGCATGTGCTTGTGGGCGTTGGCGTGGTCCAGGTGCAGCCCGGTGGCGGCGAAGGCGCGGTATTGCGCCCGGATTTCGTGCTGGAGCTGGCGGCGGATGGCGGGGCGGAAGAAGTAGTCCACACCCAAGCGGAGTTGGTCGGATGGGAAGTGTCCGGCGGTGTCCACCAGGCTGGGCACCGCGGCGGGGTCGGCAGCCGGGCCTTCGATGACGACCAGATGCAGCCCGACCCGCAGGCCCGGCATCCCTCGTGCCCGTCGCACGGCGTCCGCCGCGGCGGGTCCGGCGACCATTAGGCTGGCGGTGGACAGCAGGCCGTTGCGGTGTGCCTGCTCGACGGCTTCGTTGACGCCGAGGGACAGGCCGAAGTCGTCGGCAGAAAGGATGACCCGCCTGCTCCCTTTCCCTCCGGGAGAGGGTTGGGGCGAGGGGGTCTTCAAGTGCTGTGTTCGGACGGAGAAGAACCGGGCGCTTGCGGCACCGGCAGCGCGCGGCACCCATACAAGACCCCCTCACCCCGGCCCTCTCCCGGAGGGAGAGGGAGCAGCGCTGCCCTGTCCCGGCCCGGAATCAAGCCGCCGTATTGCGCTCGCGCAGGAACTGGAAGAACTCCACGCCTTCCCGCAACCGCCGCTTCATCATCTGCGGGCTGCGGACCATCTCGCCTACGATGGAGGCGATCTTCGGCGCGCGGAAGTAGAAGCGCTTGTAGAACGACTCCACGCTGTCGAAGATTTCCGTGTGCGACAGGATGCCGGGGTAGTGCAGGGGGGCGATCTGCACGCCGCGCTCGTCAATCAGCTCGGCGTTGGCCGCGTCCAGCCAGCCGTTCTGCACGGCCTGGTCATACAGGTAGGTGCCGGGATACGGCGCGGCCAGGGACACCTGCATCGTGTGCGGGTTCAGCTCCACGGCATACTTGATCGTCTGCTCGATGGTCTCCTTCGTCTCGCCGGGGAGGCCGAGGATGAAGGTGCCGTGGATCTTGATGCCCAGCTCGTGGCAGTCCTTGGTGAACTTGCGGGCGACGTCCACCAGCAGGCCCTTCTTGATGTTGTGCAGGATCTGCTGGTTGCCGCTCTCGTAGCCCACCAGCAACAGGCGCAGGCCGTTGGCCTTCAGGACCTCCAGCGTCTTGCGCGGCACGTTGGCCTTGGCGTTGCAGGACCAGGTGACGCCCAGCTTGCCCAACTCCCGCGCGATGGCCTCGGCGCGCGGCAGGTTGTCGGTGAAGGTGTCGTCGTCGAAGAAGAACTCGCGCACCTGCGGGAAGTCGCGCATGGCCTGCTTGATCTCGGCGGCGACGTGCTCCGGGCTGCGGACGCGGTAGCGGTGGCCGCCGACGGTCTGCGGCCACAGGCAGAAGGTGCAGCGGCTCTTGCAGCCCCGGCCGGTGTAGATGCTCAGGTAGGGGTGCAGCAGGTAGCCGATGAAGTAGTCCTCGATCCGCAGGTCCCGCTTGTAGACGTCGCTGACGAAGGGAAGCTTGTCCATGTCCTCCAGGATTTCGCGGTCCCGGTTGTGGACGACCTCGCCCCGGCGGTCCCGGTAGCTGATGCCGTCCACGTCGGCGAAGTCCCGGCCCTCGGCGACTTCCAGGCAGGTGAAGTCGAACTCGTTGCGGGCGACGAAGTCTATGACGGGCGCGGCGGCCAGGCTGTCGCCGGGCTGCACGGCGACCTTTGCGCCGACGAAGCCGATTTTCAGCGCGGGGTTCGCGTCCTTCAACGCCTGGGCGACCTTCACGTCGCTGGCGAAGCTGGGCGTGCTGGTGTGGATGACGCACAGCTCGTGCTGCTTGGCGGCGGCCAGCACCGGCTCCATCCCCATGCGGGCGGGGGGCGCATCTATCAGCTTGCTGCCGGGCACCAGGGCGGCGGGCTGTGCCAGCCAGGTCGGATACCAGAACGACTTGATCTCGCGCTTGGCCTGGTAGCGCGACCCGGCGCCGCCGTCGAACCCGCCGAACGAGGGCGGCTGCAGGAACAGGGTCTTCATCATGGCAACATCATCCCTTGATGGGCAATCGTCCGGCCCTTGACGGGCGACAGCCCGGCGCGGGGCGCTAGCACCGGACGCATGGCGCGGAGCGTCTGGCCCCGCCATGCCACCCGGTTGGTCCGGTAGCTGGCGAGGATCACTGTAACCGAAAGCAGGTCGCGCAACGGCAGACACCAGATCGGCAGGCCCGGCGCAAGGCCCAACTGACGCCCGATTCCCCAGGCCGCAAGGCTGCGGACCAGCCAAGCGGCTATGAACGCAAGCCACGCCCAAGCGGCGCTGCCCGAGGTCCCGACCATCAGCGCAGACCAGAAAAGCGGGTGCTGCACGGCTGACAGCGCGAACTCGACCGGCACCAGCGATTGGATCGTTCGTGCCCAGCGCAGCTCGTGCTGGAACAAGGCGGGCATGTGGGTTTCGGGCACCGTCGTCGCGGGTACGGTGGTGGCCAGCGCGATGCTCAAGCCTTCCGCCCGCACCAGGCGTCCCAGCACGGCGTCGTCGGCAAGGTGGTTGGACAGGGCGTGCAGGCCGCCGATGCGGTCCAGCGTGTCCCGGGTCAGCGCCATGGTGGCGCCCATGCAGTCCTGGCGGCCCATCGCGCGGGCCAGCAGCGCGCCGGGCAGGAAGCTGTAGTTGATCCCGGCAGCGCCCAGGCGGCCGGCCAGGCTGTCGCCAGACGGCAGCCCGGCGTACAGGGTCGTGACCAGGCCGACGCCAGGGGCGGCCAAGCTGCGGACCAGGCTGTCCAGGTAGTCGGGCGCGGCATGGATGTCGCTGTCGGCGATCACCAGGACATCGTGCTTGGCGTCCGGCAGCATGTTGATCAGATTGGCGACCTTGCGGTTGGCGCCGTGCGGCGTCGGGTCCACGACGACCGCCATGTCCACGCCGGGGAAGCGGGCGCGCAAGCGGCGCAGCACGTGCAACGCCGGGTCGGCCGCGTTCTGGACGCCAAACACGATCTGGAACTCGGGGTAGTCCTGCGCGCAATAGCTGGCCAGCGCCTCTTCCAACAGCGGCTCGTCACCGTGCAGCGGCTTCAGCACCGTCATGGCGGGGCGCGCGGCCGGCAGGACCGGGTTCTGGCGGCTGAACCGGCGCACGGCCAGCCAGCCGGCCGCGGACTGGGCCATGCCAGCCGCCGTGATGCCGGCCAGGACGGCGGAGGCTGGGTCCATCAACGGGTCTCCATGTCAGCAGGACGATGCTGGGGTGTCAGGACAGCGTCCCGCCGGACAGGGTTGCGATCTTGCGTTGCAGGCTGGCGATCAGCGGCCCGGCATCCCCGTTGGACAGCAGGGAGCGGAAGTCGGACCGCTGCACTGCGACTTGGCTGATGGTCGCATTCAGATACACGTCCACGGCACGCCAGCCGGCGGGTCCGCGACGCATCACGTAGTCTATCCGCGTGGGCGCGCCGCCAGCCGGGACGATCTGCGTCGCGACCACCTGGTCCGCGCCAAGGGACCGTCCCTCCGGCACCAGATCCAGCTTCTCGCCGCCGAAGCTGTCGAAGTTTGCGACGTAGGTGGCCACGGTGTAGCGGCGGAACACGTCCAGCAACTGGCTCTGCTGCGCCGGGGGCAACCCGGCCCAGCGCGGCCCGACCACGGCTTGCAGCACGGCCGACAGGTCGAACGCCCGGTCCACCACCGGCGCAAGTGTTGCAAAGCGTTGCGGAAACGGCGCGGCCTTGCCGGAGCGCATCGCCTGGATCAGCCCGGCGTTCAGCGCCGCAATCGGCGCGGACACCTCGGCGTCGGCCGCCCAGGCCGCGGGCGCCAGTGCCGCCCCCAGCACGCCCGCCAGCCCGGCGGCCATTACGGTCCTGCGTGCAGCGCCCATCAACCGGCGTCCAGCCCGCGGGCCGCCGTGTCCTGGCCGAGCGCGGCCATGACGGTGGCGACGATGTCCTTGGCGCCCAGCTTGGCCTCGATGATCTGCGCGGCCGGGGTGTTGTGGTCAATGAAGGTGTCCGGCAGCGTCATGCTGCGGACCTTCACGCCGCCATCCAGCAGGCCGCGCATGGCCAAGTGCTGCAATACATGCGCGCCGAAGCCGCCCATGCTGCCTTCCTCGACGATGACCAGGACGGCGTGGTGCCGGGCCAGTTGCTCGACCATGGCGGTGTCGAACGGCTTGGCGAAGCGTGCGTCGGCGACAGTAGTGGACAGGCCGCGAGCCTCCAGGTCGGTCGCGGCGCGCAGGCTTTCGGCCAGCCGGGTGCCCAGGCTCAGGATGGCGACCGTGGTGCCCTCCCGCAGGATGCGACCGCGGCCGATGGCCAGCGGCGTGCCGCGAGCCGGCAGGTCCAGCCCGGTGCCCTCCCCGCGCGGGTAGCGCACCGCGCTGGGCCGGTCGTCAATGAGGGCGGTCGTGGCGACCATGTGCATCAACTCCACCTCATCCGCGGGCGCCATCAGGACGATGCCGGGCAGGCAGCCGAGGTAGGCGAGGTCGAAGCTGCCGGCGTGGGTCGCGCCGTCCGCGCCCACCAGCCCGGCGCGGTCTATGCCGAAGCGGACGGGCAGGCCTTGCAGCACCACGTCATGCACGACCTGGTCGTAGGCCCGTTGCAGGAATGTGCTGTAGATGGCGCAGTAGGGCTTCATACCCTCCGTTGCCATGCCGGCGGCGAAGGTGACGGCGTGTTGCTCGGCGATGCCCACGTCGAAGGTGCGGTCGGGGAAGCGCTTGGCGAAGCGGTCCAGCCCGGTGCCGCTGGGCATGGCGGCGGTGATGGCGACGATGCGGGAATCAGCCTCGGCCTCGGCGATCAGCGCGTCGGCAAAGACGCGGGTGTACTGCGGCGGGCCGGGCGGGGCCTTGGCCAACTCCCCGGTGATGACGTTGAACTTGCTGACGCCGTGGTACTTGTCCGGCGACGCCTCGGCGGGGGCGTAGCCGTGGCCCTTTTTGGTAATGACGTGCAGCAGGATCGGCCCAGCTTCCTCGGCCTCGCGCAGGTTGCGCAGCACCGGCAGCAGGTGGTCCAGGTTGTGGCCGTCAATCGGGCCGACGTAGTAGAAGCCGAGTTCCTCGAACAGGGTGCCGCCGGTCAGGATGCCGCGGGCGTATTCTTCGGCGCGCCGGGCCGTGCGCTCCAGGCCCTTGGGGAAATGCTTGGCCATGCGGGCGGCCAGGTCGCGCAGGTTCAGGAAGGACCGGCTGCTGATCAGGCGCGACAGGTAGGCGCTCATGGCGCCGACCGGGGGCGCGATGCTCATGTCGTTGTCGTTCAGGATGACTAGCAGGCGGCCCTTGCGGGCGCCGGCGTTGTTCATGGCCTCGTAGGCCATTCCGGCGCTCATGGCGCCGTCGCCGATGATGGAGACGACGTGGCGGCCGTCCTGACCCAGCAGGTCGTGCGCGACGGCCATGCCAAGCCCGGCGGAGATGCTGGTGCTGCTGTGCGCGGCGCCGAAGGGATCGTACTCGCTCTCGCTGCGGCGGGTGAAGCCCGAGAGGCCGCCGGGCTGGCGCAGGGTGCGGATGCGGTCGCGCCGGCCGGTCAGGATTTTGTGCGGGTAGGCCTGGTGGCCGACGTCCCACAGCAGGCGGTCGTGCGGGGTGTCGAACACGGCGTGGACGGCGACGGTCAGCTCCACGACTCCGAGCGACGCGCCCAGGTGCCCGCCCGTCGTGCTCACGACATCAATCGTTTCCGCGCGCAGTTCGTCGGCGACTTGGCGAAGTTGCTCAATCGAGAAGTTGCGCAGATCGGCCGGCGTGCGGACGCGGTCGAGCATGGGCGTTGCGGGACGGGATGGGAGCTGGATGCTCGCGTTCATGGGTTTGGTCTGCTCCCCCCGCATGGCCCGCCAGGTGGTCCCGGCCCATGCGGCGTGTAGGTTTGTCCGCTGGTCACGTCAGGCTGGCCCCGGCCGGTGCGTGGCGCGGCAGCCGCCGGGGCGGCAAGAACCACGTCCCTCCGTGGAGGGCAACACCAGACGATGACGGATGAATGACGCTCCCACACCGAACCTGCTACCGCCCCAGCGGCTCCTGCCGGCCTTGGTTACAGTCGGTGACACTAGCCGACATGGGGGTGCCGTGCCATACCGCCCCACCCGTGCGGGCCAAATGTGGCATCGGCGCAACAGTTATGGGCGATAGGGCACACCCCGCCGTGCAGGCCGCCCAGATGCGGTAAGATGTGCGTTGTTGCATCTGCGCTGGCCCCCTGCACGGCCCGGGGGCGTGGTGACTGCGGGTCGTGGAGGTATGTTGGATGATGCGTGTCGTCTTGGCCCAGCCCAGGGGCTTCTGCGCCGGCGTGGAGCGCGCCATCGAGATCGTGGAGCGGGCGCTGGCCAAATTCGGGCCGCCGATCTACGTTCGGCACGAGATCGTGCACAACCGCCACGTCGTCGAGGACTTGCGGACCCGCGGTGCCGTCTTCGTGGACGAGTTGGATGAAATACCGCCCGGTGCCATGACCGTGTTCAGTGCGCACGGCGTTGCCAAGCGGGTGGAGGAGTTGGCACGGGAGCGGCGCCTGCCCGTCATAGACGCAACCTGCCCGCTGGTGGCCAAGGTCCATGCCGAAGGCCGGCGCTACGCCGCTCAGGACCGGGAAATCGTGCTGGTCGGCCATGCGGGCCACGCAGAGGTCGAGGGCACCATTGGCCAGATTCCCGGGCCGGTTCACCTAGTCCAGACCGTGGCGGACGTGGCAACCCTGCAGGTCGGCACACCGGACCGCCTGGCCTACGTCACGCAAACCACCCTGTCCGTGGACGACACGCGGGGCATCATCGGTGCGCTCCAGGCGCGGTTCCCGTCCATCATCGGCCCTGATGTGCGCGACATCTGCTACGCCACGCAGAACCGCCAGCAGGCCGTGCACGACCTGGCGAAGCAGGTGGACGTGATCCTGGTCGTGGGGTCCCGCAACAGCAGCAACAGCAACCGCCTGCGCGAGATCGGGCAGGAGCTGGGCAAGCCAAGCTACCTGATTGATGATGCCAGCGCGTTGCAACCGGAATGGTTCTCGGGCGTGGATACGGTGGGCCTGACGGCCGGGGCCAGCGCGCCGGAGATGCTGGTCCAAGGCGTGCTGGACGGGCTGCGCCGGATGCGGGACGTGCAGGTGTCCACGCTGCCCGGCGTTGCCGAAGACGTGAAGTTCAAGTTTCCGGCCGAGCTGAGTTAAGGAAACCTTTCGAGGTTAGGCGACGAACAATTACCTAACCAGGCTTGCGCGGCCTGACGCCGCTTGCGGCAACGCGTGTGTCAGGCTGCTTGAGCCTGGTTAGGCCCTAAGGAGCAACCGCAGATGTCCGTTCCGTTGAGGCAGGTGGCGCGTGTCGGCGCCTATGTCGTGAAGCAGCACGTCCTGGGCCGCAAGCGCTACCCCCTTGTGCTGATGCTGGAGCCGTTGTTCCGCTGCAACTTGGCGTGCAGCGGCTGCGGCAAGATTGACTACCCCGCCCCGATCCTGAACCAGCGTCTGTCGGTCGCGGACGCCCTGGCCGCCGCCGACGAGTGCGGCGCGCCGGTGGTTAGTATCGCCGGCGGGGAGCCGCTGCTGCACAAGGAGATGCCGGAGATCGTCCGCGGCCTGCTGGCGCGCAAGAAGTTCATCTATCTCTGCACCAACGCGCTGCTGCTTGAGAAGAAGATGGACGACTACACGCCGCATCCGGACTTCTCCTGGGATGTTCACCTGGACGGCGACCGGGAGATGCACGACCGGGCCGTGAGCCAGGAGGGCACCTACGACCGCGCCGTGGCCGCCATCAAGGAGGCGAAGCGCCGGGGCTTCCGCGTCAGCATCAACTGCACGCTGTTCGACGGCGCGCAGGCGGAGCGGGTGGGCAAGTTCTTTGACGACGTGATGGCGATGGGCGTGGACGGGATCATGACCTCGCCGGGCTATGCGTACGAGCGTGCGCCGGACCAGACGCATTTCCTGTCGCGGCAGAAGACCAAGCAGTTGTTCCGGGACATCCTGACCTACGGCCGCGGCAAGAAGTGGAAGTTCACGCAGTCGCCGCTGTTCATGAGCTTCCTGGCCGGCAACGAGAACTACACCTGCACGCCCTGGGGCAAGCCGACGCGCAACGTGTTCGGCTGGCAGCGGCCCTGCTACCTGCTCGGCGAGGGCTACACCAAGACCTACCAGGAGCTGATGGACAGCACGGACTGGGACAAGTACGGCACCGGCAACTACGAGAAGTGCGCGGACTGCATGGTCCACTCGGGCTACGAGAGCACGGCGGTGATGGACGCGGTGAAGTCCCCGGTGAAGACGATGATGACGGCGCTGCGCGGGCCGAAGCTGACGGGTCCGATGGCACCGGAGATTGACCTGACACACCAGCGTCCGGCGGACTACGTGTTCAGCCGGCATGTGCAGGACAAGATGGCGGAGTTGAAGCACGCCAAGCCCGGCAAGTCCCAGGTGGCGGACGCGGCGGACTGACGCATCCGTTTGGGCCTCGGCGCGGCTCCGAGGTGCATACGCCGCGGTAGCGGGAGCGCCCAGGTCCGGACGGAGGGCATATGAGCGGCGAGGCAGAAACCCAGAGGACGGCGAAGCTCCGGGCCTACTACGCCCGGTGCTTGGCGATCCTGGCGGGCACGGGCGACCCTCGCATCGAGGAAGCCTTTGCAACCGTGCCGCGCGAACCGTTTGCCGGCCCCGCGCCGTGGTCCATCCCACTGCTCAACGTCTGGCGCGCCGGGCCGTGGCCGCGGACCTATGTGCAAACCCCCGACGACGACCCGGCCTTCCTGTATCAGAACGTCCTAGTCGCGCTGGATGCGGAGCGCGGCATCCACATCGGCGAACCCGGCCTGCACGCCCACTGCCTCGACGCGGCCGCCGTGCAGCCGGGGGAGACGGTGGTGCAGGTCGGCGCGGGGAGCGGCTACTATACGGCAATCCTGGCCCACCTCGTGGGGCCGGGCGGGCGTGTCCATGCGTTCGAGGTTGATGCGGACCTGGCCGCACGCGCCGTCCGCAACCTGGCACCTTGGCCGCACGCCACGGTCCATGAGCGGTCCGGCGCAACAGAGGGGCTACCGAACGCCGACGCGGTTTACGTGTTCGCCGGCATCACCCAGCCGTGCTGGCCTTGGCTGGAGGCGTTGCGCCCCGGCGGACGCCTGCTGTTCCCGCTGCAGCCGGAGGGCGGCTTCGGCGCCATGTTGCTGCTGCAAAGGCCGCACGCGGGCGGGCTGGGCTGGCCGGCACGGTTCGTGTCCCGCGCCGGGTTCATTGCCTGCCAGGCGCGGCAGGACGAGGCGGCTGGGCGCGGCCTGGCGGCAGCCTTTGCGGCAGGCGGGTGGGAGGGGGTCAGGTCGTTCCATATCGGCGATGCGCCGGATGGGACGTGCTGGTTCAACGGCGGGGGCTGGTGGCTTTCGACCAGCCCGCCTTAGCACTACCCTGCCATGTTCAGAAAAGCGTTACAGAGATCAACGCGTTACTGGGCGGCTCCGAATGCTTACTACCCGGTCAACCCCTTGCTGATCCAGCGACTTCGCTTTGGTCCTGGCAGAGTAGTGCTAACTTAGCGCCGCCTTCAGCTCCCCTGGCGTCACCGCGACCCCGTTCAGCTCCGTGCGGAAGAAGCCCAGGAAG
>Ga0123336_10003657_pt1 | contig 12722 bp, 12 predicted proteins | sample SSSSmetaG_FD_96466 | JGI IMG/M metagenome (GOLD analysis project Ga0123336, IMG submission 96466) | Glacier valley bacterial and archeal communities from Borup Fiord, Nunavut, Canada, to study Microbial Dark Matter (Phase II) - ​SSSS metaG | ecosystem: Environmental > Aquatic > Freshwater > Ice... | reverse complement strand
AACCCCTTAGCCCATGTGGAAGGTCATGAAAAGGAATATGATGAAATTGTTCAAATGGGTGAACCAGTTGTAGATTACTTTATAGGTGAGTTTAGGAAAGGTAATTTAGATGGTAGTAATGAGTGGATAACAGCATGGATTTGTAATGAAATACTTGGTGACAAGAACCCAGTAAAGATTTGGGCTATAGATCATGAAAATGGATGGGATTCAGGAAGAGATTGGTATGAAAGATATATAGAAGTTAAGAAAATAAAATGATTGTAAGTGAATTATCGGGGAAGGTGAAAACAATGAATTTGCGTTTAGGAAACATTGATGATGAGGAAAAAGTAGCAAGGTTAATAGCTCAGTTTAGAGTAGAATTAAAACAACTAAAAGGCATTAAATCAACTCCTAATGTAGATCTAGCAAAGGAGGAGTTTAGAGAATATATAGAAGCAAAGTATCCTATCTTTGTTGCTGAAGAAAATAACAAAGAATTGCTAGGATATTTAGTTTGTCGAATTGATAATGCAAGCGTTTGGGCTGAATCTCTATTTGTTTCTTATGATGCAAGAAGAAATGGAATAGCCTCAAAACTATATGAAAGGGCAGAGGAGATTGCAAAGGAATTGGGGGGAAGTACAGTTTATAATTGGGTGCATCCTAACAACGATAAGGTGATACCATTTTTGTCTAAAAGGGGATACAATGTTTTAAATCTTATCGAAATAAGAAAACCGTGGGAAAACGAAGTGTTAACTCAAAAAATAAGCATAGGGGAGTATGAGTATAATTACTAGTATATTAGCCAATACTATTTTAAATCTGCCTTCTATCAAGAGTAATAGTATAAAGTGAGACTGCGAACTCACTTTATACTATTTGCCTTTTATTCATATATTAAATTTCTGACACATATGATAAAATATATATAGAATCCTAAAATAATAGGCAAGGGGTGGTCTAATGTTCTGTGCTAATTGTAGCGCTCAAAATGATGATGGGGCTAATTTTTGTAAAACCTGTGGTATTAATTTATTAATTCAACCCAATAATACTGGAGTAAGGACTGTTAGTGAAAAAAACTGGTTAGTTACTTTATTACTCTGCGTTTTTCTTGGAGGAATAGGTATTCATAGATTTTATGTAGGTAAAACAGGTACAGGGATCTTAATGATTTTAACTTTCGGTGGGTTTGGAATCTGGGTGTTAATTGACCTTATTATGATTGCTACCAATGCATTTACAGATATAAATGGATTGCATTTAAATAAAAACATGTATAACTATTAAACCTCAATACTAATGCTGAAATAGCTCAGTTGGTAGAGTAACGCACTCGTAACGCGTAGGTCGAGGGTTCGATCCCCTTTTTCAGCTCCAAATTAATAGCATAAAGATAAAGTTGAAGGGTAGTCTACCTTCAACTTTTTTAGTTATATAGAAATAACGTAAACTTATTTTATGTTCTTAAGAAAGGATACTAACTTTTCATTAAACTCCTCAGGTTTTTCTATGTTAGGTCCATGCCCAGCATCCTCAAATATAAATTCTTCATAAAGCCCGCCATTTTCTTTGTATTTATCAAGTAAATATCTAGTCTGAGAAACCATGGGGTGAGCTGGGAACAATTCATCTCCTGGCCAGCCTGGTACATATCCAAGCTTTCCAAGGTAGCCTATATCTAGTAGGCTGGTATCTGAAACTATGGAATCCTTAGCTCCTCTAAACCAAAGGATAGGTGGCTTTGGGTTTATATCTGTGAGGCCTGAAAGATTAACATATTTAGGGGACATTGCATTTGCAATGCCTGTATCTCCAGGAGCAGTAAAAGGCCATTCAGGGCAATTAATAAAATTTCCAGGATAAAAATCCTCGCCTATTTCCATTTGAAGCATGCTATCAACAAATACTTCTTCCCATTCAGGAGATATTTTATAGTCTGGGGCAAAATAGGATTTGAGCACTGCTGTAGCAGAGGTAGGAATTGAAGCGTCTTTTACCTTGTCCTTTAAGGCTTGAACAAAAGATGTATTAACAGTACCGGCACCTGTACCAGAGTAGGATTTATTATTGCATGTACCTTGTTCATCTTTAGTTCCACTATAGCCAAAGGGTGAAAGTGGATTTATAAGTGTTATTGAGGAAACTTCCATTGGATAATCAATAGCATATTGTAGCACAATTCCACCACCCATTGACCATCCAAGAAGATGAGGTTTTTTAGTAAGGTTTAGAGATTCAATAAGTGCCCTTAGATCTTCACTCCAACCCCTAAGGCCTTGGGTTGCATCTATAGGGAGCTTTTCTGAAAAGCCGTAGCCTCTTAAATCAGGAGATATGACATGAAAGTCTTTACTAAGGATGTCCATAGTTCCTAAATAGAAAAGATTTGAGGAAGTATTGCCGTGGATAAGAATCAGAAGATCATTTGATGGGTTACCCTTCTCAAGATAGGACACTGTAAGCCTATTAGTTTTAATTTCACTTCTTTTAATATTGGGTATCATTTATTTCACTCCATCCTTTAATAAAATAATCATAATTTAAGGTTTTTCAACATAATGTTAAACATGATGCAACTCTCATATTAAGTGTATATCTTTTTACTATCCATTTCAATACATTTTTTAAAGTAATAAGCAAATTAATACTATAATTATTGTAAATATTTATACTTAATGTATTGACATGTAAATATAATTAGATTACTATAAATATAAACATGAAACATGAGTCATCTTTCATGTTGTCTTTGAATATAATAATGTAAAGCATAAATTTATTTTTTATAAGATTTGAAAACGGTTACATAAGTCAATGCAAGGGGGGATAAAATGAAAGCAAATGTAGGTATTGTGGGAACTGGAATTTACATACCCGAAAAGTTTATGACAGCGGCTGAGATTGCAGAAGCTACAAAGGGAAGTTGGTCTGAGAGTGCAGTAATTGAAAAGCTTGGAATAAGAAAAAAATCAATACCAGGTAAAGGGGATGGCACTCAAGAAATGGGAGCAAAGGCAGCCCTTGATTGCCTTAAAAACACAGGAATAAGTGCGGAAAAAATAGATGTAATTATATCTATGGGTGAGGAGTGGAAGGAATATCCACTTACCACCTCGGCATTATATATACAAGATAGAATAGGAGCTGTAAATGCTTGGGGAATAGACGTTCAGAATAGATGTTGCACAACAGTTTCTGCAATAAAGATGGCAAAGGATATGCTTATAGCTGATGATTCTATAAACACAATAATGATAGCTGGAGGCTATAGGAATGGCGATTTTGTAGATTATACGGATATAAATATGTCCATGATGTATAATCTTTCAGCTGGAGGAGGAGCTATAATTCTCAAAAAGAATTATGGTAGAAACCTTGTACTTGGTACTCACATAATAGCAGATGGTTCCTTAGCAAGAGCTGCAGGGGTAGAAATAGGTGGTATAAACAACCCTATTAATAGCAGCAATATAGCTGTTGCGTATAAGTCCTTAAAACTAATGGATGCCATAGGGATGAAAAATAGACTTAATGTTGTATCTATGCCAAATTGGTACAAGTGTATAGACATGGCTTTTAAGAAATCAGGTATTGATAAAAGTGAAGCAGACTATCTTGCAATACTTCATATGAAGCGTTCATCACATATAAATATAATAAAGAAGCTCAATCTCACTGAGGAACATTCAATTTATCTTGAGGACTATGGGCATATGGGACAGGTTGATCAAATATTATCAATTCATCTAGGGCTAGAACAAGGCAAAATCAAGGATGGTTCTGTAATTTCTATGATTGCAGCTGGGATAGGATATGTATGGGCAGTAAATGTTATTAAATGGGGTGAAATATAATGAGTACTTTTTTACAGGTTATATTAAGAAGCTTGGAAACGGGAAGTATCTATTCACTTGCCGCTCTTGCAATAATCATAGTGTATCGTACTTCTAATACTGTTAATTTTTCTCAAGGTGCCATTGGTATGTTCAACACTTTTGTCGTAACATACTTGTTTGGAAGCATTGGTGTTCCTTTATGGCTGGCCATTATTGGAGGAGTCCTAAGTGCTATAATAATGGGTCTCTTAATAGATATATTGATAATTAGGCATACAAAAAAAGTTTCTGCTGTTGCTAAGCAGATTATAACGTTAGGCTTAATGATGATCATATTGGGAATCACACCGTTACTATTTGGAGTGGACCCATTGCGGCTCACTAAATTAATAAAAAGTGGAGATATTGAAATGCTTGGTGCTTCAATTTCCCACAATGGATTGTTTAACATAGTGTTTGGATTAGCTGTTATGGCAAGCCTCTTCTATATTCTTCAAAAAACTAAATGGGGTCTTGCAGTAAGAACAACTGCGTCAAATGAATACACTGCTAAGCTAATGGGAGTTCCCACTAAGATGGTGACTATGGGAGCCTGGGCAGTGGCAGCGGTACTTGGGGTTTTGTCAGGAGCTATGGTTGCACCTATGACCTCCGTTACACTTAATTTAATGGATGATATACAGATTAATGCTTTAATTGCCTGTGTACTAGGAGGATTTCAAACTTTCTACGGTCCTGTAATAGGGGCTTATATCATAGGAATTAGCAGAAATTTATTATTATATTACGTCTCTTCAATATGGGGAGAACAAATATTATATATCCTTATTCTCCTCTTCTTAATAGTTAGACCTTTTGGTCTAATTGGTAAGAAAATTGTAAAGAAGGTGTAGGTGTAAACATGAAAACTAAATTTAAAATATTTAAAAACCCACATTTTCAATTTGTATTCCTTGGTATTTTACTTGCCACTATCCCTAAGCTAGCAGAGGTTGGAATGCTTAAATCAAGCTATATTACAATTATAGGTGGAACTCTCATCTATTCAATAGCGGCACTGGGGTTAAATGTTCTTTTAGGCTTTTCAGGACTAATTACCTTGGGAACTGCGGGCTTTATGGGTCTAGCTTCTTATATTTCTGCTTATGTGACTATAAATATGAACTTACCCTTTGAAGTTGCTTTAATTTTAGCAGTAATCATTCCAACTTTAATAGGGGTTCTTGTAGGACTAGTTTCTTTAAAAATGGAAGGAATGTATCTAGCAATTGCAACCCTATGCGTATCTGAGATTTTAAGAAGAACTTTTGATGAGCTAGATGTATTTACCAATGGGTTTAGTGGAAAACAAGCGGGGTACCCAGAATTATTAGGGTTTTTACAACTAGACAGAACAACAACCTATTATTTAATAGTTTTTTCATTAGTAATAATAATGCTAATAACCTATAACTTGATAAATGGTCAACTAGGAAGAGCTTTAAATGCAATGAGGGGAAGTGAAGCAGCAGCTCAAGCAATGGGTGTAAATTTGCTAAAACATAGATTATTAGCATTTGCACTAGCCACAGTTTTTGCTAGTGTAGCAGGAGTTTTATATGTTCATTTTATCCGGTTTAGTTACCCCAGTACATGGTCATTAAAGCTCTCACTAGATTTTTTAGCCATGATAATAATTGGTGGGCTGAGATCAATTTACGGAACAGTACTGGGAGCATTTATAGTTTTTGCAGTACCAGATCTATTTTTAAAACAAATTCCATATTTCAATCAGTTATCTTATGTGTTTAATGGGGTGCTCATAATACTTGTTATCATGTTTTATCCAAATGGGCTTATATACATAGGACATGATGTGAAAAAGTGGATTGAAAAATTTAAAAAGAGAGGGCAAAACAATGAATGAAGATAGAATATTACCCAAGGGTGTAGTTTTAAGAGTTGAAAGTTTATGTATTGCTTTTGGTGGATTAAAAGCTGTTGATAATTTATCCTTTGATATTAAGGAAAATGAGGTCTTTGGGCTAATCGGACCTAATGGAGCAGGAAAAACCACTGTATTTAACTGTATTACTCAATTTTATAAACCAAACTCAGGAAATATATATTTTAGGGATAGAAATAGTCAGGTTCAAGATTTACTTAAACATGATATATATGAAATCATAAAACTTGGAATAGTTAGAACTTTTCAAAATGTTGAACTCATAAGAGAACTCAGTATTTTAGACAATGTATTAGTGGGTGCACATATTGATTTTAAAGCATCAATTTTTGAACAGGCCATGAAACTTCCAAGAGCTGTGAAAGAAGAAAAAGACTTAAAAGAAGAAGCAATAAATGTTCTGAAAACTTTAGGCATAGAAGATCGCAAAGATATGCTAGTAGCAGGCCAACCTTATGGAATACTTAAAAAAGTTGAACTAGCAAGGACTCTAATGTGCAAACCAAAACTAATTATTTTAGATGAACCCGCTGCAGGATTAAACGATATTGAAACCTTGCAGCTTGCGAAGATGATCCGAAAGATTAGAGATGAATTTAACTGCAGCGTACTTTTAGTGGAACATGATATGAGATTAGTTATGGATGTCTGCGATAGGATTTGCGCTATCTCTTTTGGTAAATTCTTAGCCTTAGGCACTACAGTGGAAATTCAACGAAACAAGGATGTTCAAGCAGCTTATTTAGGAAGTGATGGAGATGAATAAGATGGAAGAGAAAATAGCATTATCAATAAGAGGACTTAAAGTAAAATATGGTGCCATTGAAGCTTTGAAAGGTATAAACATCGAAGTTATAGAAGGTCAAGTAGTTGCACTTTTAGGTGCAAATGGAGCAGGAAAAACTACAACTCTTCGAAAGATATCTGGACTAATTGAAGCTGAAGAAGGCTCAATTCTATTCTATGGAAAGGATATTACGAAGCTTGAGCCCGAAAAAATAGCTAAGCTTGGAATTGCACAATCTCCTGAGGGTAGGCAGATATTTAGAGATTTAACGGTTGAAGAAAACCTTAAGATAGGAGCTTTTACTATAAAAGATACAAAGCAAGTTGAGAAAAACTTTGAGCGGGTATATAAATATTTCGAAGTTTTAAAAGAAAGAAAAAATCAATTGGCGTCTACTTTATCTGGAGGAGAACAACAAATGCTTGCTATTGCTAGAGCTTTAATGAGTAGTCCAAAGATTCTCCTTTTAGATGAACCGTCACTGGGCCTGGCACCATTAATTATTAAAGACATAATGAATATTGTGAAAGAAATAAAAAATGAAGGAACAACTGTAGTAATTGTAGAGCAAAATGCAGCTCAGACCTTAAAAATTGCAGATTATGCATATGTTCTAGAATTGGGCACTATTAACACCCATGGAAGAGCTGAAGAATTAAGAAATGATCCAAAGCTAATTGAAGCTTATTTAGGATCACATTAATGGTAAGTAATGCAAAAGCATTATTATATAATAAGGGGGAAGATTAAAATGAAAAAAATCATTTCCATTTTAACAACATTAGTCCTACTAGGTAATTTAGTAGGCTGTGCTCAAGTGAAGAAAGAAGAGGTGGCACAAGGAGTTACAGATACTGAAATTATAATTGGTAACAGTGCTGCAACATCAGGTGCATATGCTCCAGTGGGTGTTCCATTTAATGCGGGTATAGAAGCTTATCTAAAAATGATAAATGATAATGGTGGAGTAAATGGACGTAAAATTGTATTTAAACATCAAGATGACGAATTTGACCCAGTTAAAGGTAAGGCAATTCTATCAAATCTAATAGAAGATGAAAAGGTTTTTGCTATAGTTGGACATTTTGGAACTCCAGTTGTTGGGGCAACACTACTGGACTTAAAAGATGCAAAAATACCTGCTGTTTATTTTGCTACAGGGATTGGACAGCTTTATAATGATAAAGCAGAAGGCTTAGACAGAGGAATATTCCCAGTACAACCTATTTATAAAACTGAAGCTCAAATAATGGTGGCTCGTGCTGTGGGTGACTTTAAAGCGAAAAAAATAGGTATTATATACACTAATGATGATGCTGGGAAAGATCTGCTTTGGGGTGCTGAGCAAAAGGCTAAGGAGCTTAATGTAGAACTAGTAGCAGAGCAAGTTACTGCAGGGGCAACAGATGTTTCCTCAGCTGTTACAACAATAAAGAATGCTAATGTTGACTTTATTATTGGTGCTGCAATTCAAGCAACTATCCCAACAATCTTAAAGGAATTGGCAGCTCAAGGAGTAGATAAAGACGTTATTACAACATATGTTAACGTATCTCCAGTTATTGCGAAAACAGTAGTTAATGAAATTAAAGGCAAGTTTGAAGTGTATGGAAATGGATGGGTATCTTTTGATGGTGATGGCGCAAAAGCTTTAGCTGAATTCGTAAAATTCGCTCCAGATTATAAGACTAATGTGTATGCAATGACAGGATGGATAGCAGGTCACTTCTTTGTTGAAGGATTAAAAAGAGTCGAAGGAACAATAACTTGGGAAAAATATATGGACGCTATGGAAAAATCACCTATAAAGAATCCTTTTGGTGGTGAAATAAACTATGGTGGAGGCTTAAGAGCAGGAACTCAAGACATGAATCTTTCTAAAATCAGTCACACAAACCTAGAGGGTGCTTGGGATCCAGTTAAGCCACTTCAATCTATGAAACAAATACTTGGTAAATAATAGAATTATATTTTAATAAGTAACTTATTAGTGTATATTAAAATAAAGAATAAATGCAAAAGGGTAGGTAATACCTGCCCTTTATCCTATAATTCGGAGGCTGAGATGAGTTATAAAGATAAGTTAATTACTATCAGTGAAGCTTTAGGTTTAGTAAAATCAGATTATATGATTGTAACAGGGCTAGGAGCTGCAGAGGCACAACTTTTTATGGACAATCTTCACACTATTGCAGATAAAGTTTTGAATGTGACGGTGACCAATTGCCTTCCTATGTCAAGTGGTGAGTTTTTAAAGGCTGAATATAAAAAAGCCTTCAATATTGATGGTTGGTTTTATTCCACGCCCCTAAGAAAAGCTCATGAAAATGGAAATGTTTCTTTTATACCCAACCATCTTCATCTTGCGGGAGTAAAGAGACTAGCACATGTAAAGCCTAATATATATGTAGGAAGTGCAGCAATGCCCGACAAGCATGGGTTTATTTCGCTTTCAGTAAGTAATACTTATGAAAGACGAATGATTGATGAAGCGGATATTGTTATACTTGAAATAAATCCTAACTATCCACGAACTTTTGGAGATGTGGAAATTCATTATTCTCAGATAGATTACCTGGTTGAAGCCAATTATCAGGTACCTGTACTTAAAGATGTGGTGCCTAGTGAAAAAGATATAATTATAGGAAAATTCATTGCAGATATGATAGTGGATGGAGATTGCATCCAGCTTGGCATAGGAGGTATTCCAAATGCAGTTGCTTCGCAGTTAGTAGATAAGAAGGATTTAGGCATTCATACAGAGATGATGACTTCTGGAATGGCTGAACTTGTAAAGCTTGGAGTTATAAGTGGAAGTAAAAAGACGCTGCACAAGGGAAAAATAGTTTGTACCTTTGCTCTTGGCAATAAGGGATTATACCAGTTCCTTGATGATAATCCTTCAGTGTTAATAATGGATGGGAACTATGTAAATAATCCTGATACAATTGCTAAGAATGATAATATGGTATCCATAAATACAACTATAGAGATAGATCTAACGGGGCAGTGCTGCTCTGAGTCTATAGGTCCTATTCAGTTCAGTGGAACGGGTGGACAGGCAGATACAGCAATAGGCGCACAGAAGGCTAAAAATGGTCGTTCCTTTATAGCGCTTTATGCTACTGCAATGGTTAAAAGTAAGGCAACTGGTGAAAAGGAAGAGATATCAAAAATCGTACCTATGCTTAAGCAAGGGGCCATAGTAAGTCTTTCAAGAAATGATGTAGACTTTGTGGCTACTGAATATGGAGTGGCTTCACTTAGAGGTACAAATGTACGAGAAAGAGTAGAAAGACTTATTGAAATATCCCATCCTAAATTTAGAGAAGAGCTTAGAGTTCAGGCTCATGAGATAGGATTAATACATGATAAATAAGGAGGCTTTACATTGTCTTATTTTAATTTTAGGGGAAAGAGTGTATATTATGAAACTTATGGACAAGGAAAGCCTATAGTCCTCCTTAATGGAATTATGATGTCCACCGTAAGTTGGCGTACGTTTAAAGAGGTGTTATCTGCAAGTAATCAGCTTATACTTGTAGATTTTCTTGACCAAGGTAGATCAGGCAAGATGGAGGATACTCCTTATACACAGGATATTCAGGTGGATACTATAAAGGCTTTAATTGATGAACTTAATCTCACAAAAGTAAATCTTGTAGGTATATCCTACGGCGGAGCGGTTGCACTAGAATTTTCCGTAAAGTATGAGGAATATGTTGACAAGATGGTTCTCTTTAATACCACAGCAAAAACAACACAATGGCTTAAAGATATAGGAACTGCATGGAACAGAAGTGCAGGAGATCCCATAGATTATTATTGCACAACCATTCCTGTAATTTATTCTCCAAGTTTTTATAATGAAAAAAGTCAGTGGATGAATGATAGAAAGAAATTTCTTATAGAGAAGGTATTTAATCAAAAGCCCTTCATGGATTGCATGGCACGACTCACAGAAAGTGCAGATAACCATGATGTTACGCAGGAACTTCATAAAATAAAGATACCTACATTAATAGTGAGCAGTGAGAATGACTATATTACACCGATGCCAGAGCAAAAGAGGCTTCATGAACTTATAAGCACTTCAGAGCTTGTTGTGCTTCCTAGCACAGGACATGCATCAATGTATGAAAGACCAGTACTATTTGTAACTCTAGTGTTAGGTTTCATAAATATGACGCAGAGTGAGTTCGAAATAGTATAGATTTTCTATTTATTGAAATTGATATATAATTATGATACGATAATAAAATAATAGATATCCATTTTAAGCTTTGAAGAAACAGTGCTGGATGGAAAGGAGAGTCACATGGAAGAGATAGTACATATGCCAAAAACTAAAAGAGGCCAGGCAACCCTTGAAAAGATATGTACGGCAGCGGAAACTCTTTTTTATCAGAAGGGCTATCATAACACCTCAATAGTAGATATAACTAACTTATCGGGAATAGCTCTGGGAACCTTTTATATATATTTCAAAGATAAATATTACTTGTATAAATATCTTCTGTACAGATACAGTCATCAGATTCGTATGGAGATAAGTACTAAAACCAAGGGTGTGCAAGGAAGAAAAGAAAAGGAAAGAGCTGGACTTAAAACTTTTCTTCATTATATTAGAGAAAATAAGCATGCCTATAATATAATTTGGGAAGCACTTTATATTGATAAAAATCTTTTTATGACCTACTATGACAACTTTGCGGAAAGATACTTACATGGAATGATAGAATCACAGAAAGAGGGCGAGGTAATAGAAGGAGACCCTATGGTAATAAGTTATATTTTAATGGGAATATCCAACTTTATAGGACTTAAATATGTGATGTTTGATGAAGAAAATATAGACTATGACCATGTTGTTGACCAAGTTATTAACATCCTTGAAAATGGTCTTTTTATAAAAAGTAAATAATGATTTAAAAAGCTATTTATATATGAGCATTTCATATATAAATAGCTTTTATTTTATATAAACTTAAATACAGGTATATTAATCCTATTTTATAAAAGGTACAAACACATATAAAGTAAGTAAACTATCTATAATAAGAGGCAAGGAAATTGACAATGCAATGACCTTATGTTGTAAATCCTCAGCGTATTTTTTATAGGCATAAATACAGCAGGGGATACTTATAATAATGCTTATAGCAAGTCCAAAGGTAAGGGTAATGGATTCTGGTAAAAGAAAAGCATATTTTACAAAGGAAATGCTATATATAAAGTAACATTTAATTAAAACTATAAGTAAATAAACAAATAGCAATAGTAATTTTCTTTTTATATCAGACAGTTTATATTCAAACATAGAAGCAAGTGAAGCAAGGCAGATAGAAGGAAGAATCCAAAGGGTACCATAGACAATAATATAAACCATACTAAACACAAAGCTCTCAAAGGTATCACTTAATGCAAGTATTGCTTCTGAACCTCTAGCTTCATTATGAGCCTTCTTAAAATCCTCTCGACTTGAAACCATATAGACATTTAATTTATCGCTACTTATGAAGTCGCAAAAGATAGCGGTGTCATCGTAAACTGCCGGATACATAGATGCAGGTCTAGACCGCGACAAGGGTACAAGATTGGAAGCTACTTTTCCATCAATAGTTACTTCCAGAATATCTGTATAAATTGATTTCTTCTCATATACTCTAGCGGTACTAATTAAAAATTTAGCAGTGTTATTAGCTTTGAAGGAAACAGAATTTGAAAAGGGTCCATCATTAATTTTGTCGAGGTAATCAGTAACCATATATTCTTCCTTATTTAGAGAAAAGGTAAGTAGTTTGTGACCAATATAATCAGATAAATACCTATATTCTAAAAGCATGTATGCATTTTTACCATCAGTAGATAAGACACTAGAGTTATAGTGAACTCTGGACCATTCAACAATCTTACCAGCAAGCTTAATATCTGAGGCTATTCCGTTTTTCAGGAGGAAGTAATTAACTCCTTCAGAACCCTCCATATATGAAATAATATATTCATCCTTAAATTTAGTCCCTGACATATAAGTTGCAGGATAATTAGTTTTAACTATAGTGCTTTTCTTTGATTTTAAATCGAGGATTTCAATTCTATCCTCATAAGAATTAGCTACTAGGTGGTCATCTAATTTTATTCTTTCTTTAATATAGCTATCTTT
>Ga0123336_10003655_pt1 | contig 12726 bp, 12 predicted proteins | sample SSSSmetaG_FD_96466 | JGI IMG/M metagenome (GOLD analysis project Ga0123336, IMG submission 96466) | Glacier valley bacterial and archeal communities from Borup Fiord, Nunavut, Canada, to study Microbial Dark Matter (Phase II) - ​SSSS metaG | ecosystem: Environmental > Aquatic > Freshwater > Ice... | reverse complement strand
TTTCATGAAAACTAGCAATCTACGTACTTTTTCTCTGTACCGACCAGGCATCTTTATCCCTGGAATGCTTTGTATTTATGTAAGCATCCATGCTTACAGGCCATGAGGAAGGATGGAGTCGTCATTACGGATGACCGGAAAAGCATCTCCTTTCTTGTGCGTTGTTAGATGACACGCATCAATATGATAACGATAGTAGCCGTAACAAGTATAACATATTACAGAAAGATTTTTGACGAGACGCGGTAACGCGAGCGCGAGTAACTACGTTGATATTGGCGGAGACACAGCAGATGAGAACAACACATCTTCTTGGGAGCTTGTCTTTTTTCGTTTTTTATGTTACTACTGTATCAATCGAACAAACCTCGCTGCCGCGGCGACACCCAACATCAACAAGCACCAATGTGTATAGATAACAATATTCTTACTACTGCATCTTTACTTCTAAGGAGTACCTCAATGACCGAGACTGAACATAAGATAGCGCAACGACAGCCATTAATCCCCCAGAACAAATGAGTGCGTCCCTTTGGACAAAACACCGTCTCTTCTCAAGAGAACAATACGACAGGAGAAGAGAGAAATGACGACAACAGAACAGATATGGAACGCTTTTCACGTTCCCCTTCAGCAATTCATTCGCAGGCGTATCTCCGACGAGACGACGGGTGAGGATATACTGCAAGAAGTGTTTCTTAAAATACATCAGCACATCGAGACACTGAATGAGGTAAAAAAACTGGAAAGCTGGGTCTATCAAATTACGCGCAACGTCATTATAGATGAGTATCGGAGGAAGCGGCCAACGATACATCTGGAAAGCCCAGAGGTCTTGGCCTTACCCGAAGAACTTCCTGACGATGACATTATCACAGAGTTATTTCCCTCGGTGCAAGCAATGGTGAGGAATTTGCCAGAGCATGACCGTCAGGCGTTAATTCTCACAGAATATCAGGGACTTACCCAAAAAGAACTTAGTGAACGACTTGGCTTGTCTTTCTCAGGCGCGAAATCACGTGTACAACGCGCACGCGACAGACTAAAGCAACAACTTCTTGCGTGCTGTCACTTTGAAGTGGATCGCAGAGGCCATATTACTGACTATCAGCCAAGATGTCGCTGTTGCAAGACAGAGTACACAAGGGACATAAGCGGGAGTAGCAAGAACATGTAACGGTGCTCCCTTTTGAAACACTTGCGTCTCTCTAAGCAAAAACAAAAGCGGCGAGTGAAGCGAGGTTCCTCACCAAACCCACACAGATGAGTGGATGGAGCGCAAGCATCACTAACCACGTTTTCAGAAGTTTGAGGGTGATGCCCCCACCGTTTTATTGGCAATAAAGCGGTGGGGTCAAAAAGCATTGACAATTCTTTAACTCAGCTATAATAAAGTTTTGTGGCACTACCTCTACCGCGACACAGGAACAAGCAACGAAGAAGCATGGATCGCAAACGCAACCCATGCCTGGGGCAAGATACCACTTATAACCGTACCGATACCCAGCAAGAGAAGCGCAAAGCGCAGAGGTTGAGGCTCTTTCTGTAACGGTTTTGCTTGTGAAGGGTGCAGGTATAACGGGATCAGGACACGAGCATAATAAAACAGCGACAACCCAATATTGAGCAGCATCACCACCGCTAACCAGGTCCAGCCGCCATCCAGTGCCGCATTGAACAGCATCACCTTCCCCACGAAACTCCCAAACGGTGGGAAGCCTGCCAAAGCAAGCATACAGACTGCGAGTATTCCTGCGGAAAGCGGCAATCGGCGTCCCAACCCTGCAAACTTCATGAGGTCGTCTGACCCTACCTGTCGCTCAATGGCATCTACTGCCAAAAACGCGCCCATATTCATAAACAGGTAGACCGTGAGATAAACAAGCATGCCCGCAATGGCGAACGGGCTGCGCTGTGCCGCGGCCACCCCAACGAGCAGATAGCCAACTTGCCCAATTGAGGAATACGCCAGGAGCCGTTTTACACTTGTCTGACGTAAAGCAAAGACATTGCCGACGGTCATTGTAACTGCGGCTAAGACCGCGATAAGTTCTGCCCAATGTCCAAGATTATGCGGAAAAGCAACGTACAGGGTGCGTAACAGCACCGCCAACCCTGCCGCCTTTGGGCCAACCGAGAGAAAACCTGCAATCGGCGTTGGTGCACCTTGATAAGCATCAGGCGCCCAAGTGTGGAACGGAACGAGCGTGACTTCAAAGCCATACCCAACCAAAACGAGACAAAAGGCCGCGATGGTCGTCACGACAGGCATTGCAGGCAATTTCATTGCCAACTGCGGGAGGTCTAACGTCCCTGTAAGCCCGAAGAGTAACACCATGCCATAAATCATCACCGCCCCGACAGCCGCGGAAAAGAGGAACATCTTGAGCGCGGCCTCTGTTGCCAGGCGACTCTCTTTCGCAATACCAATAAGGATATACGACCCTACCGTAACCAGTTGAATGAAAAGCGCAATCAATGCAAGGTTTTGGCTTGCCGCAAGAGCCATAATGCCCAAACAGGTCATCAGCAGCAGAGCCGGAACTTCCCCGGCGTGTGGCCGCCCCTTAAAATGACTCTCAGTGGCGAGCAGCACGAAAGCGGTGGCGACAACCGCAAACAGCTTAAAGTAAACCGCGAATTGATCGACGGCATAGGTTCCGATAAAAATCGCCTGGGTGCGAAACGAGAACATCATGCAACTCTCGACAGCAGCCGCACCCAGACCGGTTAACGCAATCGTTGTCGTGAGAAATTTTCGGGCCGATGGAAGATAAGAACCCAATGGTAGCAGCAGAAGCACGAGAATACCAAGCGTCATTTCTGGGACAATTGCCCATAGCTCCATGCCGCCTTGCATTACGCCCATAGCTTATTTCCTTCCTATAAGAAAACCCAGCGGCCCCGCGCTGAGAGCGGTGGTGATGATGTTCACCAGAGGGCCAGGGACGATGCCAAGCAGAACGATAAGGATGGCAAGTGGCACAAGTACCATTAGCTCCCGCCGTTTGAGTTGTGGCAGTTTGGCCCATTCAGGCGACAGCTTGCCCAACAAAACGCGTTGGAGCGTCCAAAGAAACAGAGCAGTCGTGATAAGAATGCCTAAAAGCATACCGAATGCGGCCCAGCGATAGATGCCAAGCGTTCCCAGGACGATTTGCACCTCAGCGACGAAATGCGCGAGGGCCGGCAGACCAAGCGATGCAAACATCGAGAATGCGAACAGTGAACCAAAGAGGGGAAGGGCCGCCCATATCCCCGAAAGACGTGCGATCTCGCGTGTTCCCGTTCTATCCGCCAGCATTCCTACCAGAAAAAAAAGCGCACTCGTCACTAGCCCATGTGCGATCAACTGATACGCGGCTCCACTCGCCGCCGCCGCACGGTCAGCAGGATCAGCAGAAAGGGCTGCTGCAACCGCGACACCAAGCAACACATACCCCATGTGGTTGATACTCGTGAAGGCAACCAGTCGTTTAAGGTCCGTCTGGGCCATCGCCACCGCCGCGCCATACACAGCAGAGACAACGGCGATTGCCGCAATCGGTACAGCCCACGCGCTAAATGCTCCGGGGACTGTTGGCAGGGCAAGACGCAGCAATCCATAGCCACCCAGTTTCAATAATAGACCGGCGAGAATGACGCTTCCCTCGGTTGGAGCCTCGGTGTGGGCATCGGGCAGCCAGGAATGTAACGGCACAATAGGTAATTTAATTCCAAAGCCGATCAAGAAACCCAGGAGAATAAGGAATGCCCCAACACTCGTCCCGACAAAGGGCCGCGCCGCGATGATTGCAGGCAGATCAAAGGTATGAGGATTTGTCCCCAGGTACAGACCTAGAATAGAGAGCAACACGGCAAGGCTACCAATACGTGTATAGAGAAAAAACTTCATAGCCGCCTGTAGACGTTGCCCCTCGTGTCCCCAAATGCCAATAATAAAGTACATCGGAACCAGCGCAACCTCGAAAAAGACGTAGAAGAGCAAAAGGTCCATTGTGCTAAAAAACCCAATTAACCCCGTCTCCATCACCAGATAGAGCGCGAAGTATTCACGGGCCGACTTTTCTTGCTTCCATGCATACAACAAAACCAGAAAGGTTAACAGTCCACTTAACAAAAGCAAGGGAAGCGAGAGGCCATCGACGGCCAGATGATAGCTTGAGCCGAGCGTTGGAATCCAGGAAGCACGTTCCTCGAATTGCAGTGTTCCCCGTTGCCAATTAAAGAGTGCCGCAAGCATGATGCTCACGCCCAATACCAGGGCGGCGGTACTCAAAGCAATCCAACGCTGTACCTGCACATTCGGGGTGACATAGAGCAACATTGCACCCAGCAACGGCAAAAATATACAGAGTGATAACATACATTTCCCCTTATCGTAGTAGCGCAACCAGAACGGCTAGTGCAAGCACTCCTACACCCCACATAAAAACGAAGAGAAGATAATTTTCAATCCGTCCCGTTTGTAGCCCTCGCACCCGTTGACTGAACGTGAGTATCCCCTGCCCAACATCCCGCACGGTGGTATCGAAACCACGTAGATCAATGCGACCACTTGCCCGTACAACTGTCATCATCACCCTGACAACGACACCCGCGAACGCGTCAAAGAGAGTACGATCAATCTCTGCACACGCTCGTACAAATGCGAGTAGTCCACGTATAGCCCAACTATTGAGCGTGTCGAAGAGCGCATGGTCCACGATATTCGCTATTCTAACCGCCCCTAGTCCCCCGTGTGACACAAGGCGATAGAGAACCTTAAAGCCAAACTCTCCCGCAAAAATAGGCCCAATTGTTTGCAATGAAGGCCAAACAAGCGCGCGCGGCCAGATAAAACGCGCTCCTATACCTATCACAACTCCAATAATAGCGAGGACAAGCGTCACCCCTGTCACCATTGGTACATCGGGAACCGTCCCACCAAGCAGGCGGCTTAGAGGGTGACCAAGTACCGCCGCGTTGACAAGCAACCCCAGCGGAACAAGAAGAGCCAGAGACAGAATTGGCACAAGCAACCCGTGTTTTGGCTCATGTGCATTCTGCGCTGTGGGCGATGGCATCCCAAGAAAGACAAGACTAAAAGCACGTGCGCTATACAAAGCAGAGAGCAAACTGGCGACAAGGGCCGCGCTGAAGAGTGATATGTTCGCATACCACGCTGCTGCAAGGATAGCATCCTTTGCTGGAAAGGCGAGGGTGACAGGTAAGCCCGCTAAGGCCGCCGCACTCAGCGCGAACGCAAAAGCGGTAAACGGCATTCGTCGTAACAGACCACCCATATACATAAAAGTGGTATTTTCCTCAACCGCTCGATCCACCGCACCAGCCGCGAGAAAGAGTGTAGATTTGTATAGTGCCTGTACCACAAGCAGTAACACACCCGCAAGCAAACTTCCACTACCAAGTCCGACGAACATCAACCCAACTTGGCTCATCGTCGAGTATGCAAGGGTACGTTTAAGGTCCGTTTCCACCAGTGCTGCCGCGCCCCCCAGCAGAGAGGTAAGAACACCCACCCATGCGATAATTTGTAGTGCTGGCGTGGCAACCAGAAAGAGCGGATAGAGCCGAGCAACCAAAAAGACACCTGCCGCCACCATTGTAGCAGAGTGCAAAAAAGCCGAAACCGGCGTTGGCCCAGCCATTGCATCGGGAAGCCAGCCCTGAAACGGCACCTGGGCAGATTTACCCGCCGCCCCTGCGAAAAGGAGCAAGGCGATAAAGAGTAAGAGATTCGATGCAATTTTTCCGCCCGTTACCGCGCTAAGAATGGGAGCAATGCGGCCAGTACCAACGGTTCCGACGAGCAGCAACACCCCCACAAGCAAAAGCAGGTCGGCGAGACGTGTTGTGAAAAATGCCTTTGTCGCAGCAATTGGGGGCGCATCGCGTTCAAACCAGAATCCAATTAGCAGGTAGGAGCAGATACCAACCAGTTCCCAGGCGAGAAAGAGCGTGATGAGGTCGGCGGCTAGTACGAGCGTGAGCATGGAACCAGCGAAAAGGCTAAACTCAGCGAAAAAGCGTCCACGAAGCGGCTCTTCTGCCATATAGCTTGCGGCATACACGAAGACGATAAATCCAATCACGGATACCAACGTAGCGATGAGCGCACTTAGCGGATCAAGCCAAAGCGCAAGGGTTAGACTGCGCCCACCGACAGACAACCAGGGCAACGAGACGGTAGCCCTCATCCCTTGAGCCGCGGCGACCAGCCCCAGCACAGAGACAATGGTAGAGCCGGCCATTGCTAACACGGCAAGTGCAGAGGCAAGCCGACCTGAACGCGATAAACCAAGTGCAAGTAACCCAAAAGCAACAAGCGGCAAGAGCGGAGCCAGCCAGAACACCTGTACTCCTATCACTGCTTCAACTCCTTCGCTTCGTCCACGTTCGCGTTACCACGCTGTCGAAAGACCATCAACACCAGACCAAGCCCTGACGCCATCTCCACCGCCGCAATCGTGACGATGATAATTACAAACACCTGCGCGTCGAACTGATCGGGTCGCACAAAACGCCAGAATGCGACGAGTGTTAGAATAGCGGCATTTATAATAATCTCGATGCTCATCAAAATCATGAGCGAGTTACGTTGCGAAAGGACACCCGTAACCCCAATCCCAAAGAGGATTGCACCGACGAGCAGGTAGGGCAAAAGGCCAGGCCCCCCACTACTTGTAAACCAACTCATGGTTGCTCTCCTCTCTGCTTTGTCTCAGGCGGCGTCTGAACACGGGAACGCTCACGTTTGGCAAGCAGCACCGCGCCGGCGATACCGGCCAAAATAAGCAAAGCCGCACCCTCAAACGCGATCATATAGCGAGAAAGAAGCAACTCACCGACAACACGCGATGCGTCCTGTGTCGGGGCAATTCCCGCGAGCGGCCAGGGTGTAAGAATGAGCAAAATGACAAGCAAAAGTGCGGAAACCACGCCCAGCACAATCGCCCAGGGAAGTTGTGCCGTAGACATCGCCATATCAACCATCATAGTATAGTTTTGACGTGGCGTCATGCTGCCCATCTCCATATCAGACATGTCATGTCCACCCACCTCTGTCTCTTGCACATCCATATCGGACATAGCACCCGCATCTAGTTGTCCCTCCTGCTCTTCTGGTGGAGGTGGGCCACTCGGCATATGCATAGAGAGTGCGCCGGGGCCACGCATGTGCATATCTCGTTTCATGCCCCACATCATCTCGCCCCCTGGGTCCATCATCATCATGACCATGAACAGCACCATCACCAACATACCACCAACGTTCATCATTACCTGAATAGCAGCGAGCAGGTCAGCGTTAAGGAGAATGAACAGGCCAGCCAGTGCTACAAAGCTCGCCATGAGTGCAAGACCTGCGCGATACATGCTCATGGTGATAATCATGCCCGCAGCCGTAACAATCGCAATCATGGCAAGCGAGAGAAAAATAAGCCACTCAATCAATCCACTGCTCATGTGCTACCTCCCAACTGGGATGGTTAGCGTAAGAATGCCAACCAATGTAATATTGAGAAGACTGGCCGGTAAAAGAATTTTCCACGACAACGTAAGCATCTGGTCGTGCCGTAGTCGTGGAAAAAAGTGTGCCAGCCAAAGGACTAACGCAGATAACGCGAAGGTTTTCAGGGCAAACCAGAGCGGCCCAGGAAGTACGGGACCTTGCCATCCGCCAAAGAAAAGCACAACACCCATTGCCATCAAGAGCAAGAAGAGCGCGGCAAGAGCGATTTTGAAGAGCAACAGGCGTCCACCGGAGTATTCCGCAAACGCTCCACCCTCGAGTTCGCTTCCCGCGAGTGCGCTATCAAAAGGATGGCGGAACGAGACAAAGAGCGCGGCAATAAGATAGATAGCAAGGCCGAGCGGTTGCCAGACAACAAACCAGAGTCCTGCCTGCACCTCCACAATGCGTTGCGTCGAGAGAGATTGGGTCGCCATAACCGGCCCAATCGCGGCAAAGCCAATTGGCACTTCATAGCTAATTAAGTACGCAGCAGCCCGAAAGGTCGCAAAAAGTCCTTCCTTTGAATTCTGGCTCCATGCGGCATTTGTGATAGCAACAACAAAAGGACTTAGCAGCACGATGAAATAAAAAAGCCCAATCGACGGATTAAACGCAATCAAGGTTGGCCCAAGTGGAATAACCAGCGCGACAAGTGAGACTACAGCCAAAGCGATAAAGGGAGCCGAGCGGAAGAGAAAAAAGTCCGCACCACGCGGCGTCAAGTCCTCCTGATAGAGCAACCTGATAGCATTGGCAAGCGGCAAGGTCAAAGCAATACCGATACTACGTAACCCTAAACGCAAAAGTTGCTCAATGACAGCAATAAAATACGTTCCAACCAGGAGGACGCACACAACAAAAAGAGGTGTGATAAATACACTCATCCATCCACCTCCACCATCGCGATATCGAGACTCGCCAAAATCACTTCCGCGTCCGCGAGTTTTTGCCCAGCGAGCAATTCAGGAAGTAGCATAAGCAGTGGAACCGATGGCCGTTTCCATACAACCTGCGTTGGGCCATCAGGCTCTTTGCGCTCTCGATGATATAGGTGCAGCTCGATAGTACCGCGTGGCCCTACAACCTCCGTGCGGGTTTCGCCGATGGGAATATCCCAGGACACTGCTTGTATATCCGTGTCGAGTTCGGGTTGTGCGGCCAGTTCAGCAATTCCATCGTATGCGAACTGTAGATCACGAACAGCATCCCGCGCACGTATCACCAGCCTGCTCTGCACATCACCTCTTCCGTGCTCACTTGCATTATACACGGGACCTTGCCCTATACCGCTCCGCTTGAGCTGTGCCACCGTTAAAATTCCAATACCACGACTACGCAGAGCCAAGCCACGCTTTCGCTCAACATAGCGTTGTAATGCAGCAGTGCTGCGTAACACTCGCTGTAGTTGTGCTAATGTATTTTTGCTTTCTCGCACTCCTGGCGCACTATGGTGTGGCAAAATCCATTCTTCAGGGGGGCGCTGCCACAACTGAGAACACAACGCGGCCAAATCACGGGCAAGTTGATAGGAGTGTTGCGTGAGTACGGAATCAGCAAGCAGACGGGCGAAACGGACAAGCCACCAGAAGGTATTCTGCACGCGTTCAAGTGCGAGCGCAAGCGCACGACACCTATACACGTGGATGGATGGTTGCCACCCTTGCAGATGTTCGAGCGCGTCTACATACACAAGTTGTCCCGCAATCGGGGTGAGCGGATCAAACTGACGCGCAAGCCGAAGGCCCTGTTGCCAATCCGCCTGCACCAGCATGTGGTTGATACCACGAGAGGCATAGCCCGTCTCTACCTGCGTAGAAAGCACTTGCTCTCCGTCGCACACCAGAAAGAGACGCAGAGGTCCAGAGGTAAACGCCTGCAGCGGCCCCAAACTGAGTACAGCAGGTTCGGTTGCCAACTCTCGTGCTGTCGGTAGTTGGATAATCGTCTCCTCTAGCTCGGATAAAGCAGGAGGATGGATGTCCAACCATTCGTGAGCATCAAAAACAGTCTGTAAAATCTGCTCACATGAGAAGGCCGACACGCGCTGGGCTTCTGGAAAGAGAGCATCCAGATTCGCAAGAGGAACGTCTGTAAAAGATGTAGTATCCGTGCCACCAACGATAAGAACGCGAACGGGATAAGGAATAGCGCGCGCCACCGTGATGACTGCTGGCACAAGCTTCTGACTGATTGGCTCGACAATGAGTAGCAGATCGGCATGACGCGGCACAGGAACCTCTTGCAGATACGGATTTCTTCCGGCAAGATCGGCGAGCAAAGTGGCTCCCGCGCCACCATCAATGCCAATATACCGATATACCCTTCTCCTCACGCGACTGCTCAAGCCAGAACGCGCCCCCGATTTACCGCTCCCAATCAAAGGCTCCCTCCTTCCAGGCAAAAAAGAGGGCCGAGGTCAGAATAGCGACAAAGACAAACATATCGAAGAACGCAACCAGGCCAACCTCTTTGAAGGCCACAGCCCAGGGAAACATAAAAACCATCTCCATGTCAAAGGCGACAAAGAGCAAGGCCAACACCGGATAGCGTAGACGAAATTGTACCCAGGTCTTATGGCCCGTCCGCCCCCCATACTCTGGCGGTGGATTCTGCTTGGGTGCACGTGGCGATGGAGCAAGAAAGCGGTTCGCGACCAGAGCAAATGCTCCAAGCAGCAGCGCGACCAGCAGCATAACAGCGGCAAGAGCATAGTGTGTACTGATATTATCGGTCATGGTATGCCCTTTCTTCGTAGACATCTCACATATATATACGTTTGAACAGCCAAAAGATAGCAAAAGATTTTCTGGCACAAAGGAGAAGATGTAGAGAGCTACACGCCCTGTCTCTTCATCATTTAGATGCTCTGCCAATCGGTAAATGGTGTGGGATGAACAGTGGGACTATTGTACAAAACAACCACCGTCTCGTGATCTGCGAGAGGAAGCACACGTGGATCGCCCGTATAGGGTATAAGCTTACCATTGGCATCGAAGTACGCAAACGTCAAGCCATTTGTTGCATCGCTATTGTTGTTCGCGACCTGGGTACGACTGAGTGGTTGACCCCAGATATCAAAAAATTGTCCGAGCGTGTAGGTTTTCTGATCAGGAGCCTCTACATGGATAATGTTGTTCGTCGCGTGCGTATGCAAAGCATACAAGCAGGATGGCGCATTGTTAATCCCAATACCAGCAGGTATCGGACTTTGCTGTCCATTGACATACATCTTCAAGGCCGTGTGAATATGTGTCACCGCACCTTCGCTTGTTTGACAGGCAATGCCATCAATAACTTTTGGGCCTGCATTACTACTGCTATTGGTACTGTTAGCATTGATTACGAAGTAGAGAATAACAGCAAAAAGAACGACCCCACCTGCAACGAGACTGCTTTGTATAATACGCTGGCCTCGTTTTCTTCGTGCCTGCTCACGCTGCGCTTCCCTGTTTCGCTGCTGCCGTTGCGTGTTTCGTGTCTCGCTACGCCTATCTTTATTTGTAATTGAACCCTTGCTCATAATTTTCCCTTTAAAACAATTTTTCCAGCAACGTCAGTGGATTGTGTCCCATAAGCGTCATCGTAACGACGACATTCAGACACTGTACAATACAGAGTATACCGAGCGCAAACATTTTTGTCCGTAAACTATACGGGGTCTGGATCGGTGTCTTTACAGGTGCGACTGCGAGAAGCCGTTCGATGCGTGTATATGTTCCACTTTCATCCTTCACAAGCGACTGGGCGGCATCGAACACAGGGAGGAGCGTTGGGCGCACAACAACATTTTGCCAAACTTTGGCTAGTGCGCTCGCTAGCGCAAGTGGTCTGTGCGTCACCTCAACAGCAAGGTCGTCACATGCTAACTCTTTTTCACGCTGAAGTTGGCGATAGGCGATGTGACATGTAGGTATATAAAAGAAGGCATCGCGTAACACCAGTGCAAGCCAGACCACAAGATAGTCACGGCGCGCCACATGCTCCATTTCATGGGCCAAAACCGCCTCAAGCTCACGTTGGTCAAGCTGCTCAACCATCCATGTTGAAAGAACAATTATTGGGCGCAGAATACCGCAGGTAAACGCCACTGGTTGCTCAGAACGGGTGAGCAACACACGCGTGTGCTTTATATGGAGGCGGTGTCCCAGTTCATCAACGCACTTTTGTATATCAGCATGGCTAAAGAGCGCACGGCGCGCGAGAACATTTCTCATGAGGAGGAGCCGTAGCAGTCCCAGCCCAACCGCCACGAGCGCAATTCCCGTCATCACAACCAGCGATGCCGCCCCCAGTAGTACATCCCAAAGCGGCGCACCAACGAAGCAGATATCACAGAGAAAGTGATGCCAACCACTCATCCCTAAATCGAAAAACACGCCTGGCATCGCAAGCACGGCAAGTTGTATAGTCCTTCGCTGTGACCAATTGTAAACCGAACGAAGACGGCCCAGCAATAGAGAACTCCCGAAAAGAACCAGCAGTAGGCTTGAAATGGTTAGTAAGGTATGCACTACTCGCCCTCCTCAGCTTCACGACGTTGGGCAATCTCATCAACCAACTGCTGCATCCGCACGACGGTTTGCTGGTCTGGCAACGCGCTTATTCTCGCACGGGTGGTATCAGAGAAGCTGACAAGTAAGTCTTCAAGAATGCGACCAACGAAACGTGCAATAAATTCTTGCTGTGTGAACGTCGCATGATAGATGTAGGCCTGCTCTTCTTTCTCCACCCGCAGTAAGTTCTTTTTTGCCAAGCGCGTCATTGTGTTCATCACGGTTGTGTACGCGATCCGCCTGCGCTCGTATAACGCCTCGAAGACATCACGTACTATCGTTCCTTGATTGGCGGGACGCGCCCAAATAAACTCCATAATCTCAGCCTCAAGGTCGCCAAGAACCTTGCGTACCCCTGGTCGGTCAGGCCGAAACGTGCTAATATCCGGCTCAAAACTCATACATCACTTCTTCTCTTCCACAAGACAAAGCGGTATTAATAATACCATTGTTGTAGGAAGGCGCTAGAAAGAGTACAACACAATTCACGGTATAGCAAAGTGCTTCGCTTGAGTATAAGGGATGAGTGAGACATTTGTCAAAAATACGTATTCTCTCTGTTTTATCATCGTCACCGCGACTGGCCCGTCTGCTCCCATCAGTATTCCACTACACACCATCATGTCGAGGCACATATTTATGTACCTCGACATAGCT
>Ga0123336_10003652_pt1 | contig 12727 bp, 15 predicted proteins | sample SSSSmetaG_FD_96466 | JGI IMG/M metagenome (GOLD analysis project Ga0123336, IMG submission 96466) | Glacier valley bacterial and archeal communities from Borup Fiord, Nunavut, Canada, to study Microbial Dark Matter (Phase II) - ​SSSS metaG | ecosystem: Environmental > Aquatic > Freshwater > Ice... | reverse complement strand
GCGCGGTAGGAGGCGGTTCCACCCGGCGACCGTGCGCGGCGGGTAGGAGGCGGTGCCACCCGGCGACCCCCGCCCCAGGCTTCCGTCCAACAGTGAGCGCGGCCGCTGGGCCCGTGGCGTTATGGTCTCATAATTTCGTGCTTGCCACCCAGCGCACCATCCGATGCGTTCGGATCAACTGCCCGAATCGTGCTGTAGCGCACACCGCCCGCCGACAAAATCGGGTATACTAGCTGCAACAGGAGCAATACCCCCGTTTCTCGCCTATCGCTTTAAGGAGTTCTATATTATGTCAATTGCCACCTCGCGCGCTGCTGCGCTGGCTGATCAATACACGCAAGCCATCGCCGATTTACTGGCGGTGGTCGAACCCGCGACCCTGGCGCAATGGCGCACACCCTGCATCAACGAGGGGCGCAGCGTCGGGGTACTCGTCCACCACATCGGCACCATGGCAGGAGTCATTCGGGCGTTCGTGGAGCAGGTGGTGCAAGGCGAATCGCTGCCGCCCCTCACCCAGGAGATGATTGACCACAACAACGCCCGCCATGCCGAGACCTATGCCAATGCCGGCCCCGACGAAACGCTGGCTTTACTGCGCCACAACAGCGCCGCCGCCGCTGCGTTCATCGCGAGCCTGAGCGAAGCGCAACTGAACATGGGCACTGCGCTGCCGGCCTTTAACTTGTCGCAGGCCAGCGCTGGGCAAATGGTCGAGTTTTTGCTAATTGGTCACACGTTGGGCCATCTCGCCAGCATTCAGAGTGCCATCGCGCTCTAAGCGGCGATTTCCCTGCGCCCAGTCAGCAAGGCTAGCGGCACCCGCAGCGCCCGCCCACACACCTGCCCCAGCGCCCAGGTCAGCGCTGGGGCCAGCGCGCCGCTGAGTTCCGCTCGCATATACTCGGCAGGCACCCCAATCACCGCCACATCATGCCCCCGCCGCAAGTCCAACGCCACGGCGTAGCGCACGACCCGCCCATAGGCATCCGCCGGCACGCTGGCCCGCAAATACACCAGCGCTGCCTGCCACAAGCGCGCGCCCTCCGCCCCCGGCACCGGCAACTCTGCCGGCCAGTCGCGCGGCGGACTAGGGGCCGGCGCGGGAGGCGGTGGTAATGCGTGAATATAGTGATGAAGAAGCCGAGCAAGTGGCGCTGTTGGAGAACTTACAGCGCGCCAATTTGCGCTTCGACGACGAAGCTCATGCCTTGCTGCGCGTAAAAGACCGCTATCAGCGGTCCAATGCGGCATTGGGACGCGGCATCGGCAAAAGCACGAATACGTCCGAACTGCGGGTCGCTGCCGCCGAGCATCCTCCGGTGTTAGACCTGTATAGGAGCGGCGCGATTGAGCGCAAGTGCGGTCCGCAGATAAATGTTCGGTCTGATCCCCGTCAGCCTGCGAAGGCAGGCGGCAGAGCGGTAGCCGCGGCTTGCGCCGCCCGGCCCCAACCTTACGTTGCCCGGCCACCTTGACATCGGCGCAGCCGTCCCCTATACTTTCCGATAGTACCCGGACCCCTTGATTTGCCGGGCAGCTAGGGAGAAGAGAACGCAGCAATGGCAAACAGCAGCAAATCGCGTAAACCCGCCGTCGTGGTCGTCAAGCCCGCCGCAGCGCCGGCGCGCCCAGCGATCAACCAACCCGCCCCGCCCCCCGCCCCCCGTAGCAATGTAACTAATAGCGCGGCACTCAAACAGCAGGGCGATGCCGCCCGCCAGAACACCCGCATCCAGGTGCAAGCCCGGCGCGAAGCCCGGGTGCGGGTTGCCCGTAGCGCCCGCACCCGGCGCCGCCTGTTGCTAGGGGCCATCGTAACGGTCGCCGTTGTGGCGATTGGCAGCGGCCTGTATTTCTGGAACGACTACACCCATCCCGGTGAGTACAAGGCCGATATGCAGGTGCAGGTGCGCCATATTGAAACGGTAGATACCGTACATCCGCCCTATACGACTGATCCGCCCACATCCGGCCCTCACACAGACAAACTGGCCCCGTGGGGCGTATCGGACACCGTGCTGCATGAAGAGAATGTGGTTCACAACCTCGAAGATGCCGGAGTGGTGGTCAACTACCGCCCCGACTTGCCGGCCGACGCGGTGGCGCACCTGAAGGCGCTGGTGGAAAGCTACAGCACCGTCGAAGTCAAGCTGCGGAATCTTTCACCTAACGCACTCCCCCAAACCGTCACCGGTCGCGTGCTAATGGCTCCCTATCCACCGCTGAAAGATCCCATCGTCTTCACGGCCTGGAACCGCACACAACGCTTCCAGAGCTACGACGAAAGCACGATGCGCCATTTTATTGATATGTATCGTGGCATTGACCATCACCAGGGTGATAATTCCGCCAAAGGGAGTACCCCATGAGCAAGGAAGTGAACCGCAAGCCGGCCGTGCCGGAGAACCGCAACGGCAGCGGGCCCACCGCCGTCAAGCCCGCCATGAGCGGCAAAGTCGCTGTTACGCCGGCCCGCCCGTCGCGGGTGTCACAGCCCATGGCGGTCACGCCGGCGGCGCGCGGTATCCGCCCGCTAGACATCGGTTTGGTGGCGTTGGGCCTACTTTGCACGGGGGTGATTGTCTGGTTGCTGTTAAGCAACAGCCAAACAGGCAGCAGCGGCAGTGCTGCCACGACTCCCACAGCGGCGGGGGGCATGGTGGGTCAGAAGGCCGCCGACTTCACCTTGCCGGCCACTGACGGTCAGACCTATACTCTCAGCCAATTCAAGGGTAAGCCGGTGTTCCTAGAGTTCATGGCTCCCTGGTGCCCGCACTGCCAGAAGGACTCCGGGTTGCTGAACCAGATTTATGCGGCCAACAAAAACAAAGGTCTGCAAATGCTGAGTATCAGCGCCACGCCGCTGGGCCGGGATGAACAAAGCCCCATTGCCATGGAAGACCTGACGTGGTTCCGTGACACCTTCAAAGTGCCGTTCCCCATCCTGTTCGATAAAGATGCGACTATCGGGCACAGCAAATACAATGTGCAGGGCTTCCCCACCATTTACACCCTCAATCCACAAGGCGTGATCGTGGCCGCACCCGAGAACCCGTTGACGCTCGAAGGGATGCAAGCGGCGGTGGATGCGGCGCTGGGTACGAAATAGCGATGGCCCAATGGACGCATCCTGATGGGGTTGCGGGATCGTCGGCCCGCGATGCCGCAGAAACGGCACAGGCATATCCGTCGGCGGTTCCCAGCGTCGGTGCCCGTGTGCATCGGGCGCTGGGCAGCCCTTACCTGACGTTGGTCTCGCGGCTGCTGTTGGGTGGCATCTTCTTCTTGTCGGGGCTAACCAAGTTGGGGGTGCCTGCGGCGTTCACCGTCAGCATCCACTCATACGAGGTGCCGCTACCGGACTTCCTGGTGCAGGCCATGGCAAACGGGTTGCCCTTGATCGAGCTGGTCTTGGGCATTTGGCTGCTGATCGGGCTGTTCACGCGCTTCGCGGCGGCAGCGTGTGGCGGGCTGATGGTGCTGTTCCTGATCGCACTGGTGCAGGCCATGCTGCGCGGCCTCAGCCCTGACTGCGGCTGTTTCGCCGGCCCGAACGGCAATCCGTTGGGCCTGCAACTGTTGCGTATGCTTGGCCCGGTCGGCGACTTTCTGACCAGCGGCAAGGTCGGCGCGGCCACGATCTTACGGGATGTGGTCTTCCTGGCACTGGCCGTCCATCTGGTGCGGGTGCCTACCGTGTTCGGCTTGGATCGGCGTAAACTGCCGGCGCCCCGGCTGGAAGATGCGGCGGATTTAGCGGCAGACGAAGCGTAAACCCACCCCACCGACACGAAGAACGCGAAGCCGCAGATGGGTGTCCAGGCTTCGCGTTCTTTGTGTCGCTGTGCTGCGCTTTACGGCTGCTTGTAGCGCCAAGTGTAATACTGCTGACCGACGTTGCCCAGTTCGACGCGCCATGCGGGGGCGTTGGCGAAGTTGAAGCTGAGAGTGCGGCGTTCGAACAGTTGCACCAACACAGCCTGATCGGGTTTGCCGGCGATAGTGGCGCGCACCCAGTAGGGTTCGCTGATGGGGTAGCCGAGCAGCCCCACCCAGTTGCTTTGCTTTTGCATCCAGTTCCAGAAAGCGTCAGGCACATTATGGCCGCTTTCGGCCACGAAATGCGCGTTGCTCACCCCCGCGCCCAGCCCCGCATCTTCGCCTAGTCCGCCGTCAAGCGCCAGCGTTGCGCTGACGGGTTGGCCGGTGCGGTCCGGAGCGTGGCCTGCGTCGGTGCCCGCGCCCAGTGTGGCGAAGGTGGCATAGGTGGGGGCCGGGTTGTCTGCGCCGTCGCCCGTGACCGGCACGGCGGCTGGTTGCGCGGCCTGGAAGCTATTAGGGCCGGTTTGCACTTGGCCGGTCACCAGTTCGCGGGTTAGCAGGCCCGACGTGACGTAGGAGCCGCTAGGCCGATCAAGGTCGGGATTCGCGATCTCCATGCGCCCTTTGTCGTAATATTCGACTAGGCGCCGGCCGCTCGGTGAGTCGCTCCACGGTTCCAGCGTATGGGTGATCGGCTTGGCTCCCCAGAGCCAGGGGCGGGCGACCTGCCCCGTCGCCACGGCGTTATCCGCCAGTCGCCAGCTATTATAGAAGGCGGCACCGGCCGAAGGGAAGCGCGTTTTAGGTCGCCAGACCGCGTTGAAGCTGTTCGGGATAAAGAGCGTGTTGTCGCTGCCGTCGAGCCGCAGCAGCCAGGACTCGTGCGTGTAGATCAGCTTGCCTCCATCGGCGGTGGTGCGGCTGACGCGGATCAGGATCTGCTGTCCACTGGGCGACACGCCCGGCGGCCCGATGGACGAGATTTCGCCTTTGCGCGGGTTGGCGACGTGTGGTTCGCTCCAGATCGGCTTGCTGTTGCTGCCGTCAAAATCGGCGCTGACCACGCGCTGGCCTTCAGGGCCGGGGCTAGACAGCGAGATAACCACGCGGCGCGGGCCACCGGCCCACGATGCCCCGCCCTTGACTGTGCCGGGCGCGCCTTTCGCGCTCACTACCGGCTGGAACGTGCCGGTCGCCAGGGTCAGCGTGCCGAAGCCGTTGCCGTCGCTGGTCGCCAGATATTTGCTGTCGGGCGACCACCCGCCGCCCAGCACCCACAGTTTCGCACCGTCGCCGGGCAGGTTGGTCGGCGGTGCATCGGCGCGGGTTAGGTCGAAAATATGACCAGGGAAGCCCGCCGCGATGCGCGTAGCGTCGGGTGACCAAGCCACGCCGGCAGGCAGGCTAGGGATGCCGCTTGCGCCCGGCACCTTATAGGGCGCGCCGCCGGCCACCCGCACCAGCCAGAGGTCGCCGTGTGGCAACGGCTTGTCGGCCCACCCCTCGCCGCCCAGGTAGGCAATAAAGCGGCCATCGGGCGACCAAAACGGATTGGAGTAGACTCCATCGGCCAAGCGGTGCAGGCCGCTGCCATCCGGGTTCATCACATAGAGCGTCAGCCCTTCAGTGACCAGCGCGATGGCGCTGCCGTCGGGGGCCCAGTTTTGATACCAGACGTTGCCCAGCGCCGTCAGTTGCGTGTCGTCGTTGCCGGCCACCGTGCGGGCGTAAAAGTTCCGCACGCGCTGATCCGGCTTCTGTGGGTCCGGGATCAGGTCGGTGCCATAGGTCAGCGCCTCGGCGGCCAGCGCAGCCGGCGTAGGGGTCTGGGGCGGGGTTTGCGCGTGGGTCGGCCCGGCCTGCGCCAGAGCCATAAACAGCAACGGCAGCAGCGATAGCGCCCACCGGCGGCGCAGCGGCGCGCCCGCGTGGGGTGTTTTATCGATCATTCGAGTCGTCTCCTCTGTAGTCGCGTATCTCAAGCTATGGGGTCATTGTAGCACAGCCCGGCGTGGCGTGCCAGGGCCGGCTGCCCCTATAGCTTACCGACAGAGACGGGGAGACACAGAGAATGCGGAAGACCTGTACCAGGGCGTAGGGCCCAGTGAAACCTGCCCTACCGCCCTGGCGCTCGTGCTTAGGGGTGCTGTTGCGTGGCTGCGTGCACGCCGGTGGCGTTGATGTCGTAGAGGGCAGCATCCCACACGGGCTGCCCGTGGCGCAACACAATCACCTGGGGCGATTGGTGTTCCACCCCGATCTGGTCGGCTACACCCAGCGACAGTGGTTGGTCGCTTACGTCGATCAGGTAGACCGGGTTGGGCAGGCGTTCCAGTTGGCGGTGGGCGGCGGCGCTGATCGGGCAGGTGAAATCGTGCTTGAACAGAATGACCGGCTGCTGCTCTGATTGGGTCAGCAGCTCGGCAAAGGCTTGCGTATCGTTAATGGGCGTGAATTGCTTGGGCATGGCGCGGGTCTCTCCTGGTGTTGGTGGGCGACGTTCGGTTGTCTGTCCCAACTATTAGGCAAGAGCCATACCAGCGCCGTCGTGCTTATTGGCTGTCGCTGATCAGGGCGCGCAATTGGGCGGGATCTTCGGCGTATAACTCGGTGTAGCCGCAGTCGGCACAGGTGAGCGCGGCACAGGTGGCTGTGGGCATATCGCCGGCCCACGTGGGTACGCTGTGGCGCGGCGCGAGTTCCACGCCGACCGTGCGATTGTTGCCGCCCTTTTTGGCCCAGGCGCGGGTTTCGAGCATCGGCCCCTGGCAGCGCAGGCACCGCACGTCGCGGCTGGTCCCTGGCGCGTGGGTATGGGAGGTGGTGTAGTCGGCGGGTGGTTGGTCAACGGCGGTGTCAAGGCGGCGCGTGGGCTGGTCCATGGGATCTCCTTTGCTGCGAATAGGGTGGGGGATGGGTTAGGCGTGCCTTGCGTCCCGATCCTCGCTGCGGGCCTCTTCTCTGCCTTATTATACGCGGCTGACCGGGCAGGCGTTGCACGGCTACGGCCCGCCGGCCTGCTCACCCAGCCACCACCCGCACGCTGGGCCAACGGGCGCGGATGCGCTTGGCCGCTAGGCGGGCCTGAAACTGGGCGATGCTCACGCGGCGCGGGTTGCGGCGCAAGATGCCGTTCAGCAGATCGGTCAGGCCGCAGGGCGCGACGATGTGCAGGCGATCATCCGGCAGCAGACGCACGGCGACGCTGGTGGCAGTCTCCGGCCAGGTGCCGACCCCGTCGGCGCTCGACTGCAAGGGTGGGGGTGGGTCGCCACCGTAGCCGGCGGCATACCAGCAATGGACGGCGGCCTGGTTGGTCGCTTCCCACGGCACGTCGGGCCGCCGGGCGCGCAGGGTCGCTGTCACGGCGGCATCCCGCGCGGGGGTCAGGTCGCGAGGGTCGAAAAAGGCGAGGTCCACATCCGCCGTGGGGGTGCGTGTCGCCCCACCAAACAGGCTGTCCCAGACGCAGTTCCGCAGCGCGCCCGCCCCGATCAGCCAATCGGGCGCATCCACCGCCCGCGCCGCCTCCAGCACGCCCCACAGCCACCGGTCGGCGTGGATGATGCGGGCTAATGCCGCCTCGTCGGTTGTTGTCACCCATGCTCCTAGCGCGTGCAGCGTAAGACGTGAAACGTGACTACCCCGTTGACGCTAAACACTAAACATTAAACATTAAACACTAAACACTAAACACTCCGCTACAGGTCGCGGCGGCTGAACGACCACATGGCGAGGGCGAGCAAGACCACCACATAGCCGGCCGCATAGGAGACAATGCTGGGATCGGGTACTGAAATGGCTGAGAAGGGCGAGTTGCCGCCGAACTGCCGCAAGGCTGCGGGTTCGAGCAAAAACGCGATGCGCCGCCAAATCGTCTCAACCGGCATGATCCAACTGGGCAGTTGGCCCAGGCGTATGGCGCTTTGGGCATTCAAGCCGGGCAGGGAGGCGATTTGCTCCACCCACGAGCCGATGAAGGCCAGACCATAGAGCATGAACAGCGTGATGCCGTTCGCCAGGGTGGACACGCGCGTGCCCAGCAAGAGCGACAGCGACAGCAGCACCAGGGCTTCGAGGGTGAACAAGCCGAACGCGGCCCAGGCGTTGGGCGGGTCGAAGCCCAGGATCAGATGCACCGTGCCCAGTACGCCGCCGGTCAGCAGACCGATATAGACGATCAGCATGGCCGCGTAACCGAGCCATTTGCCCAGGATCACCTGGGCGCGCGCTATCGGCTTGGTGACGATGGTCTGAATCGTGTGCGACTGGATCTCGCCCGAAATCGCGTCAATGGCGGCCATGATCGAGAGCATGATGGTCAGAAAATGGACCACGTAGAGGCCCGCCAGCACCAGGAAGCTGCCGGCGAACAGCACCAGTTGCCCCCCTGCGCCAATGTTGATGCGTGGACGCGACTCGTTGAGGATGAACTCCACGCCGAGGGCAAAGAGGGCGATAAAGGCCACGCCCAGCAGCAAGGCGATGATGACTACCCAGCGCCGCCAGGCTTCGTGGAACGTGAGCCAAGTGATCGTTGCCACGTTTCTCATTGGCCGCTGTCCTCCGCGCCGACAATTTCGAGAAACACCTGCTCCAATGAGGGGCGCTGGGGGGTGAGCGCATAGAGCCGCGCGCCGCTCGCCAGGGTGCGCTCGGCGATCAGCGGCAGCACCGCCTCATCCGTCAGCAGCAGCGTCACTGTTTCACCGCCGTGCAACGGGGTGGCGAGTCGCCCGGCTTCGGCTTCCGCGTCCGCTGCGCTGTCGGCGGCGGCGGGCAGACGTTCCAGCGGCAGGGCATCCAGCGCCGCCAGCAGGGCCGGTGTCACCGAGTCTACGTGCAAGGCGACGCGCAACCGCCCGGCGGCGAGTTCGCGCAAGGGCAGGGTCTGCAACACGCGCCCGCCCTTGATGAAGGCCACGCGGTCGCAAGTGGCTTCGACCTCGCCCAGCAGGTGCGAATTGAGAAAGACCGTGGTGCCGCTCGCTTTGAGGTCGTGGATGATGGCGCGCACGAGGCGGCGACCCAGCGGATCGAGGGCCGAGGTCGGCTCGTCGAGAAAGACCAGCGCGGGGCGGTTGAGCAACGCCTGGGCCAAGCCGATGCGCTGGATCATGCCTTTGGAGAAGCCGGCGATGGGTCGTCGCGCCTGGTCGGCGAGGCCCACCTGTTCTAGGAGTTCGGGGATGCGGCGGGCGCTGGTCGCATGGTCCATGCCGTAGAGCCGGCTGTGCAGCGCCAGCAGTTCGGTGGCGGTCATCCCGGTATGGAACGGAAGTGTTCGGGCAGGAAGCCGATACGGGCCATCGTGGCGCGGTGGCCGGGCCGCTGCCCCAGCACCCGCGCCGCGCCGCCACTAGGCCGCACCAGCCCCAGCAGCATCTTGACCGCCGTGCTTTTGCCCGCGCCGTTGGGCCCCAGGAAGCCGAACACTTCGCCCGCCGGCACCGTCAGCGTCAGGTCGGCCACGGCGACTTTGCGCCGGTATTGCTTCTGTAGCCCAGTGGTTTCAATCACCCAGTCCGCCATGCCGCTCTCCCTGCTGTTTACCCCACGCAGTATAAGCGGCCTCTCGTGCCCTTGTCCAGCACTCAGGTGCTTATCAACCCTTACAAACGGACTTCGCCACAAAGACACAAAGGACACAAAGTTTTCAAGGGGGGCGTTTTCTGAAGTTGATAGGGTGTTAGAAACCTGCTATGGTTTCCCTAAATTAAAACCGGAAGACCAAGCAGAAGAGAGAAGGCATATTATGCCTAAGAATTACGAGGTAAGCGGTCCTGCTTTCGTCGCGCTGCTGGTACGGGACGTGGCAGTGTCCGCCGAGTTCTACGCGACGCAACTGGGCTTCCGGCGCGATCCTGAAGTGTCTCCTGGAGCGGTCGCTGCGCGCATGGTGGATACGAACCCCCGGCGTGTAATGCACAATAATATCTCGTACATTTGGAGTGTGCAAGGTGTCCGGTGTCCGGTATCAGGAGAATTGCTAATTCAAGTAGCAAATGGTGGAGGGGGAGCAGATTGTAGGAGGGTGGCTCCGCCCCGCGACCGTGTAGCAAATGGTGGAGGGGGAGCAGATTGTAGGAGGGTGGCTCCGCCCCGCGACCGTGGCTGACCTACGGTAGGGAGCCGCAGATCGAGGTGTCCGTGCGCTGCAATTAGGAAAACCTGAGCTGAGACGGGCGGGGGTCTCACCACCCGTCTCACCTGCCTTATGGGGGTTGTACCTGTCAGCGACATAGCGGCGCAGATGAGCTTCAGCGCGGTCAAATACCCGAAGCGTTTCCCGCCCCCAGGGTTCGCCGCTGGAGACACCTCTCCAGCCCCGTAGCGCCGTGAGGCGGTCTCACGGCAGAGACCGCCTTACAGTCAGCCACGGTCCTACAATCCGCTTGCCTCCCCACCATTTGCTACCATTTATCACAATATCCTTTGCGCCCTTTGCGTCTGCGCGGTGAGCCAACTGTACAGGTTCAAGGCAAAAAGTGTCCACGAATTAAGTGTGCTTTACACGGCGGACCATTGGAATTGGCGCGGCCGCCATGGGGTGCAGTCACAGTAAGCGCCGCGCAGTGGCCGCCCGGCGTAGGTCGTCCCGGAAGTCGGGATGGGCGATGCCGATCAGCGCCTGCGCCCGCTGGGCCAGTGAGCGACCATATAGGTGGGCCACGCCATATTCGGTGATAACGTAATGCACGTCGTTGCGGGTGATGGTCACGCCCGCGCCGGGGTCCAGCATCCCCACGAGGCGCGACACGCTGCCGCCCAGCGCCGTTGCGGGCAACGCGATGATCGGTTTGCCGCCCTGCGAGCGGGCCGCGCCGCGCACAAAGTCGACCTGGCCGCCCACCCCACTATACAGCCGGCAACCCAGCGAGTCGGCACAGACTTGGCCGGTGAGGTCCACCTGCAAAGCGGCGTTAATCGCCACCATGTGGTCGTTGCGGCTGATGATGAACGGGTCGTTGACGAAATCGGTCGGGCGCATCTCGATGAGCGGGTTGTCCTGGGCGAACTGGTAGAGACGCTGGGTGCCGAGCAAGAAGCCGGTCACGATTTTGCCCGGCAGAAAGTTTTTGCGCCGCCCGGTGATCGCGCCGTGTTCCACCAAGTCAATGATGCCGTCGGAGACCATTTCGCTATGGATGCCGAGGTCGCGTTTGTCCATCAGGAACGACAGCACCGCGTCGGGGATCGCCCCGATGCCGAGTTGCAGGGTGTCGCCGTCCGCGATCAGTGCGGCGATGTGGCCGCCGATGCGCTGGTGGAGCGGATCGGGTTTGCTCTGGGCTAGTTCGGGCAGCGGATAGTCCACCGGCACGCAGCAGTCAATCTGGCTGAGGTGGATGAACGAGTTGCCCCAAGTGCGCGGCATCTGCGGGTTGATCTCGGCGATAATGAGGCGGGCGCTCTCAGCGGCGGGCTTGGTCACGCCCACCTCCACCCCGAAGCTGCAATAGCCGTGGGGGTCGGGCGGCGAAACGGCGATCAGCGCCACATCCAGCGGCAGCGTGCCTTCGCGGAACAGGCGCGGGATCTCCGAGAGGAACACGGGGGTAAAATCGGCCTGCCCGGCCTGCACCGCCGCCCGCACGTTGGGGCCGATAAACAACGAGTTGAGCCGGAAAGCCGATTCCAGGCCGGGCGCCAGATAGGGCGCGCCCCCGGCGGTCAGGACATGGATCAGTTCCACCGCGTGCAGGTCGGCGGCCCGGTCCACCAACGCCTGAGTGAGTACCAGCGGTTCGCCACTGCCGCCGCCGATATAGACACGCCCGTGGGAATGGACCCGTTGCAGCGCCGCCGCAGCGGTCGTCAGTTTGCCGCCGTAGGCCGCCGGCCACACGCTGGGCCGGTCCATGTGGGCGGGGCTGGGCGGGGGCGGCGCAGGTGCCCGGGCGGGCGCGGCGGTACGGTCCGCCGCCAAAAACGGGATCGGCGGGTCGGGCAGCAGGGTGGTCATGACAAAATCTCCTTCAGCTTTCAAATGACAGCTTGCTCAACTAAATCTAGTTCCACCCGTAGCACGCCCGCAGCGGAACAGCGACGGGACGGCACGCCTAGGTGGTCGAACAGCGCCAGCATAGCCCGGTTTTCGGGCAACACCAAAGCATAAAACCGGCGCAACCCGTGGGTGCGGGCCACGGCGATCAGTTGCCACGTCAGCGCGGCGCCCACGCCGCAGCGCTGCCAAGCATCGGCGACGATGATGGCGTATTCGGCCTCGGCGGTACCGGGGTTGCGGTCGTAGCGCGCCACGCCGATAATCTCCGCCGGATCGGCCGGGTTGAGCGCGACTTCGGCGTGGCGGGTCACCCCGTCCAGGTGGGTAAAGTAGTCGGCCTGTTCAGCCGACAGGCGCGGCAGCAGTTGAAAAAAGCGCCGGTAGATCGATTGCACACTCAACCGGCGATGGAAGCGTTGCAGCGCCGCCGCGTCGTCCGCTTGGATGGGCCGTAGCGGGGCCACACACGCCACCCTACTCAGGGGGTCACGGTTGGCCGTTCCTGCCGGCAGGGAATGAACCGGCGGAATAGGTTGGACGCGCTGCGGCTGCCCAGCGGCAGGCAGGCGATCACTGGGGACCGCAACCGGCCCGTCGCCTTCTGGACCTGGGGGGGACATCATGCGCTGCTCCTCCTACCACCGGTCGGGCGCGGTAGACACCTAACGCCCGAACACCCGGCTGGCCGTGTGAAATTGCCGGCGCTTCTCAACACCGCACATTATAGACCCGCGTGGTCAGTAACGCGGTAGCAGCGGGTGTGCGCCGCGTAAACAAGCGCCTACAGGCTCCAGCGGCCTTCGCTACGGTGTTCTGGGCTGATCCGCGCCGGTTCCGCTACCGCGTTGCGGCCGGCGGCTAGGCAATGCCGCGCCCCCGGCAGTATGCTGTCAG
>Ga0123336_10003651_pt1 | contig 12728 bp, 9 predicted proteins | sample SSSSmetaG_FD_96466 | JGI IMG/M metagenome (GOLD analysis project Ga0123336, IMG submission 96466) | Glacier valley bacterial and archeal communities from Borup Fiord, Nunavut, Canada, to study Microbial Dark Matter (Phase II) - ​SSSS metaG | ecosystem: Environmental > Aquatic > Freshwater > Ice... | reverse complement strand
GCAGGCTGGCGACGGAACTGCCGACGGTGCCGAAGCCGAGCAGGGCTACCTTGATGGTGGAAGCGGTGGCTTTCGGTGTGGATATCTTCTTCTTGGATGCCATGTCTTTTAGTAGTCGATTCTGCTGGCGTGGGCGCGCCATGCGTCGAAGCTGGCCATAGCCTGCCGGGGCAGGAGGTTGTGGATGGGGATGCTGCGCTGGTCATGGGGCAGGGCTACTTCGCGGTAGAGGTGGGCGTCGTCAAAGCCGGCCGCAGTGGCATCAGCAGCGGAAGATCCGTAGAAGATGGCCTCGCAGCGGGCCCAGTAGGTGGCGGCGAGGCACATGGGGCAGGGCTCGCAGCTGGTGTAGAGATGGCAGCCGGCGAGGGAGAAGCTGTTGAGCTCGCGACAGGCGTTGCGGATGGCGGTGATCTCGGCGTGGGCGGTGGGATCGTTGGACGAGGTGACCTGGTTGGCGCCGGTGGCGACGATGTGGCCGTCGCGGACGATGACGGCTCCGAAGGGGCCACCGTTGCCGGAGGTGACGTTCTCAACGGCGAGCGCGATGGCTTTTTCCATGAAGGTGGGGTTGCCCTGCATACGGGTGGTTATCCTTGTGCGACCTTGTGCGACACTGTCACGCGAAGAGTCGCGGGATAATGAAATTATGGCATACGCGTTTGTCTCCAACCGAGTGGTTACACCGCAGGGAACGCGTCCTGCCGCCTTGCTGATTGAAGATGGCCGCATCCGCGCCGTCTGTAAGGTTGCGGAGCTGCCGGCAGATGTCATGCTGACGGATTGTGGCAACGACTCGCTGCTGCCGGGGCTGGTGGATACGCACGTCCACATCAACGAGCCGGGGCGCACGGAGTGGGAGGGCTTTCGCACGGCGACGCGGGCGGCGGCGGCGGGCGGCTACACGACGCTGGTGGATATGCCCCTTAACTGCCTGCCCGAGACGACGACCGTGGCGACGCTCGAAGAGAAGCGAGGGGCGGCGCAGGGACAGTGCTTTGTAGACTGGGCGGCGTGGGGTGGTGCGGTGGCGGATAACCAGGCGCATCTTCTGCCGCTGGCGGGGGCCGGGGTGCTGGGGTACAAGTGCTTCCTGATCTATCCGGGGTGTGACGGCTTCACGATGATCAATCAGCAGCAGTTGGAAGCGGCACTGCCGGATATTGCGCGCTCGCGGTTGCCGCTGCTGGTTCATGCAGAGCTGGCCGGGCCGATAGATGCAGCGATGGCGAAGCTGAAGGATGCGGATTGGGGACGGTACGCGACGTATCTTGCTTCGCGGCCGGATGAGGCAGAGTTGCAGGCGGTGCGGTTGATGATTCGGCTGTGCCGGCAGTATGGATTTCGGCTGCACATCGTGCATCTCTCGACGGCGGAGGCGTTGGACGAGCTAAAAGCTGCGCGGGCCGAGGGGCTGCCGATTACCGTGGAGACGTGTCCGCACTATCTGCACTTTGCGGCGGAAGAGATCGCCGACGGCGCGACGCTGCTGAAGTGCGCTCCGCCGATTCGGGGGCTGCTGAACCGGGAGCGGCTGTGGGACGGCCTGCGCGAAGGGGTGATCGATATGGTGGTGACGGACCACTCGCCCTGCCCGCCGGAGATGAAGCGGGAGAAAGATGCGCGGTTCGACCTCGCGTGGGGCGGGATTGCGAGCCTCTCCGTAGCACTGCCCGTAATGTGGAACGATTGCGTGGTGCGGGGCTACTCGCTGGATGACCTGGTGCGTTGGATGAGCGCGGCCCCAGCGGAGCTTGCGGGGATCGACGATAGGGTTGGTGCCTTGGAGGCTGGGCGCGAGGCCAACTTCGTGGTCTTTGATGCTGAGGCTGAATTCATCGTGAAGGAAGAGGGGCTGCACTATCGCCATGCCGTCTCACCCTACATGGGCAAGAGGCTGCGGGGCGTGGTGCGGGCGACGTATCTGCGGGGCGAGCCGGTGTACCACGAGGGCAGCTTCGCTTCCCTGCCCGCGGGCCGCGAGATCGGGCGATGATGCGGCTATTATCGGTAGACACCTATGAATGATGTGTTGAATCGCTGGAACCTGCTGGATGCCGATGCCGCCGCGCGCGAGGTGCTGCCTTGTTGCGGCTCGCGGGCGTGGGCGGCCGGTCTTGCCGCGCGACGTCCCATTGCGGATGCGGAGACGCTGGTGAAGGATTCCAACGCGATGTGGTTCGCGCTGCCGGTGGAGGCATGGCAGGAGGCGTTCGACAGCCACCCTCGGATTGGCCGGACGCATGCGCAGAAAGCGGCGACGGCGGAGTCGCTGGCGTGGTCAGCCCAGGAGCAGAAAACTGCGGTATCCGACGATGAGGCCGTGAAGCTGGCGCTGGCTGAAGGCAATGCGCGCTACGAGGCGAAGTTTGGGCGGATCTTTATTGTGTGCGCTTCGGGCCGGAGCGCGGCGGAGATTCTGGCGAACCTGGAAGCACGCATGACGAATGATACGGCGACCGAGTTGCAGGAAGCCGCCGAGCAGCAGCGGCAGATTACGCAGCTTCGGCTGCATCGTTGGTTGGGCTTACAGTAAAGACGAACGGGTTGTGGAGGCTGACGAGCAATGGGGATTTCGACGCACATTCTGGATATGGCTTTGGGACGTCCGGCGGCTGGCGTTCCAATTACGCTGGCACGCATGACCGCGAGTGCCTGGCACCTGATCAACGACGATGTGACGGACGCGGATGGGCGCTGCAAGCATCTGCTGCCGCCAGACCATGCGCTGGTGATGGGGATGTATCGCGTCCACTTTGCGACGGCGGTGTATTACGCGCAGCAGGAACTGACGGGGCTGTACCCTTATGTAGAGATCGTGTTTGAAGTGACGGACAAGACGCAGCACTACCATATTCCGCTGCTGCTGACGGCGAATGGCTACACGACCTATAGAGGAAGCTGATGATGATGGAACTGGCAGAGAACCGGTACGGCAAGTCGCATATGCGGTTGATGAAGGTAACGCGGCACCCGCATGGCAACGACCTTTTTGAGTGGAGCGTGCAGGTGCTGCTGCATGGAGACTTTGAGAGCGCACACCTGGACGGCGATAACAGCAAGCTGCTGCCCACCGACACGATGAAGAATACGGTGTACTCGCTGGCACGGACCTCGAAGGCGACTTCGATGGAGGCATATGCGAAGGAGCTCGTGGACTTTCTGCTGGGGCGGAATCCGCAGGTGAGCCTGGTCGAAGTCGAGATCCAAAGCGCGATGTGGAAGCGGCTGACGGTGGACGGCAAGCCGCATCCGGATACGTTTATGCGCGGCAGCGGCGAGATGCAGACGACGCATGTGCAGCGGGCGCAGGGTGGCGCGTTCGTGATCGCTTCAGGCCTCGATCATCTCGTCGTACTAAAGACGGCGAAGTCTGGCTTCGCAGGCTATATCAAAGATGAACTGACGACGCTGCCGGAGACATATGACCGTCTGTTCGGCACTGCGCTGAAGGCACAGTGGCATTACGGCGCGAGCGACTTCGACTTCGAAAAAGTGCGAGCGGCAGTGCGCGAGACGATGCTGCGTGCGCTGGCCGCGCATGAGAGCAAGTCCGTGCAGGAGACGCTATATGCGATGGCGGCGGCTGCGCTGAAGGCGGTGCCGGAGGTGGAGTCGATCGATATGACGATGCCGAATAAGCACTGCCTGCTGGTGGACCTGTCGCGGTTTGGGCAGGACAATCCGAACGAGATTTTTGTGCCGACCGATGAGCCGCACGGATACATCGAGGCGAGTATACGGAGAAAGCATTGATCGAAGCAGCCGAGAGAATCGTCGCGCGTTGCCGCCAGATCGCCGGTTATACGGAGATCGCAGGAGAGACGACGCGTACGTTTCTTTCCGCCCCGATGCGCGAGGTACACGAGCTGCTGCGGGGATGGATGGTTGCCGCTGGGATGCAGGTGCGCGTGGATGCGGCGGGCAACCTGCGCGGGGTCTGGAGCGGTGTTGATGGAGACGCGCGGCGGCTGCTGATTGGTTCACATCTGGATAGCGTACCGAATGCGGGTGCGTTCGACGGTGTGCTGGGTGTGGTGTTCGGGCTCGCCGTGGTGGAGGAGCTGCGTGGGCGACGACTGCCCTTTGCAATTGAGGTCGTCGGCTTCTCCGAGGAAGAAGGCGTGCGCTTCAGCAAGCCTTTCCTTGGGAGTATGGCTTTAATGGGGCGGCTGAGTGCGGAGTTGCTGGCGCTGACGGATCGTAGTGGCGTCAGTGTCGCCGAAGCGATTCACGCCTACGGGCTGAACGTTGCTGAGCTTCCTGCTGCGGCGATTGCGCCGGGGACATTTGCCTATCTTGAAGTACACATCGAGCAGGGCCCCGTGCTGGAGAGTGAGGCCATCGCGTTGGGAGTCGTCGAGGCGCTGGTGGGGCAGACACGGCTTGCGCTAACGTTTACCGGGCAGGCGAATCACGCAGGAACGACCCCGATGCATCTGCGGCACGATGCGATGGCAGCGGCGGCGGAGTGGATTGCCGCAGTGGAGGGCTTTGCGACGTTGTCGGCTGGCCTGGTCGCGACGGTGGGCAAAGTGGAGACGTGGCCGGGTGCGGGCAATGTGATTGCCGGTCGCGTGACGGCTACCCTGGATGTGCGTCATGCGCAGGATGGAGTTCGTGCGGAGAACGTGGAAGCTCTGCTGGGCTTGGCGCAGGACGCCGCGACCTCACGCGGCGTGCAGGTGAGCTGGGAGACGACGATGGAGCAGTCCGCGGTGCCCATGGATGCGCGGCTGACGCAGTTACTCGAGCACGCTGCGGCGCGCGCCGGGGTGACGAGTCTGCGGACGACGAGTGGCGCGGGGCATGATGCGATGGTGATGGCGGAGCAGGTGCCTTCGGCGATGCTGTTTGTGCGCAGCCCCGGAGGGCTGAGTCACCATCCCGATGAGGCGGTGATCGTCGACGATGTGGCGGCGGCGATGGCGACGGTGATGGAGTTCCTGCCGCTATTGGGCGATGATAGAGCAGAGCGGAAGGACAAACATGCATAACCTGGGACATACACGCAGCAGCAACCAACGCGACCACCTGTTGCAGACGTCCGATACGTTTGTGCGTGCGGCGCTGCCGGGGATGCAGGGCTGTGTTGCGATTGTGCACGCGGCGCCCGCGCTGGGTGCGGGTTTTACGCAGTACACCGCCGAAGTAGAGGCGGGGGGAACGCTGGGGCCGACGGCTACGCAGCGCTTTATTTATGTACTGGACGGGGCCGTGGATGTGGCGAGTGAGACTACGTTCCATGCGCTCGCGGTCGAAGGGTATGCGTATATTCCGACGGGCTCGACGGCCACGGTGACGGCGACGGCAAAGACGCGGCTAGTCGTGATTGAGAAGCCGTATGAGCCGCTGGTTGGAGTTGCGGCGGCGGGTTTGTTCGCGGGCAATGAAGCGAAGCAGATGTCGACGCCGCTGAACGGGGATGTGGGGTTGCAGGTACGGGCTCTGTTACCGGCTGGGACGGAGTTCGATTTCGCCGTGAATACGATGACGTATGTGCCGGGCGCGGCGCTGAGCATGGTAGAGGTCCATGTGATGGAGCATGGCTGCCTGATGCTCGAAGGCGGCGGCATCTATCGTCTGGGCGAGGCCTGGTATCCGGTGACGGCGGGCGACTTTATCTGGATGGCGCCGTATTGTCCGCAGTGGTTTGGCGCGCTGGGCAAAGTGCCGGCAAAGTATCTCATCTATAAAGATTGGAACCGCCATCCGCTGGGTTGGGTTTGTAACGATGGCAGGAGCTTGTAGCGTATGACAATTCAGATTGATGAAGCGCGGTTGAGGGAAGAGCTGGCAGAGCTGGCGACGTTTACAGGCGTTGAGCAGCCGAGCGAAGGCACGGCCGTGACGCGGGTGGTGTTTACCGAGGACGACCTGCGGGCGCGGGCGTGGCTGAAGGGGCTCGCCGAAGCTGAGGGATTTTCGGTCCGCGAAGATGCCGTGGGGAACACTTACATCCGCATGGTGGGGACGGAGCCGGAGCTGCCGGCGGTGGCGACGGGATCGCACATGGACGCAATTCCACACGCCGGAATGTATGACGGCACGGTCGGCGTGCTGGGCGGACTGGAGGCGATGCGTGCGCTGAAGCAGAGCGGCATGAAGCTGCGGCGCAGTGTTGAGCTGCTTCTGCTGACCTCGGAGGAGCCGACGCGGTTCGGGATTGGCTGCCTGGGGAGCCGGTTGGTTGCGGGCACACTGGACGCTGCCCGTGCGGACGCGATGACCGATAAAGACGGCACCACATTGGCTGAGGTGCGTAAGGCCGCGGGGTTTACGGGGACGCTGGACTCTGTGAAGCTGGCCAAGGGGCACTACCATGCGTGGGTGGAGTTGCATATTGAGCAGGGACCGCTGCTGGAGCGGGAAGGCATTCCGCTGGGCCTGGTGACAAGTATCGCCGCGCCTGCTGGATATCGATTTACGATTGCGGGCTGCGGCGGACATGCTGGCGCGTTGCTGATGCCGGACCGCAAGGACGCCTTGTGCGCGGCGGCGGAGCTGATCCTGGCGACTGAGCGTCACGCACTCGCGACGGGTGCGATCGATACGGTGGCGACGGTGGGGACGTGTGATGTTTATCCGGGTGCGGTGAACAGTGTGCCCAGCCGCGTGGTGCTGCAACTGGATATTCGCGATACCGAGCCAGCGCGGCGTGAGAGCGTAATGCAGGCAGTGCGGCAGGAGTGTAGGGCGCTGCAGCAGCGGCGTGGTGTGACGATTACGGAAGAGTTTGTGAATGCGGATGAGCCGGCGGCCTGCTCGGCGCATACGATTGCGCTGCTGGAAGAGATTTGTGCGGACGCGGGCATTGTTTATAAGAAGATGGTGAGCCGGGCGTATCACGACTCGCTGTTCATGGCGCAGATTGCGCCGATCTCGATGATCTTTATCCCCTGCCGCGGCGGCGTGAGCCACAAGCCGGATGAGTATGCGTCGCCCGCGGATATTGCGCGGGGGACGAGCGTGCTGGCGGCGGTCCTTGCTAAGCTGGCAGAAGAGTAAATCACACCCAATCTATGGCGATTCAATCGATCAACCCGACGAACGGCAAGTTGCTGAAGCGCTACGACGCGCTAAGCGATGAGGCGATACGGCAGAAGATTGCGTTGGCCGACGAGGCGTTCAAGGCCTACGGGCGCGTGCCGCTGGGGCATCGCGCGCTGTGTATGCGCAAGCTGGCCTCCATGCTGGAGCAGGAGGTCGAAGAGCTGGCTACGACGATTACGCTGGAGATGGGTAAACCCCTCTATGCGGCTCGGCAGGAGGTGCTGAAGTGCGCGACGGCGTGCCTCTACTATGCGGAGAATGCAGCGCGGATACTGGCTCCGGAGTCGATACCGACGGAAAACTATAGCTATGTGCGCTGGGATCCGCTGGGCGTGGTGCTGGCGGTGATGCCGTGGAATTTTCCGTTCTGGCAGGTATTTCGTTTTCTGGCACCTGCGCTGATGGCGGGAAATGTCGGCTTGCTGAAGCATGCGTCGAACGTACCGCAGTGCGCGGTGGCGATTGAGTCGCTGGTGCGGCGTGCCGGGTTTCCGCGGGGCACGTTCCAGACGCTGCTGATTGAGTCGCGGCAGGTGGAGTCGGTGCTGGGCGATGCGCGGATTGCAGCGGTAACGGTGACGGGCAGCGAGGCGGCGGGACGGGCGATTGGCGCGCAGGCCGGTTGGCTGATCAAGAAGTCCGTGCTGGAGCTGGGCGGGAGCGATCCGTTTATCGTGATGCCTTCGGCCGACTTGGATGAGGCCGTGGAGACGGCGGTGAAGGCGCGCTGCGTGAACAGCGGGCAGTCGTGCATTGCGGCGAAACGTTTCCTGGTGGCGGAGGAGATCTACGACGCCTTTGAGGAACGCTTTGTGAAGGGCATGTCGGAGATGCGGATTGGCGATCCCATGAAGGATTCGACCGACATTGGCCCGCTGGCGACCGGGCAGATTGTGAAGGAGCTGGAAGAGCAGGTGCAGGCCGCGGTGAAGGCTGGCGCGCGTGTGTTGACCGGTGGCGAACGCATGATCGGCGATGGCAACTACTTTGAGCCGACGGTGCTGGCGGGTGTTCCGCGTACGTCGGCGGTGTATCGTGAGGAGCTGTTTGGACCGGTGGCGATGCTGTTCCGCGTGGCCAGTCTGGATGAGGCGATTGCGGTGGCGAACGATACGCCGTTTGGATTGAGTGCCTCGGTATGGACGCGGGAGCCGGGCGAGCAGCAGAGGCTGATTGCGGAGTTGCAGTGCGGCGCTGTGTTTGTGAATGCGATGGTAGCGAGCGATGCGCGGCTGCCGTTTGGAGGCATTAAACGGTCTGGCTACGGGCGGGAGCTTTCGGCGGCGGGGATGCGGGAGTTCCTGAATGCGAAGACGGTAGTGATCTCTTCGGCACTCCCTGGGAAGTAACGAAGCAGGCAAGTGGGTGTGCGTGCAGCGCGGCGTGGGGTTTTTGGGCTAAGCTACTGTGTCGCTCCGAGGTGGTCGCGCTGTGCGGCGAGCCTGACGCGACGGCTGGTTCAAACAGGGGGACTCAATGGCGGAGCTGAAGTACTTCACGGGATTTGGGAATGAGTTTGCAACGGAGGCGGAAGCAGGCGCGTTGCCGGTGGGGCAGAATTCGCCGCAGAAGGCTCCGCTGGGGCTGTACACGGAACAGTTGAGCGGCAGCCCGTTTACCGCGCCACGACTGCTGAATCGACGGACGTGGACGTACCGTATCCGTCCCTCCGTCATGCATAAGCCCTACGTTGCGATGGCGCAGAGAATGGTCCGGTCGACGCCTTTCGATGAGGTTGCGACGACGCCGAACCAGTTGCGTTGGGATCCGCTTCCCTTGCCCATTGCCGCGACAGACTTTGTCGATGGTCTGACTACGCTGGCGGGCAATGGTGATTGCACCATGCACTCCGGCCTGGCGCTGCATCTATACGTCGCGAACAAGAGCATGACGGACCGGTTCTTCTATTCGGCCGATGGTGAGATGCTCCTGGTGCCACAGCTGGGAAAACTGATGCTGCACACGGAGCTGGGGATTCTTGAGGTGGCTCCAGGCGAGATTGCTGTGGTGCCGCGGGGCATCAAGTTTCGCGTCGAGCTGCTTGATGCCGAGGCGCGAGGCTACGTGTGCGAGAACTACGGCGCTACGTTTCGTCTGCCGGAGCTGGGGGCGATTGGGGCGAACGGGCTGGCCAACTCGCGAGACTTCCTGACGCCTCATGCGGCGTATGACGACCGCGATGGGCGCGCGTTTGAGGTGGTAGCAAAGTTCCATGGCAACCTGTGGGCGGCGGAGTTCGACCACTCGCCGCTGGACGTGGTCGCGTGGCATGGCAACTATGCGCCTTATAAGTACGACCTCGCACGGTTCAACTGCATCAACTCCGTGAGCTTCGACCACCCCGACCCATCCATCTATACGGTGCTGACGTCTCCAAGCGAGATTGCGGGTACGGCGAATGTGGACTTCGCCGTGTTTCCGCCGCGCTGGCTGGTGGCGGAGCATACGTTCCGTCCGCCATGGTTCCACCGTAACTTTATGAACGAATTTATGGGGCTGGTGAAGGGCGAGTACGACGCCAAGGCTGAGGGCTTCGTGCCGGGCGGCGCGAGCCTGCACAACTGCATGAGCGGACATGGACCGGATGCCGAAACCTTTGCCCGCGCGAGCGCGGCGGAGCTGAAGCCGGTGAAACTGGACGGCACGTTGGCGTTCATGTTCGAGACGCGATTCGCGTGCAAACCGACGCAGTTCGCGATGGAGACGGCGGCGCGGCAGCATGAGTACTACACGTGCTGGCAGACTCTGCAGAAGAACTTCAAGCGACCCTGATCGTAGCGACACGAGAGTACAAACTAAAGCGGCGCCACGTGGGATTCGTGGCGTCGCTTGTTTGGTTGCCGTGCGTTTAGAAGTTGAACGAGAGCTGCAGCGAGATGCGGCGTACGGCCGAATCCGACGTGAAGATGTTACCTGCAAGCTGCGTGCTGGTACCGAAGCTGGGCGAGGTGAAGGTTCCCACCGGCGTGCTGCGGTCGACGACGTTGAAGATGTTCTGAGCCTGCACGCCGAGGTTGACGTTATAGCGCCGTCCGCTGGAGGCACCGCCACCGCCGCCACGTCCGCCACCACCACCGCCGCCACGTCCGCCGCCGCCGGGGCCGCCAGGACCTCCCGGTCCGCCGGGGCCACCTTGATTCTGACCGCCCTGTGCGGCACCACGGGGGCCGGTCTTCTCACCAAAGCCGAAGGTCTTGGCGATACGCATGTTGACGGTAAAGTTTGCGGGACCGGTGCAGGCATTGATGGGTGCTGCTGTCTGCGTTGTTACGGTGCGCTGCACGAACGTACCGCAGCCGGCGATGGTCTTCGAGTTGGCAGTGCCGGCTGGTGCAAATGACGCACGATCATTGAAGACCGTATCGGCGTTCAGGTCGGTTCCGTTGGTGATGTTGAAAGGTGAGCCGGAGTTGGCCACCAGGAAGGGGCTGATGGTGACGAGGTGAGGCAGGCTAAGGCTGCCGAAGATGAAGGCACGGCTACGGGTATCAAAGGCTGCGCGACCATAGTCCGCACCGATGTTGCCGGGCGTGGAAGCGAAGGAGTTGGTACCGGCCGTATCGGACTTGGCGTAGTTGAGAACGTAGAAGCCACCGAAGGAGGCGCGGCCGTAACGGTAGTTGATGTTGGTGACGATCTGATTCTGGTTGAAGACGCCTTCGGACTGATACTGATACTGGATCGGCGTCGTCGCGGTCAGCGTGGTGTAGTTGGCCACCTGGCTGACGAACTGGTGGACGCCACGGATGTGCTGGTAGTTGACCGACATGGTCGCGCCCTTGAAGAGCTGCTGATCGACACCCGCATTGAATTGGATGTTGTAGGGTGCGCGCAGATTGGGAGCGATGGAGCGCGTCGTGAAGCGACCCGAACCCGCGACAGGGCAACCTGCCGGGTTGGTGGGCGTGCAGCCCGGGGTGATTGGAACACCCGGCGTGGTCGGGGTGGCCGGAACGGCAGAGACGATGATCTGCTTCTGATTGGTGCCGTTGTTGCGCAACACGCTGAACTGGCTGGGCAGCGTAAAGCGATCGTAGAAGAAGCCTGCGCCTGCGCGCAGCACGGTCTTCTTCGTGATGCCGTAAGCCATGGAGACACGCGGCGCGAAGTCTTTCTTGTCGCCGATGTAGTTCTGCGTCTCGTAACGGAGGCCGTAGCTGAAGGTGAGGTTTGGCTTCACCTTCCAGTCGTCTTCGGCGTAGAGGCCAACGTCAACAGACTGGGCGTTGACGGTGGGAACGGCGATCTGATTGATCGTGTACTGGCTCAGCACGTTGTTCTGGTAGTTCGCGATGCTGCTGTAGGTAAAGGTACCGTTTGCGCCCGAGGACGTGGTGTTCGTGTCGCTGGTGGTGCGCAGGCGGCCACCGAGACGGAAGAAGTGCTTGGTCAAGGCGATCGAGGTGTAGTTCTGGAACTCGAAGTGGTTCTGCGCGTCGGTTGAAGTACCAGAGCTGGAGCCGCCGCCGATGAAGGCACCCTGCACATTGATGGTCGGCGACGTGCTAAAGGGTGTGGCATTACTGGTGGAGCGTTGAAACTCGAAGCGAGTTTCATTGATGACGCGCGCGGAGAAGATCTGCGTATCGCTGACCTGGAGCGTGATCTCGGAGCTGGCCGCGTTGAAGCCGAGCGAGCGGAGGTCGAGGTTGCCGATACCCTGGTTCACGCTGCTGTTGTGTTCATACTCGAAGCGTGTGGTGAGAGTGTTCTTCTCGCCCAGCGCCACGTCGACGCGGGGAGAGACATCCCAACGGTTCTGTGGGATGGACTGTACCGCGGTAAAGCCATTATTGGTGGCCGTCTGGAACAGGGAGCAACCAGCCTGGCCCGGGCCGCAAAGTGCAGTGTCGCTGGCGCTGGTCGCGTAGATGGCCGGCGGGTTGACGATGGCGTTGTCCTGAATCTTGCGGAGCGAGCCATTCATGGTGAACGATGCGTTCTTATTGATGGGCCCCGTAAGGGAACCGAAGCCGAAGATGGTGTGATATTCCGGCTGGGGCGTGGTGGAGGGGATGAACGGGCTACCCGTGTTGAAGGCCTTGTCCGCACCGTTGAGCTGCGCGGAGCCGTGGAACTTATCCGTGCCGGGCTTGGTGAAGACCTCGACGCGGCCGAAGCCTACGCGGTCATACTGCGCGGAGAATGGATTCTGGTTGATACGGATTTCGCGGATGGAGGACTTGGGCGGCAACTGGCCACCGGTGAATCCGTCGATATAGATCTGGCCGCCGTTGGGGCCTGCAGCCGGACCGGCGAGGGCGGAGAGTTCCGAGGCGAGCTCGTCGGGGTCATCGGAGAGGGCGTCGAGGTCCTTACCCTTGAGCACGGTGGAGCTGGCGTTGGAGTCGGCATCGACCGAAACCTGATTCTGCTGGGCCGTAACGTTGACCTGCTCCGTCTGGTCCTGGATGGTCATCTTGATATCCAGCGGAAGGGCCTGGCCGGCCGTGACGCGGATTCCCTGCTTGACGAAAGTCGCGAAGCCCGGCATCGTGACGGTGAGTGAGTAGGTACCAGCGGACACGCCACGCAGCGTGTAGGTGCCGTCGCCGGTGGAGGTGGCGGTGATGGCTTTACCGGAGGCCGGCGTAAGGGTGAGCATGGCGCCGGGGATAACGGCCTGGTCGGGATCGGCGACGGTACCGCGTACGGTGGCGCCGGACTGCTGCGCG
>Ga0123336_10003649_pt1 | contig 12736 bp, 12 predicted proteins | sample SSSSmetaG_FD_96466 | JGI IMG/M metagenome (GOLD analysis project Ga0123336, IMG submission 96466) | Glacier valley bacterial and archeal communities from Borup Fiord, Nunavut, Canada, to study Microbial Dark Matter (Phase II) - ​SSSS metaG | ecosystem: Environmental > Aquatic > Freshwater > Ice... | reverse complement strand
GCGGCGGACGACGCCGCCGGCTTGGCCATTGCTACTCGTATGGATGCGCAGGTTCGCGGCATCACGGTGGCCATGCGCAATGCCAACGACGGCATTTCGCTGGCGCAAACGGCCGAGGGAGCCACCGCTACCTCAATCGACGTGTTGCAACGCATGCGTGAACTCGCAGTCCAGTCTCTCAACGGGTCAAACAGCAGTGGTGACCGGTTGAATCTCGATGCAGAATTTAAGCAGCTCTCTGGCGAGATCGACCGAATTTCAACGGCCACTAAGTTCAACGGGTCATCTATCGTCAGCGTAGCGAGCGCAGGCGCGCAGGTGTTCCAAGTGGGCGCCAATAGCGGTGACACGCTAACCGTCACCACAATCGGGATTTCTGCTGTCGGAGGTGCCATCACAGACACCACCACGGCAGGCGCAGCCCTCACTGCCATCGACTCTGCGATCGACACACTCACGACCGCCCGCGCGAATTACGGTGCTGTCATCAACCGCCTTGGCTTCGCCGTCTCCAACTTGGCGATCTCGGGTGAAAACAAGAGTGCAGCCAAGGGCCGCATCATGGATGCCGACTTCGCGATGGAAACCGCCAACTTGTCGCGAGCGCAAATCCTGCAGCAAGCCGGCAACGCGATGGTGGCTCAGGCCAATCAGCTGCCGCAGCAGGTCATGGCGTTGCTGCGCAACTGACGCCGAAAAAAACTGAAATTTCCTTCGATTTCCACTCAAGCCCGCGCTCAGCCTGCCGATAGCTCAAAGACGGCACGTCTTTTTGTGGGCGCACATCGAGGTGCCAGCGCCGCGCCGTAGCGGTGTGGGGTCAGGCGCCTCGATCACATGGGAAGGAAAGCATCATGGCAGGCATCAGTTCGGCGGGCATAGGCAGCGGTTTGGATGTGAACTCCATCGTCACGCAGTTGATGGCCATCGAGCGCCAGCCACTGAAGGCGCTGCAAACCAAGCAAACAACGATTCAAACCACCGTGTCTGAATACGGCAAGGTCAAAAGCGCCATTTCGACCCTGCGCGATGCGGCCAGCAAACTGGCGAGTTCCAGTTTGTGGGGCCAAACTGTGAGCACGTCGTCGAACGCCGCCGCAGTCACCGCCACCACCAACGGCTCTTTGGCAGGCAGCTACTCAGTTGCAGTGCAAAGCCTGGCCAGTGCGCAAACGGTAGCCACCGGCGTTTATCCCACCACCACCACCACGCCGGGTTCGGGCGTGTTGCACATTGACCTGGGCGCCTGGGGCGCTGGACAAACCAGCTTCACCGGCAAGTCTCCGGCGGTGTCGGCCGACATCACCGTGGCCGCCACCGACACACTCAGCGACGTGCGCGACAAAATCAACGCGGCCGGCATCGGCGTGACCGCGCTCATCATGACCGACGCCTCGGGATCGCGCCTGTTGATGCGCTCCAGCACCACCGGCGCCGCGAACGGCTTTCGCACGTCGGGCATCGCAGGGCTTGACTACGATCCGTCGGCGGGCGCAGCAGGCATGACACAAACACAGGCGGCTGCCGACGCGAAAGCCACCGTGAATGGCTTGCCGGTCACCTCCACCACCAACAACTTCGTGAACATCGTCGACGGTTTGTCGTTGACGCTGAACGCTGTGACCACGGCGCCTGTGAACGTCGACATTTCAGCCGACAAAGACAACATCAAGAAGGCGCTGACCGCATTTGCTGACGCGTACACCGCGGTCACCAAGCTCATCACCGCCGACACCAAATTCGACCCCGTGACCAAAAAAGGCGGGCCTTTGCTCGCCGACAGCGCGGTGTCGGCCATACAAACACAACTGCGTTCTTTGGTGGGCGCGACATCGGGCGCGTCGACGGTGTTCACCCGCTTGTCCGATGTGGGCTTGCAACTGCAAACCGACGGCTCGATGACGGTGAACGCTACCAAGTTGGACAGCGCCCTCGTGAACCTGCCGGAATTGAAGAAAGCGTTTTCCAACTCCGATGTGTTGGCACCCGCGAACGACGGCTTCGGCAAAAAATTTCGCGTGTTGAACGACACCTATTTGTCAGCCGACGGGTCTTTGGCCAGCCGCACCGACGGTTTGAGCACGCAACTCACGCGCAACCAGAAAAGCCAGGACGACTTGAACGTGCGCTTGGCCGGCATAGAAAAACGCATGCGCGCGCAGTACAACGCGCTGGACGCCCGCATGGCGCAAATCACCAGCTCGAGCAGCCTGGTCTCGCAGCAGATCGCGGCGTACAACCGAAGCGGTTGATAGCGCAGACGCACGGGAAACCGTTGTCGCAAAACCGCCCTCAACCTCCACGCAGGTTCGGCGGTTTTTTGCTTATTGGAATCGCCGGAACGGTCGCCAGACCAGTCGGCAGAACAGTCGCCAGAACAGCGCAGGCAATTTCGCGAAGTTCCCGCCTCAAGTGCGCACCCCGGTGTCCGATATTCAACACACAGTCTTTCGGAAAGCAACACCATCATGTTCGCGCCCACTTCAATGCAACGCTCCTCAAGTGCTTCAGCTCTCGCCGGCACCTACCGCCAAGTCGGTGTGCAAACCGGCGTCGGTGGTGCCTCGCCGCATCAACTGGTATTGATGCTGTACGACGGCTACAACGAATCGGTAAACGACGCCCGCATCGCCATGCAGACGGGTCAGATCGAAGCCAAGGGAAAGGCCATCGGCCGCGCACTGCGCATCGTCGATGAGGGCCTGAAAGCCTCGTTGGACGTTAAATCCGGTGGTGCCATGGCCGAAAACATGATGGCGGTTTACGCCTATGTGCTGCGCCGGCTCAGCGAAGCCAACTTGAGCAACGACTCGCAGTTGCTTGAGGAGTGCTTGCGCGTGATGGAGCCCTTGCGTTCTGCCTGGGTGGCCATACGCCCCAACGTTTCCGCGCCTTCCTCATCCAACGTCAATTCAGGCAACGTCCAGTGACATGAACCAAAACCAACTTCATTTCGAACCAGAGATGTCCATGAACACCACCTTGCTGAGCTATTACCATGCCATCGAAGATGCCAGCCATGACATGTTGGTGGCTGCACGCGCCGGCAATTGGGATGAAGTGGTGAAGCCGGAAGGTGCTTGCGCGATGTTGATTTCGCAGTTGAAGCACGCTGCCGTGGAAAAGCCGCTGATCAGGGAAGAAGCGCAGTTGAAGTCACGTGTGATGCAGCGCATCTTGGTGAACGACGCCGAGATACGCCAACTCGCCGAACCGTGGCTGGACAGCCTGGACGGCATGCTCACCGGCCACTCGAAAACCTTGCATTGAACCGCGACCTCTTTGATCGAATCAGCACGCCATGCAAAGAAATGAACACGTGAATGCGCGTGAAACCGCCAACCCGAACGTGACGTCTGCGATGGACGACTCGGCTGCATCGCACGATGGTGCCCATGCCAGCCTCTTGTCATCAAGGGCTGAAATCAGCAGCTTGCTCAAGCAACTGCTGGACGCCAACGTGGCGCTCAACCTGAACGCGCCCGACGGACGGATGATCAACGTCAGCCTGTCTTCGATCGACGGCACGCACGACACGCTGAGCTTCAGCACCGACGCCACCACTTCGCAACTGCAAACGCTGACCGAGTGCGACGAGGCGCTGGTGGTGGGTTACCTGGACCGCATCAAATTGCAGTTCGATGTGAACGACTTGGTCATGGTGCACGGCAACGACGCCTGCGCACTGAAATGCGCTTTCCCCACCGAGATGTTCCGCTCGCAGCGGCGCAGCGGCAACCGCGTTCGTCCCATGGCGCGCAGCAGCCCAACCGCGCGACTGCGCCATCCGATGATTCCCGACATGCAACTCAGCTTGCGCATCCTGGATGTGAGCATCACAGGCTGTGCCATCTTTTTGCCCGACAACGTACCCGCCATGACGCCGGGTTTGGTCATCAACAATGTGCAGATCGACCTCGATGCGGACACCCGCATCATGACCAGCTTGCGCATGCAGCACGTCAGTTCGATCGGAGCCGATTCGAAGGGCGTGCGACTGGGTTGTGAACTGCTTGATCCGGCACGCGAAGGCTTGCGAGCCTTGCAGCTCTACATTGATCAGACGCAAATACAGCGGCGCTTGATGGCGTTGGATTGAACTTGGACGCGGGTTGCGCCGATTCAATCCGGCCGCGAATTGGAAACACCTGACCAGCGCTGCGCACTGGGCTTGCCGGACAAAGGTGCGGACGAACGAGACGCCGTTGCCACGGCAGGACAGACACCCGTTTTGAGGTACTCGGTGGCCACGGCCGTCAAGCCTTCAGTGGCAGTGCCGAGTTCACCTTTGAAGTCGTCTGTAGCCGCACAGGTTGGCGCAATGCCGCTGTAGTAACGGCCTTGGCCTGCGCCATTGGTGGTCTCGAAATTGACGGCGCTGAAGGTGCTGCCGCAATGATTTTGCGGATAGAAACCAAAAGGCTTTCCGCAGGTGGCAGCGCCCACGGTCACGACGTTCACGTATGGCTTCAGTCCGTTGACCAGCAATTCGCTGGCCGAGCAGGTGCGCGAGCCCGTGATCACGACCACGCGGCTGAACACGGGGGCCGGTGCGTCGTTGAACCGGTAGGTCGCATTGGCAGCCTGATTGCGCGCATTGCGAGTCAACTGCGCGAATACTTTGCCTTGTTCGGTGGCCCCGGCCACCAGCGACGCCAGCAAGTTGGAGGTGCTGAGCAAACCGCCGCCGTTGTAGCGCAAATCGATGATCAGTTCGCTGGCGCGTTGCGCACGAAAGTTGGCGAAGGCGGTGGTCAACGGGGCTTCGGCCTGCGAGATGAAATCTTTCAGCAGCACGTAGCCTGCCTTGGTGCCGTTGGGCAGCGTCAAGACCTGGCTGCTGGACACAGGCGTTAGGTTGAAACTGGCCGCAGTCAACGTGACGGCGCGCGCACCTGATCCGCTGTCGACTTGCAGTGCTAAGACGTCGCCCGCATTGCTGGGGGTGAGAGCAGAAAAGTTTTTGCTTGCGATCAGCTCTGAAGCCGTGGTGCCGTTGACTGAAACGATGATGTCGCCGCGCTTCAAGCCTGCGGCCGCGGCCGCGGACTGAGGTTCCACATAACGCACGCGCAGCGGCAAAACCCCTTCAATGCCGTTCACAAACACGCCGTAACTCATGGTTTTGCCCGCGCCAAAAAACTGGCTGTATGCGGCGGTGGGTGTGATGTAGCTCCACTTGTCTTTGGGCACCGCGGCGTCGCCGGTGAACAGCAAGGCATCCAAATAACTCTGCACGGTGCTGTAACCGGCCGGGTCGGGGTTGGGCGAAACACCAGTCCAAAAATACTGGTCGGCCATGTAGGCGCGCAGCCAGTCTTTTTGGCTTGCGACATCGCAGCCTGGGGTGTCGGCAGCCGTCGGCGGGCTGGCTGAATCGCCACCGCCGCCACAGGCAAACAGCGCCAGCGAGCAGGTCAACACCAGCGCGTGTTTGAAACGCAATTTGAAACGTTGTTTGAACTGACTGGAATACACACCGGTCCCTTGGCAATTGCAACGCTTTCAACCTTAGCAGCAAGACCGTGCAACCTACAATCAAGCCCTTTTTGGAAGACGTATTCGATGCGTTTTCAGCACTGGTTCAGCCTGGCTGTCCGCCCCCAAACGTCACACTGACGAGCACCCTTCCATGACCGAACTTGCCAAGTCTTTCGAGCCCGCCGCCATTGAAGCCCATTGGGGGCCGCTGTGGGAAAAAAGTGGGGTCTATGCGCCCACCTTGGATGCCACCAAGCCGTCGTTCAGCATTCAATTGCCGCCGCCCAACGTGACCGGCACGCTGCACATGGGCCATGCGTTCAACCAGACCATCATGGACTCGCTCACGCGCTATCACCGCATGCGCGGCGACAACACGCTGTGGGTGCCCGGCACCGACCACGCCGGCATTGCCACGCAGATCGTGGTGGAACGTCAGTTGGAAGCGCAAAAGATCAGTCGCCACGACTTGGGGCGCAAAAACTTTGTGGCCAAGGTGTGGGAGTGGAAAGAGGAATCGGGCTCGATCATCACCGAGCAAATGCGCCGCATCGGCGCGTCGGTGAGCTGGCCGCACGAATACTTCACGATGGACGAGCCACGCTCGAAAGTGGTCACCGACACCTTCGTGCAGCTCTACGAACAGGGTTTGATTTATCGCGGCAAACGCTTGGTGAATTGGGACCCGGTGCTGAAGTCGGCGGTGTCTGATTTGGAGGTGGAAAAAGAAGAACGCGACGGCTTCATGTGGCACATCGAGTACCCGTTCAGCGACGGGCCTCAATCGGGTGCCGATGGCCAGCCGATGCGCGGCATGCACATCGCCACAACACGCCCTGAAACCATGATGGCCGACGGCGCTTTGGCGGTGCACCCGGAAGACCCGCGCTACCAACACTTGGTGGGCAAGCTGGTGGACCTGCCTTTGTGCGACCGCCGCATCCCCATCATTGCCGACGATTTCGTAGACCGCGACTTCGGCTCAGGCTGCGTGAAGATCACCGGCGCGCACGACTTCAACGACTATGCCTGCGCGATGCGCCACGGCTTGCCGCTCATCACCATCTTCACGCTCGACGCCAAGATCAACGACAACGCGCCGGTCGCCTACCGAGGTCAAGACCGTTTCATGGCGCGCAAGTCGGTGCTGCGCGATTTGGACGCCTTGGGCCTGCTAGAAAAAGCCGTGCCGCATAAAAACGCCGTGCCCATCTACGCTCGCACGGGTCAGGTGGTCGAGCCCATGCTCACTGATCAGTGGTTCGTGGCGGTAAGCAAGCCCGACTCAACGGGAAAAAGCATCGCCCAAAAAGCCATCGACGCGGTGGCCAGCGGAGAGGTGAAATTCGTGCCCGAGAACTGGGTCAACACCTACGACCAGTGGATGAACAACATCCAGGACTGGTGCATCAGCCGCCAGCTCTGGTGGGGCCATCAAATCCCGGCGTGGTACGGCGCGGCGGGTGAAATTTTTGTGGGCTGCAGTGAAGATGAAGCGCGCGCCAAAGCCACTGCAGCGGGCTACAGCGGCACTTTGACCCGCGATGAAGACGTGTTGGACACCTGGTACTCGTCGGCGCTGGTGCCGTTTTCGACCTTGGGCTGGCCCGAACAGACCAAAGAGATGGAACTGTTTTTGCCGTCCAGCGTCTTGGTCACCGGCTACGAGATCATTTTCTTCTGGGTCGCCAGGATGATCATGATGACCAAGCACTTTGCCCACACCGTGCCATTCAAAACTGTCTACATCCACGGCATGGTGCGCGACAGCGAAGGCAAAAAAATGAGCAAGTCCGAAGGCAATGTGATCGACCCGGTCGACTTGATTCAAGGCGTGGACTTAGACACATTGGTGCGTAAAAGCACGGTCGGTTTGCGCAAACCTGAAACCGCACCCAAAGTGGCCGCGCGCGTCAGAAAAGAATTTCCTGAAGGCATGCCCGCCTACGGTGCCGACGCGCTGCGCTTCACCATGGCCAGCTACGCCAGCCTGGGCCGCAACATCAACTTCGACACCAAGCGCTGCGAGGGCTATCGCAACTTCTGCAACAAGCTCTGGAATGCCACACGCTTTGTGCTCATGAACTGCGAAGGCCAAAACTGCGGCCTGGAAGAACACACCAAGGCCGAATGCGCGCCGGGCCAGCCCTTCCATCAATACTTGAAGTTCAGCCCCGCCGACAAATGGATCAGCAGCGAATTGCAGCGCGTGGAAGCGGCGGTGGAACAAGGCTTTGCCGACTACCGTTTGGACAACGTCGCTAATTCGGCGTACTCGTTTGTGTGGGACGAATACTGCGATTGGTACTTGGAAATCGCCAAGGTGCAAATTCAAAGCGGCAGCGAAGCCGAGCAACGCGCCACGCGCCGCACCTTGATCCGCGTGCTGGAAACCACCCTTCGCTTGCTGCACCCGATCACGCCTTTCATCACCGCCGAATTGTGGGAGAGCGTGGCGGCGGTGGCCGGGCGAAGGATGGAAGGGTCGAGCATCGTCAGCGCAAGCTATCCGAAGGCGCAGTTGGAGCGCATCGACGCGGCTTCAGATGCATGGATGGCGCGGTTCAAAGGCATGGTGGGTACATGTCGCAGCCTGCGCAGCGAGATGAGCTTGTCGCCCGCCGTGCGCGTGCCTTTGTTGGTGCTGGACGCAGGCAGCGATGCGGCCTTCTTGGAACAGAGCACGCCGCTGTTGAAGGCGCTGGCCAAGGTGTCTGAGGTTCAGGTCTTCACCGACGAAGCCGCCTTCGCCAAAGCCACAGCGCACGCGCCGGTGGTGATTGCTGGCACCACGCGTTTGGCGCTGCATGTGGAAATCGATGTGGCAGCCGAACGTGAGCGCTTGGGCAAAGAAATAACCCGACTGGAAGGCGAAATCGTCAAGGCCGACAGCAAGCTGTCAAACGAGAGTTTCGTGTCGCGCGCGCCTGCCGCGGTGGTGGCTCAGGAACAGCAGCGCGTGGCCGACTTCAAGGCAACACGGGACCGGTTGCTAAGTCAAATTCAAGCGCTTCACACGGCGTCTTGAATTCGCGTGGGGGTACGCCGGTGAGCGCGTCAAAAGCCGCGACCGGCGCGGCGTTGGTCACCACCGCCACCGCGGCCACGGGTGCGGCTTTGACCCAGGCTGCGACTTGCGCCCCGTCCGGCGTCGCCGAAGGAAGCTCGCTGAGTGCGGCCGCCGCTGCGTCGGAGTCGCTGGTCTGGTTTGCCTGCGGCAGCGCCGACGACGCCGGGACGGCAAAAGGCCGTGCCCGCAGCGCGCTATCGGGAATCGCAGCGCCCGCAGAAACAACAGCCCCGGCACTTCCTCTGAGCCCGTCGAACAAGGGCAAGGCCGGTGGTGACAAGAGCTCGTCAAGGCGACGAGCCACTGCCCACGCACTGCGCAGGCGTGACTCGCGCGTGGTGCTGGCCACTCGCGGCGTGACCTGCAAGCTGTTGATGCCCGCCAAGGGTCTGCCTTCATCCAGCGCGCCAGGCTCCAAACTGTCGAACCAGGCGGCGACCACACGCTGACTCCTCAGGACCTCAGCCAGCGCGCTCTCGTCGAACAAGCCAGAGTGCGAGATGCTCACAATGATCTGATCAACTTTGCAAAACGGCAAAACCCGCTCGCCCAACAGGCCGTGATAGCGGCGGAAATAAGCCAGCTGCACACTCACCGCGTCTGATGTTTCCAACAATTCGCGCAAGCCCAGCGGCTGGACATTCCAACGCTCCCAGACACCGTCAGTTGCGTGCAGCGCGGGATCGTAAGCAGACACCTTGGCACCAAAGCTTTGCAGCTAGCGCGACAGCACTCGCGCTGCCGGCGTCATGCCGATCAAACCGACCTGAGCGCTGCCCAATTCTCGGCCCACACGCATGCCGTCGGAGCCAATCACCGGCACGCGTCGCAGCAACGACAGCATGGCACCCATGACGAATTCGGCCTCGGCTTGGGCAGTGGCAGAGCCGCTGCGCACGACTTCGACTCCCGCCTTGGCGCAGGCGTCGACATCGATGTTTTCCGCACCCGCGCTGACCCGACCCACAGCGCGCAGTACGGGCGCCGAATGCAAGGTCTGGGCGTCCAGACTCAGCACAGGAGGCAAGAACAAAGCACGCACGTTGTACAAAGATTGACGAAAGGCGCGCGGGTCGTCAGCGAGCTCGGGCTCGTAGCGCACCGAATGGCGAGCTTCGAGCCAACGCACGATGTCGTCTTCTATGGGTTCAACGATCAATATGTCCATCAAACGCTGGCTTTAGGGAATAAGGTCCACGCCGATAAGTTCATGCAAGAATCAAAAAACACATCCGGGGATCGTAAATAAATGATTGTTACCAAAGCGATTTTTCCTGTGGCGGGTCTGGGGACTCGCTTCCTGCCAGCCACCAAAGCACAACCCAAAGAAATGCTGCCAGTGGTGGACAAGCCGTTGATCCAATATGCCGTAGAAGAAGCGTACGCGGCTGGCATACGCGAAATGATATTCGTGACAGGTCGGCACAAACGCCCGATCGAAGATCACTTTGACATGACTTTCGAGTTGGAAGTCGCACTGGAGCAGGCGGGCAAGCAAGATCTTCTCGACGTGGTGCGTAGCGTCAAGCCATCCGACATGGAATGCATCTATGTTCGTCAGGCCCAGGCTTTGGGTTTGGGCCACGCTGTGCTGTGCGCTCAGCGTTTGGTGGGCGCCGAGCCTTTTGCAGTGCTCTTGGCCGACGACTTGATGGTGGGCGAGACGCCCGTTCTCAAGCAGATGGTTCAGCAATACGAGGAATGGCGCGTCTCGATCTTGGCGGTTCAAGAAGTTCCCGCCGAGCAAACGCGCCGCTACGGCATCGTTGCAGGCACTGCCATCAACGACCACTTGATGGATGTGAGCCGAATCGTCGAAAAACCCGCCCCGGAAGTGGCACCGTCACGTTTGGGCGTGGCCGGGCGCTATATCTTGACGCCGGGGGTGTTTCACGAAATTGCCAATCAGCAACGCGGTGTGGGTAACGAGATTCAACTCACCGACGGAATTGCCGGTTTGCTGCGCCGGGAAAAAGTTTTTGCTTATCGCTACGAGGGCAAACGCTACGACTGCGGCAGCAAGGAAGGCTTCTTGCAGGCCAACGTGGAGTTGGCGTTGGCTCACCCGCAACTCGGGCCAGGCTTCAAAGATTTTTTGCAGTCGCTTGATCTTTAAAGCGCTGAGAAACTGAGGGCGCGGCACGGCCAAGCGCGAACATCCATCACCTTCTTCGCAGGTAATGCACGAACTCGTCGTTCGCTGAGGCCTGCTCCACCAACTCGTTGCCAGTTTGACGAGCAAAGGCTTGGAAGTCACGCATTGAGCCGGGGTCGGTAGACAGCACCTTCAGCACTTCACCCGAGATCATGTCGGCCAAGGCTTTCTTGGCCTTCAATATCGGCAGCGGACAGTTCAGGCCGCGGGTGTCGATCTCTTTTTGTGCGTTCATTTGGGCTCCTGAAGGTCTCGCCGGGTGGGAAGTTCCAGCCACTGGGGCGTGATGCCCCGTGCCGTCAACCAATCCGCGAGAGCGTAACCGGTGCCGGCGCGCCAACAGCGCACCGACTCGGCAGGGAATGTGCGGTATTCCACCAGTTCGGGAGACAGCCTGATCTCCCCGCGCGCCACCGCGTGGTAAGCAACGATGACTTGATTCATGCGTTGGAAGTCGTACACGCCAATCAAGTTGAGGACGTCGACGCGCAGCGAAGTCTCTTCAGCGATTTCGCGCGCAATCCCCTCTTGCGGTGTTTCACCCGCTTCCATGAAGCCAGTGATCAGTCCGAAGAACTTGCCCGGCCACGCCGCGTTGCGCGCCAGCAAAATCTCACCGCCTCGGTCAGCGAGTTCGATCACCGCAGCCAACACCGGTGTCGGGTTGTTCCAATGCGTCCAGTTGCAAGTCACGCAACGCATTCGAGTTTTAGCGCCTCCGTCTTCCTCTTGTGAAAGTGCCTGAAGCGGGGTGGCGCAATTCGGGCAAAAGTTGAATTCGTGCTTCATCGATAGATCACTCAGGAACGCTCATGCGGGCGCTGATGGCGGCGCTCATCGTGGCGCTCATCGTGGCGCTACTGGTGGCGCGAAAAATGGCTGGGATGCTGGCGCTCATGCCGGAAACACGCCAGTGGACAAATAGCGGTCGCCGCGGTCGCAAACGATGAAAACAATGGTCGCGTTTTCGACTTTCTGCGCGATGTGCAAAGCCGTCCAACAGGCGCCCGCCGCCGAAATGCCAGCAAACAAACCTTCCTCGCAGGCCATGCGTCGCGCCATGTCCTCTGCGTCGGCTTGACTGACTTCGACGATTTCGTCCACATGCTGCGCCTCGTAGATTTTCGGCAAGTAGGCGGCCGGCCATTTGCGTATGCCGGGAATGCGCGAACCATCGGTGGGCTGTGCGCCGATGATGCGCACCGCACTGGACTCTGACTTCAAAAACTTCGACACGCCGGTGATCGTTCCGGTGGTGCCCATGGCGCTCACGAAATGAGTGACCTGGCCTTGGGTATCACGCCAAATTTCAGGACCGGTGGTGTCGAAGTGAGCCTGCGGGTTGTCGGAATTCGCGAACTGATCAAGCACCCTGCCCTTGCCGTCGCGTTGCATTTGCTGCGCCAGATCGCGCGCATATTCCATGCCGCCAGTGCGCGGCGTGAGCATCAGGTCCGCGCCGAACGCTTTCATGGTCTGCGCACGCTCGATGGATAAATCCTCCGGCATGATGAGCACCATGCGGTAGCCACGGACCGCTGCGGCCATGGCCAACGCGATGCCGGTGTTGCCCGAAGTCGCTTCGATCAAGGTGTCGCCGGGCTGGATTTCACCGCGCTCCTCGGCTCGCCGAATCATGCTGATGGCAGCGCGGTCTTTTACAGATCCGGCAGGATTGTTGCCTTCGAGCTTGCCCAGGATGACATTGCCACGCTGCGTGTTCGCAGCGCCTGGCAAGCGTTTGAGCTGAACCAGCGGCGTGTTGCCGATAGCGTCCTCAACCCCGCCGTAATGAACCTTCGTCGGCTTGCCGCGACGTTGAGTTTTGGCGCTCATTGAATCTCCCTCCTGCGATCGTGCCCGGCGAGATTACACGCTCTCGGGGGTCGGCGCATCTTCAAAAGAAGGGAATGAATAAGCCGTGGTGCCTCGGGTCGGAATCGAACCGACAGTCCTTGCGGAACGGCATTTTGAGTCCCGCGCGTCTACCGATTTCGCCACCGAGGCAGGTGCTTGTAGAGGAGCGAGAG
>Ga0123336_10003648_pt1 | contig 12737 bp, 11 predicted proteins | sample SSSSmetaG_FD_96466 | JGI IMG/M metagenome (GOLD analysis project Ga0123336, IMG submission 96466) | Glacier valley bacterial and archeal communities from Borup Fiord, Nunavut, Canada, to study Microbial Dark Matter (Phase II) - ​SSSS metaG | ecosystem: Environmental > Aquatic > Freshwater > Ice... | reverse complement strand
GGGCGCCCGTCCTCCGCGGCATGAATCTGATCATCGAGCGCGGCGAGTTCGTCTTCATCACCGGACCGAGCGGTTCGGGCAAGAGCACGCTCCTGCGCATCCTGTATGCCGCCGAGAAGCCCGACGAGGGGCGCATCCTGTTCCTCGGCCGTGACATCGCCCGCCTCCGCGAGGAGTCGGTGCCGTTCCTCCGCAGAAATCTCGGGGTCATCTTCCAGGACTTCAAGCTGGTCCACTCGTGGACCGTCTTCGAGAACGTCGCCATCACGCTCGAGGTGCTCGGTCTGCCGGGACGGCTCGTCCGCTCGCGCGTCGGCGAGGCGCTCGAGCGCGTCGGGCTCCAGGGGCGCGGTGGTGACCCGGCGGGCGTCCTCTCGGGCGGTGAGCAGCAGCGCGTCGCCATCGCGCGCGCCATCGTCGGCGAGCCGGCGCTGATCCTCGCCGACGAGCCCACCGGCAACCTCGATCCGCAGCTCGCGCTCGACATCCTCGGGCTGTTCGAGGAGATCCACGAGAACGGCACCACGGTGCTGTTCGCCACGCACGACCGCTCGCTGCTCGACGTCCGCGCGCGCCGCCTGATCGTCCTCGACGAAGGCAAGGCAGTCGACGTGCCGAACGGCGTCGGGGCCCCCGAGCCCGAGTTCGACAACGAGCTCCCCGTCTGACCTACGCGCATCAGGAGAACGACACATGTTCGATGGCTCGATCGGAACGACGCGCAGGGCGCGACGCGGAATGCTTCGCGAGTGGCGGCTGCATGCGCTCAGCGTGTTCTCGCTGGCGGTGGCGTTCGTCTCCCTCGGCGCGGCGCTGCTGGTGCTCACCAACCTCCGCGCCATCGAGGAGCGCTGGGCCCACGCCGGCCGCGCCTCGATCTACCTGAAGGACAACGCGCAGGCGCAGGACGTCGAGTCGCTGAAGCTCGCGCTCACCACGGTGCCCGGCGTGCTCGGCGTGCGCTACGTCTCGGCCGCGCAGGCGCGCACCGAGTTCGGGCAGAAGGAAGCCGGCCCCAAGGGCGAGCTCGCCGCGCTGCCCGTCGACGCGTTCCCCGCGTCGATCGAGGTCGAGGTCCGGCCCGAGCTGAGCGACGCCGAGATCAACGACATCGTCGCGAAGCTCCGGCAGCTGCCCGCCGTCGACGACGTCGAGACCTACCAGGCCTGGACGGAGCGCCTCGCGCGCCTCGTGAAGGGCGGCGTGGCCGCGGCCGCGCTCCTCGCGCTCGTCGTGTTCGCCTCCGTGCTCGCGGTGGTCGGCTCGACCATCCGCCTCGCGCTCCAGCGGCGGCGCAACGAGGTCGAGGTCCTCAAGCTGGTGGGCGCGAGTGATCGCTTCATCAAGGGACCGTTCCTCGTCGAGGGCAGCACGCAAGGCGCGCTCGGGGCCACCGGCGCCGTCGCCATCCTCGCTGCGCTCTTCTTCGTGGTGCGCGGTCGTCTCGACTCCGAGCTCGCCGGCCTCGTCGGCATCGAGCCGTCGTTCCTGCCCTGGTACGTGGTGGCCGGGATGATCGGCACCGGCATCATCCTCGGCACGCTCGCAGCGCTGCTCGGTCTGCGGAGGCTCGTCACCGTATGAGCGGCCGTCTCGGTACGAGCACTCGCGGCGCGATGGTCCTCGCTGCGATCGCGGTCGGCGCGATGTTCTCGGGCGACGGCAACGCGGCGCCGGGCAAGAACCGCGACCGCGACCGCGGCACGGGCATCGCGCCTACCACCACCATCGCCGAGCCCGCTCCGCCCGCGGGGCCGCTCGGCGTCGTGCCGATCCCGCCCGCGCCCGCGGCGCGCTCTGCCTCGACGACGCTCGCGCTCGCCGCGCTCGATCGCCGGATCGCGGATCTCGACGCCGAGGAGGAGTCCTCGAAGCGCGAGCTGTCGGAGCTCGGCGCCAAGATCGCCGCGTCCCACCAGCGCTCGCTCGTGCAGGGCCGCGCGTTCTACCGCCTGACGCGCGCGGGCATGCTCCCGGTGGGCGGCGGCTTCAACGAGCTCGTCTCGCATGCGATGCGCGTCGAGCGATCGCGGCGCGGCCTCTTCGCCGATCTCGCCGAGGAGAAGAAGCTCCGCGGCAAGGGCGGTGACCTCTCGCGCGCGCTCGAGCGCGTGGCCCGCGACCGCGTGGCGCTCGGCAGCCAGCGCACCCAGATGGACGCGGCGCGCGTCGCGGTCGAGGACGAGTCACGCCGCCAGTCGGCGTTCGATCGCGCGTTCTCGGCTTCGAACGGACCGACCGAGTACGTCGCCGTATACGGCGGCAACGGCGCCGCGCCCGCGGCCTCCGCGAGCGGCTTCGCCACCTCGAAGGGGCGCCTCCTCTTCCCGCTTGCCGGCCGCTCCGAGGTCCGCCCCGCGAAGCGCGAGGGCACCGACGGTCCGGGCCTCGAGATCAGGAGCACGCTCGGCGCCGCCGTCCGCGCGGTCTTCGGCGGGCGCGTCGCGTTCGCCGATCGCTACGGCCCGTATGGCCGCCTCGTCATCCTCGACCACGGCGATCACTACTACTCGGTGAGTGGCAACCTCGCGTCGATGGACGTCAAGGTCGGCGACGAGGTCTCCGGCGGCGAGCGCATCGGCTCCGTCGGCGACGAGGGGCGCGGCGCCATGCTGTATTTCGAGATCCGCCACGGCACCGAGACCCTCGCCCCCAGCGGCTGGCTCGGGATCTGATTCGGCAGGAAGCAATCGGTCGCGTTATCGTAGAATGGGGGGCCCATGGCGCTCGCGCTCCGCGTCCCACGTACGGCTCTCTCGCTCGTCCCGTTGGTTCTGCTCGCCGGCTCGCGCGCCGGCCGCGAGAAGGCCGAGGTGAAGTCGATGTCCGTCGACCTCCGTCGCCAGCACAAGACCATCTGCCCGCGCGAACCGGTGCAGATGGGCGTCTTCGCCGGCGCGGGGGGCGCTGGCGGTACGCCGCTCGACGGCTCGCAGGGCTCGGCGGGAACGAGCGGGCACGCGGGGTCACCCTGTCGGGCGAGCGCTGCGCCCGGCGCGGCGAAGGACAAGCTCGGCGGTCACGCGGAGATCACGCCCCTTTGAAGAAGGCACCGCCGGTCACGCGCCGCGAGATCCTGGGAGGCTTCGCGACCTTCCCGCTGATCGCGCTCGTCAGCTCGCCGCCGCTCATCGCAGCGTGTGGCGGGCGGCCGCCCGAGACTCCGCTCGCCCATCTGTACGGCAAAGAATGGGTGCATGGTGCATACAGTCTTTACTCTACGAAGTACGCCGGCGTGCAGACCTCCGCCGATCGGTCGTGCCACGATGTGTACCGCGTGCTGGCGCAGAAGGGCATCACCGCGCTCGACGCGCTCCAGTCGCGCGACGTGCCGTTCTACGTGCGCGTCGACGAGACCGCGCACGCCTTCAAGATCGAGCGCAGCGTCCCGGAGCGCCTCACCTTCACCGCGGACATGACCGAGGCCGACCGCAAGAGCGCCGAGATCGGGTGGAAGAAGGCACGCGACCACATCCACCACGACTACGAGGAGGTCCGCCGACTCGACCTCGCGCTCACGCAGCTGCTCATGCAGGTCCAGCGCATCCGCAACGCCATCGAGGAGGGCAGGGTCGAGCAGTACCGGATCGTCGAGCAGCTCGTGAGCCTGCGGAAGGATCCGAACACGCTGCCCTACCCGCTGCCCTACCAGGTGACGCCCAAGGACTACGAGGAGATCCTCCTCCTGCTCCTCGAGCGCCTCGAGGACGATCGCATGCGGCTCGGCCTGCTCGAGGCGGACGTCATCGCGGTGGGCATGACGGTGCGCTCCACCGATGCCGGCTCGGCGACGCTCGCGGCCAGCATCCGCAAGGTGCTGCTGGCGGTGGTCGAGGACGGCGCGCCGAGCCCCCGGCCGCCCACGTTCCCCGCCGACGAGAACGAGAAGGCGAAGTTCCTCGCCGCGGCCCGCGTGCTCTCTGCGAAGATCGAGACGAGCCCCGAGTTGAACGCGTGGCGGGCGGCGGAGCGCGAGAAGAAGCTCGCGCCGCTGGGCATGTTCCTCCAGGGCCTCGACCTGATGACCGGCCTGCCGACGTCGGCCGTGTACCGGACGGTGCTCGACATCTGGCGCGGCGACCGCGATTACCTCACGTACCTCAAGATCGTGGCGTCGCTCGTGCCGCACGGCGGGGCGGTGGCGCGCACGGTGGTCGACGCCATCGACTACACGATGAAGGCGCGGGCCGTCGCGAGCGCGGTGGTGGCCGCGGTGAAGACCGTGCAGTCGCGCTCCACCGACGCGCTGGTAGCGGAGGCGAAGGCACAGGTCGCGGGTCAGATCGCCGGCCAGGCGAAGGGCGTGGTGCTGAACACCGCCTCGCGCTTCGCGCTGGAGCGCGCCGACAAGCAACTCTCCTTCTTCAAGGACAAGCTGGAGGTGACGAAGGTGACGGAGGCGCTGAGCCAGACGAACCTGGTCACCCAGCTCCTCCCGGGCCTGTGACCGAGCCCTGCGCGATCAGGCGCCGGCCAGCGGCCAGTGGAACCACGTGACGAAGAGATCGTCGAGCACCTTCGCGCCCACGTAGCCGTCGCTCACGAGGGCCTCGGTGCTCGCGACGCCATAGGCGCGGCTCACGAGGTCACTGACGATCTGCAGCCCCTGGCCGGACCCGGTGGTGGTGAACGAGCCGTGCAGCGCCGCGGGATCGTCTCCGAGCTTGGCCGCGACGAGCGTGCGCTGATCGGGGGCGATCGCGTTGGCGACCGTGACCTGCAGGTCGTGGTCGGACGTGCGCAGCGAGACCGAGATCTCCGGGCGGTCGGCGTGGCGGACCGCATTGTTCATCAGGTTGTACGCGACACGGTCGATGGCGGCGCACTCGACGCAGCTCTCGGCGATGACCGCGTCCGTCGCGCTCTCCACGTCGACCACGATCGGCTCTCCGCGCACGACACCCGCGAAGGCGCGCAGGGTTCGGGCCAGCTCGACGAGCGAGTGCGGGAGGAAGGCGAGATCGCGCGCGCGCGCCGTGGCGTCGAGATCGAGGACCACGTTGCGCATCATCTTGCGGTGGTCACGCGCGCCGAGAAGTAGCGAGCGTCTCGTATCCGCCCGCTCCGGCATACGACGGAGCCGGCCGAGATGGACGAACAGCGTGGTCAGCGCGCCGCCGCGGAGATCGTGCACGGCGGACGCGACGCGTGGGCTCGAGCGCTCCGCCCCGAGCCGGCGCACGCGCTGGAGGAGCCCGTCGAGATCGTGACGCGCCGCGACCGCGAGCGGCGCCGCGGGATCTGCGCTCGGATCCGCGCCGCTCTCCTCGAGCTCGCCGAGCATGGCGTAGAGCGCGGTGACGGTCGCGAAGTCGACGGCGCCGAGGTCGGACGATGCGATGGCCTGCTCGTCAGCCCGGTAGCGCGAGGCGCGCCGGTTCTCGAGCAGCACGGGGGCGAGGCTCAGGACCTGGTCGGTGGAGAGGGGCAGCGGCACCCTCTATCTATACCAGCCTGATCGTAGGGATGCCCTACCCACGGACGCGCTTGATGACGGCCATCACCTCTTCGTCGACCATGATGTGATCCAATGCCTTCGCGGCCTTGAGGATCTCCGTCACCAGCTCGTCGTCGACGGCGATGTTGCGGGAGGTGAGCCAGTGGTTGACGTTCGAGGCGCCGCTCATGAAGCCGATGCAGATCTCCTGCGAGCGGCCGATCATGCCCGCGGGGACGCCGCTGTAGATGCGATCGGCAAGCCACGTGTCGCCCTTGGCCATGGCTTTGATGACCGCGGAGGCGTGCACGCCGGTCGCCGTGCGAAACGCATCACGACCGACGAGCGGATAGCTGATCGGGATGTCCCACTTCACGGCGCGCGCGATGGTCTCGCAGTACTCGAGGAGCTTCGTGAGATCCTGTCCGTCGAGCTGACCGAGCAGCTTGAGGTTGAGGAGCAGGAGCTCCATCTGCGCGTTGCCCACGCGCTCGCCGATGCCGAGGCCCGTCGCGTGGACGCGATCCGCGCCGTACTCGAAGGCCCAGATGGCGTTCTCCAGCGCGAGGCCGCGATCGTTGTGGCCGTGCCAGTCGATGCCGATCTCCGCGCCGGTGCCGGCCACGACGTTCTTCGTGAACTGGATCAGGTTGCGCACGCCGTCCGGCGTGGCGTGACCGACGGTGTCGGAGAGGCACAGACGCGTCGCCCCGTGATCGATGGCGGCGCGGAAGAGCGTGGTGAGCACCTCGGGGCGCGAGCGCGTCGTGTCCTCGGTGACGTAGGCGACGGGCAGGCCCGCCTTCACCGCGACGTCGATGGCCTCGGTGCTGCGCTTCGCGATCAGCGCGATGTCCCAGCTCTCGACATACTGGCGGATCGGGCTCGACCCGATGAACGCGTAGACCTCGACGGGGATACCCGAGCGCTGCGACAGCTCGATCATCGGGGTGATGTCGGAGACCACCGTGCGCCCCGCGCAGGCGATCTTGATCTTCATGTTGCAGTCGACGACCTCCTTGCAGAGGCGCAGCACGTCCTCGAAGGCGCGCTTGCTGGAGCCGGGGAGCCCCACGTCCGCGACGTGGATCCCCAGTTCCTCCATCAGGTGCAGGATCTTGAGCTTCTCCTCGATCCCCGGGTCGACGACCGAGGGGTTCTGGAGGCCATCACGCAAGGTCTCGTCGAAGAACGTGGCGTTCTTCGGCAAAATCCTGCCTTTGCGATTGACCTCGTTCCAGTCGAAGATGAGGCCCGCCGCGCGATCGCGCTCGGTGGCGAACTCGGACATGACTAGAGTATGCCACGGCGCGCGCGTCGCGCCGAGGAGCGAGAGGGCAAGATGGAAGAGGTCACCCCCCTGGGCGTATTGGACACCGCGCGACTCTCCGTCGTGCAGCACGGAACGCGGGGCAGCTTCCGGCGGCGCGTCATGGACGCGATGCGTCAGGTCGTCCCGGCGTCCAGCGCCTTCATCTGCTTCGGCACCGAGGACTTGCGCGCTTACGCCGATTCTTCGCGGATCGTGGACGGCGTCGCCAGCGGCCTCAAGGGCAGCGACAAGCACCGTCTGACGCAGGCGTTCGGCTTCGAGACCAAAAGCGTCGTCGAGACGACGCGCCGCGTCTACGTTGCGGGTGAGCTCTATCCCGAGGACGAGCGGATGAAGCTTCCGTACTTCGCGGAGCACGCGAGCGACGGGATGAAGTACACGCTCCTCTTCTTTCTCCACGAGGGCGGGGTGCTCTTCGGGCTCGCCGGCCTCGAGCGGCGCGCCGCGGAGGGCGAGTTCACCGCCGACGACGCGAAGAAGATCGAGCAGCTCGGCGCCTTCGTCGTGGCCGGCGTGCGCACGCAGATAGCGTACGACGAGCTGTCGCGCGAGGCGGTGGCGCTGCGCGCGTTCAGCAAGGTGAGCGGTACCCTCTTCGTCATCGACCGCAAGAATCGCAAGGTGGTCTGGGCCGCCAATCGCGAGCGCGGCATCGAGTGGGAGACCGACGTCGTTCCGATCGCGGACCACATCGTCGACGCGGCCGAGCAGTCCCTCGCGGCGCGCGCCAAGGGCGACGCGCTGCCGACGCCGCCGCGGCTGCCTTCGGGCGCGGTGGTGGGGGTCGCGAAGATCGACGGCGACCCGGTGTTCGGCGGCGCGAAGTGCGCGGTCATCCGCGTCGAGTCGCAGCACCAGCCGGCGCCCATCGAGGGCCTGAGCAAGCGAGAGCGCGAGATCGCGCGGCTGCTCGTCGCGGGTTACAGCGGCGTGAACGTCGCGGCCATCTCGGGCCTCAGCGAGAACACGGTGCGCACGTACGTGCGGCGGCTCTACCAGAAGCTCGGCGTCGCGAACCGCGCGGACCTGGTCCGCAAGCTGATGTCGCCCGAGCCGAAGTCGCAGGCGCCGTCCTCGGTGCTCGCGCCCCCGCCTGACTCCTCGCTGGTCGACGGCGACGACACCTTGGACTAGCGCGCGTCTCGTCATGGTCTGGGCTTTGCGTAGGTCGCACGCTCCGCCTCGCGTTCGTTCCGCTCGCGCTCGCGCTCCGAGCTCTACGCCGCCTACGAGGCGGGGCCTCTCCGAGCTTCAGTGGAGGCCGGGGTCGTCCATGTCGATGAAGATCGCGTCTTCCTCGGAGGCGGCGGGGCGCAGGATCGACATCAGCGCGCTCCGCGCATGGGGCGAGAGGTCCACGAACTCCACGCCGAGGCCCTTGAAGTCGCTCTCCTCGATGCGGCGCCGGACGATCACGTCGAGCGCGATCGATGGATGACCGTTGGAGTGGACCTGCATGTGCGCGCGCGTGCCGACGGGCATCGCCGACTCGGAGCGGATGGCCATGCCGTTCTCCGACAGGTCGCGCGTGCTGAGGCGCCGGCCATCGATGATGACCTCGAGCTGCAGCTTGAAGCGCTCCGAGGCGCGCCGCACCTTGTCGGACGCGCGCGAGGACGGGGTGCCGGCGCGCAGCTTCACCTTCAGGTCGTAGACGTACTTCTCCCACGCCTTCGACTCCTGCAGCGGGCCCCAGAACTGGACGCCCGCGCCCGGGATGTTCGACCCGTTGGCCTGCACGACGTGCACGACCATCGCGTGCGCCGACACGACCTCGCCCGTGGGGACGACGAGCGCGACCCGCACCAGCTGGCGGAGCGCCGGCGGCGCGTCGGTGCGGAGGAAGGCGCCCCGGAAGCTCACGTCGTTCGTCATCAGATCGACGGTCTCGCCGCGGCGGACGACGCGCGCCACGATCCGGGCGGGGTAGCGAGGCTCTCTTCGATTCTCTTCCGCCACCGCCGGCAAGGCTACCCACGTCGCAGTCCGGAGGGAAGACCGGAAGCCTGGTCGCGCGCGGGTCCGTGGGCTAAGCGGAGCCCATGCCCGCTCCTCCGTCGAAGAAATCCGACACTCCGCTCGCGCGAGCTGCGGCCGCGCTCGAAGGCGAGCTCGCCGAGTACGAGAAGTTCGTCGCCGAGGTGAAGCGGATGACGATGAGCTCCGAGAAAGCGATGCACCGCGCGAAGGCGCTGCTCGAGGACTGCGCGGCGGGCGAAGCGCGAATGGGCGAGCGCCTCCAGGCGTTCGCGGCGGCCGTGCAGGACGTGCAGGTCCGGCAGCAGACGTGCATCACGGAGGCGGTCGCTGCCGCGGAGCGCATCCAGGAACGCATCCAGAACCGCTCGGCGCTGCTCGAGCGCTTCTCGGCGCTGGGCGATCGCGCGCGTGCGCTCAACGAGCCGGTCGCCGCGCTGGAGGCGAAGGAGGGCGAGGCGAACGCGCAGGACCTGCTGACGACGCTCGGCGAGGTCGCGCAGCGCACGGAGGGCGTGATCGCCGAGGCCGACCTGCTCGGTCAGGACGCGAAAACGGACGACTGGCAGGACATCGCGCGCGAGGCGGCGACGCTGGTGCAGCAGATCCAGTCGGCGCGAAACAAGATCCTCGTCGCGCAACGCGAGGTCGCCGCGCGCACCCCTTCCTGACCTGCGCACGAGACTCCCGTGATCTCGTCTCGCTCTCCGCCGCCGTGCGCTACGAGGCGCCGTACAGGGATTCGGCGATCTTGAACGTCAGCGTCTCGAGCTCCTGGTAGCTCGAGCGGATGTTCGTGAGGTCGCTGCCCGCCTCGAGGAGCGTGCGCAGGCGCTTGCAGCTCTCCCGCGCGCTCTCGATCATGATCCCGTCGACGAGGTCCTGGTAGCCCTCGAGCGCCGCCTCGGTGGTGTACAGCAGCGTCTCGGCCTGGTTGCGCAGCTCGGCGAGCTCCTTGCGCACGGCGTCTGCTGCCTCATGGCGCTCGCCCTCGGTGATGATGCGTTCGATCTGGTCCTTCGTGAGACCGCTCGTGGGCGTGACGTTCATCTGCTGCGAGCGGCCGGAGCCGAGGTCCTTCGCGTCGATGCTGACGACGCCGTTCGCGTCGATGCGGAACGTGACCTGGATCTTCGGGACGCCGCGCGGCGCCGGAGGGATTCCCGTGAGCTCGAAGTGCGAGAGGGAAGCGTTGTCCGCGGCCATCGGGCGCTCGCCCTGGAGGATGTGGATCGGCACGAAGTTCTGGTTGTCGACCGACGTCGTGAAGATCTCGCTGCGCTCCGTGGGGATGGTGGTGTTCCGCGATATGAGCACGGTGAACACGCCGCCGCCCGTCTCGACGCCCATCGAGAGCGGCGTGACGTCGAGCAGGAGCATCTCGACCTGCGATTCGCTGTCGAGCGCGGCGCCCTGGAGCGCTGCGCCGGCCGCGACCACCTCGTCCGGATTGACGCCCTTGTTCGGCTCGCGACCGAAGAACTCCTTCACCGCCTTCTGCACGGCGGGCATGCGCGTCATCCCGCCGACGAGCACCACCGACTGGATGTCCGACGGCGAGAGCTTGGCGTCCTTGAGGCACGCGCGGCACGGCTCGAGGCTGCGTTCGACCAGCTCCATGCAGAGCAGCTCGAGCTCGGCGCGCTTCATCGTCTTCTGGACGTGGAGCGGCTCGCCCTTCGGGTTCGTGGCGATGAAGGGCAGGTTGATCTCGGTCTCGAGCGACGAGGAGAGCTCGTGCTTCGCCTTCTCCGCGGCCTCCTTGAGGCGCTGGAGGGCCATGCGGTCCTTGCGGAGATCGACCTTGTGCTCGTTCTCGAACATCTCCGCGATGGCGTCGACGATGCGGAGATCGAAGTCCTCGCCGCCGAGGTAGGTGTCGCCGTTCGTCGCCTTCACGGAGAAGACGCCTTCCTGGATCTCCAGGATCGAGATATCGAACGTGCCTCCGCCGAGGTCGTAGACCGCGATGCGCTCCGCGGTCTTCTTCTCGAGGCCGTACGCGATGGCGGCCGCGGTGGGCTCGTTGATGATGCGGCGCACGTCGAGCCCGGCGATCTTGCCGGCGTCGCGCGTGGCCTGGCGCTGCGCGTCGTCGAAGTAGGCGGGGACGGTGACCACCGCCTCGGTGATGGTCTCACCGAGGTACGACTCGGCGATCTCCTTCATGCGCACGAGGATCATCGCGCTCACTTCGGGCGGCGACATGTCCTTGCCGGCGACCGAGACCCACGCGTCCCCGTTGGGCGCCTCGATGACCTTGAACGGGCTGCGATCGAGCTGGTGCTTGACCTCGTCCGACTTGTACTTGCGGCCGATGAGGCGCTTCACGGCGTAGACAGTGTTGGTGGCGTTCGTGACCGCCTGGCGCTTGGCCGACTGGCCGACGAGGCGCTCCCCGCTGGCCGTGAACGCGACGATCGAGGGTGTGGTGCGGGCGCCCTCGGCGTTCGGGATGATCTTGACGTCGATCTTCCCGGTCGGGCTCTTTTCGATGATCGCCACGCACGAGTTCGTCGTGCCGAGGTCGATGCCGATGACCTTGCTCATACCCGCCGCCCCTCTCCGATCGCGCAGCTGCTGTTCAAGCGCCCTCGTCGATGGAGGGCTCCGCGGCCTCGGCCTTTGGCTTGGCGACCACCACCATCGCGGCGCGCACCAGCCGTTCGCCCTGCAGGTACCCGGGCTGCACCTCTGCCATCACCGTGCCGGGCGCGACCTCGTCGGTCTCGACCTGCTGGATGGCCTCGTGCATGCTCGGGTCGAAGGGCAGCCCCATGGTCGGCACCTTCGTGATCCCGGATCGGCCGAGCGTGTCGATGAACTGCCGGAGCACCAGCTTCAAGCCCTCGGAGACGGGCTTCACCTCGGTGGCGCGCTCCGCGCTCGTCATCGCGCGCTCGAGGTTGTCGAACACGGGCAGGAGATCCTTGAGCAGCTCCTCGCGACCGGCTTTCCGCGTGTCCTCGAGCTCCTTGCGCGACCGCTTGCGGAAGTTGTCGAAGTCGGCCGCGGAGCGCATCCACTGCTCCTTGAATCGCGCGGCCTCGGCTTTCGCCTCGGCAATGGGATCCGGGGGCTCGACGGGCGCCTGATCGCTCGTCGGAGAAGCCTCGTCCGCGTCGTCGGTCACGGCTCCGTTCTTGTCGCTCGGTTCGGACATCGGCCCATGACTATACCCGAATCGCGAACAAAGGTGGGTCGTTGGGCGGAGGTCGGGGTCTCGTCCATGGCGTCGCGGCCGCCGGTTCGCTAAGGGCCAGGGCGTGACCTCAGGTTCCGAGCTCAATCAGCCCCAGGCGGACGCCGTCGGCCATGTCGAGGGGCCCCTCCTCGTCTTTGCGGGAGCCGGCAGCGGCAAGACTCGCGTGATCACGTACCGCATCGCGAACCTGGTCGCCCGGGAGCGGGTGGCGCCGTGGCGAATCCTGGCCGTGACGTTCACGAACAAGGCCGCCGGGGAGATGCGCCACCGGCTCGAGCACCCCACCATGCTCGGCCCCGTGGCCCGCGATCTCTGGGTCGGGACGTTCCACGCGACCTGCGCGAAGTTCCTCCGGCTCTTCCCCGAGGCCATCGATCGGAACAAGAGCTTCGTCATCTACGACACGACGGATCAGAAAGCGGTCGTCACGCGCGCGCTCCGCGATCTCGATCTCGACGACCGGCGCTACCCGCCGAAGCAGGTCCTCGCCCGCATCCACAAGGAGAAGCAGGAGGGCCGCGGGCCACGCGAGATGAACCTCGACAGCTACATGGATGACGCCATCCAGAAGGCCTACACGAAGTACGAGGACGCGCTCCGCGCTGCAAACGCGCTCGACTTCGAGGACCTGATCCTCAACGTGGTGCGCATCCTCGAGGCCGCCAGCGACGGCTCGCTGCCCGCCGAGGTGGTCCGCGCGAAGGAGGCGCTCCAGAAGAAGTTCGATTTCGTCCTGGTCGACGAGTTCCAGGACACGAACCAGATCCAGTACCGGCTCATCAAGG
>Ga0123336_10003646_pt1 | contig 12738 bp, 4 predicted proteins | sample SSSSmetaG_FD_96466 | JGI IMG/M metagenome (GOLD analysis project Ga0123336, IMG submission 96466) | Glacier valley bacterial and archeal communities from Borup Fiord, Nunavut, Canada, to study Microbial Dark Matter (Phase II) - ​SSSS metaG | ecosystem: Environmental > Aquatic > Freshwater > Ice... | reverse complement strand
TGTCCCGGTTGCAGAAGCAGCACCATGCAATCCATCATTGTTCACCAGCGCTGTTGAAGCCGGGTTATAAAGGGTGTTCCAGTAGAACTTGCTTCCATCATCGGAGATAGTCTCGAAAGTGTATGTACCTGGTGTGGTGATATTAATATATCCTTCCCACACAAAACCAAAATTATCATTTACGGTGGACGGCCTTACGCTGATATCTGTGGTAGTTGCCGATCCTGTTTTAATCACTGTAAGTGTATCGAAGTTTGGCAGCGTGTTCCATGTACCCTGGTAGTAACGGTATTTTAGTCCGTTCGCTTTGGGTGAACTTACCACTGCAAGCGCAGCGCTGAATGCTGACATGTTGTTTGCAAGATCAAGCGCTTTGATGGTAATGCTATTCGTTGAACCTGCTGTCAGTCCGCTCAAGCGGTAGTTGTTACTTGTTACGGTTGTTGTCTTAACGCTATTTACATAAACATCATATCCCGTTACACCGGTGTTGTCTGTTGAGACATCCCATGTTACATCAACATAAGTGTTGGTAGCAAGTATCGCCTTAACATTGGCCGGTGCAGTTGGAGCGATGCTATCGGTTGGCAAAACAAAAGCTCCTGTGAAAGCCGCATCCGGGATGAGCTGTCTTGGTATGCCTGGTCCTGTCCAGTACACCTGCATACTTTCACCGCTGTTCTTTTCGAAGAAGGTAATCGCTATCGGATAACTACCTGCTGCTACTGTAACACTTCCTGTCGCGGCGATGGCTCCGTGTACACCATCATTGTTTACTAAAGCCGTTGCAGATGACGTGTATGATTTATTAAAGTAAATCTTGCTGCCATCGTCTGAGATGGTCTCGAAGGTATAGGTACCAGCTGTTGGCAGGCTGATTTTTCCTTCCCATACAAAACCGAAATAATCATTCTTGTTCCTTGCTGTGATAATATCAACGTTCATTGTATAACCCGTTTTTACAGGCGTCAGTGCGTTGAAGTCTGGCAACAGATCCCAAGTGCCCTCATAGTATTTATAAGTGAGCCCTGAAGTGGTGCCTGAAGTAGAAACAGTTAAAGGTGCGCTGAACGCGGAAGCATTCCCTGAAAAGTCAAGCGCCTTTATTGTGAACACATAAGAGGTTGCTGCGGTAAGGCTATCCGCCGTTACGGCTGGTGTTGCAGTGGTGTATTTTTTAGTGCCGTTCACATAAACATCGTATCCGGTAACACCAACGTTATCTGTTGATGCCGCCCAGGTAAGATTGATGAAAGAGCTGTTGATCAATGCCGCTTTAACAGTAGCAGGCACACTTGGCGCTACGTTATCCGCCGGCAGCTGGTAAACGAATGCCACGTTAGGGATCAGCTGTCTTGTTATGGTGGGTCCTGTCCAGTAAACCTGTACCGACTGACCGCCATCTTTCTGAAAGAATGTGATAGCAACCGGGTAGTAACCTGCTGTTGCTACTGTTATTTTTCCTGTTACTGTTGTAGCGCCATGCAAGCCATCGTTGTTGACCGTCGCTGTGGCGGCAGGTACATACTGTGAATTAAAATAAAGCTTGCTGCCATCATCGGATACCGTTTCAAAAGTGTAGATACCCGGAGCCGGTACGTTTATAAAACCCTGCCATACAAACCCGTAATAATTATTAACGGTGGCAGGTTTAACAGTGATGTCAACGTTGGCAACGGTCCCTGTTTTTACCGGGACGAGTGTATTGAAGTCAGGAAGAACATCCCAGCTACCCTGGTAGAATGAATATCTTAATCCAGTAGCCGAAGCGTTGGTTTTAGCGGATAGTGCGGCACTTGGTGCTGATGTATTACCTGCGAAGTCACGCGCTTTGATAGTAAAAGAATAAGTAGTGTTTGAAAGAAGACTGTCCGCGGTGATGCTGTTTGTAGCAGTGGTATATTTTTTAACGCCACCAACATACAGATCGTAAGCGACAACGCCGATGTTATCAGCAGATGCAGTCCAGGTAAGGTCGATAGAAGTGTTGCTTATGAACGCCGCTTTTAAGGCAGTGGGAACAGTTGGCGCTATAAGGTCACCCGCCAGTTTGTAGCCTTGTGTGAAAGCTGAATCTGGGATTAACTGGCGGGAGATGCCGGGGCCTGTCCAGTAAACCAGCATAGACTGTCCGCTTGACTGTTGGAAGTAAGTGATAGCTATCGGGTGCATACCTGTATCGGTTATATTTACAGTGCCGGTTTTGATAACCGCGCCATGTATCCCGTCATTGTTTACGAGTGCAGGAGCATTCGCTGAATAAAAGGAATCATAATAAAAACTACTGCCATCATCGGAAGCAGTTTCAAAAGTATAAGCGCCGGGGGTTTTAATATTGATATATCCTTCCCAAACAAAACCGTAGTTAAGCGTAACGGCTGATGGTCTAACGGTGATGTCTACGTTAGCAGCGGCGCCTGTCGTAACGGGAGTAAGTGTATTGAAATCCGGAAGCAGGCTCCATCGGCCTTCGTAATATTTATATTTCAACCCGTTCGCGCCTGCGGTAATTGTTACCGTGCCCGCTGTTGAAGTATTGCCTGCAAAGTCGCGGGCTTTAACGGCGAAAGTATATGCTGTATTTGGTGACAGGCTGTCTGCCGTTATGAAGGTAGCGGTAGTAGTATATTTTTTTACATTGTTGATATAAACATCATACCCAATAACACCAACGCTGTCTTTGGATGCAGTCCATGCAAGGTCAATATAGTTATGACTTGTAAATGTTGATTTCACATTAGATGGCGCAGTTGGAGCAGTGGTGTCTGAAGATGCGATAACCGTTTCATTAAAGGCTGTATTTGGGATAAGCTGACGTGCGATGCCAGGACCTGTCCAGTAAACCTGCATTGATTGTCCGCTTGATTGCTGGAAGAAAGTGATAGCGACAGGATGCAAACCTGTATCGGCTATGCTAACGGTACCTGCAACCGGTATCGCGCCATGTACCCCATCATTATTAACCAACGGAGTGGCAGTGGATGAATAGAATGAATTGTAATAAAATTTGCTTCCGTCATCTGACACCGTTTCAAAAGTATAAGAACCCGGCACCCTGATGTTAAGAAACCCTTCCCATACAAAGCCATAGTTGTTGTTAACACCAGCTGGTCTCACCGTGATGTCAGTGTTAGGCATGGAGCCACTTGCAACAGGAACAAGTGCGCTGAAGTTTGGAAGCACATCCCATGTGCCTTCGTAATAGTGGTATTTAAGACCATTTAATTTTGTTGTTGCCGTAAATACGTTGCTAACAGTGGAGACATTTCCTGCCTGGTCGCGTGCTGCCACTGTAAACGAGTAAGCTGCATTTGGTAAAAGACTGTCGGCGCTGATCTTAGGGACGGTTGTAGAATATTTTTTTATACCGTTTACATATACATCGTAGGCCGTAACACCTGTTGAGTCGGCGGCAGCTGTCCATTCAAGATCTATATAATTACGGCTCGTGAATACGGCTTTTAAATCAGTGGGTGTTGTTGGAGCGATAGTGTCTTTGGCTGGTTGTAAAGAAGCCTCCTTACTTAAACCTGCGGCACCTGTGGCATTAACCGCCCTGATGGTATAATAGAAATTATAATTATCAGCAATAGCGGTATCAGTGTAAGTTGTAACATTGGCAGCAGTGATGGTTGCCAATGTATATGGACCACCTGCAGTAGTACCACGGTAAATTTCAAAGCCCGTTTCATTTGAAACAGGATTTGCGGTTTCTGTCCAGTTAAGTTTAATACTTGAAGCGGTTATACGTGTTAGTGTAAGGCCGAGAGCCGAATCAGGTTTCGGATTACCCGTAGCGCTGATGATACTGAAAACAGGTGTAAAAGTAGCATTACAATTTGAAGCCTTCGCGATATACTGTCCTACCGGTGCGGCATAACCGCGGTCAGTGCTTACCAAAGAACTGTCACCCGCATTTCTCCATTGGTAAGATGAATAGCCCACAGGAAGTTCTAACGGAGTGGCTGTGCTTCCATCGGGCGCAGGAAGAACGACACTTTTAATTCCTTTTATAATTATTGAGGGAGATGCTACGCCTGGCAATGCTGTAATAACTGCAGGTATTAGCGACCAGTCTGACCATGGGCCACCGGCAATACGCCTGAAGCGAGCACGATAGGTGCCTAACATGGTGCCTGTAATGTCGTTTGTGTTTGAATTAAGAATGTCTGTACCATTTACCTGCCATTGGTATTCGGCGAACCCGGGTGTAATACCAAGTTTCGCAGCAACTGCGTTAAGGCAGAACTGGCTTTTATTGTTAAAAATTAATGGATTGGCGATATGTGCTTTGTTCCAGGTAGGAACCAACCATTGTTCTGACCACATCCTCACCCAGGTGTTATGTGATAAATCAGGATAGAAACTGTACCTGACATCACCCCCTTTTTTTACCAGCGTATCTACAAAAGTGTTTACTACAGCAGGTCCCGGGTTGGGATCAATACCGCCTGATGCCACCCAAAAAGGGATATGAAGGATATTATCAATCCTGTCCTGTTCAAGTTGTATTAAAGCCGGTGAGCTTGAAATAATCGTTGCAACTCGTTGCGGAAAATTTTGAGAATAGGCTATAGAGGCGAATGCTCCATTTGACAGACCCATTGCGATGAGCTTATCAGGATCGGCCCCTACATATTTTTGCATGGAATCAAGCACGCTGTTTATCCGGGTGTAGTACGAGTAATCCCAGGATGTAGCGCTAACCTGTGGAAACAATAAAAAAGCATCAAATTTGCCTGAATCGATCTTAGCCTGAAATGGCTGAGCTCCCCAGAACAATTGGTCTTCATTGTCATAAATACTTTTTATCTCTCCGGCGCCATGCAGGAAAAGAATCACCGGATATTTTTTAGTGGTATCAGCAGCATTGTATCCGTTTGGAAACCTTAAACGGAAAGCCATGCCATTCCAGATATACGCTTTAAACCTGCTGGTGTTCCAGGTGCTTCTGTTAGTGGTTTTTACCCATTTGGCCATTGTATTATCCGCTGGTGTAACGGGCGGTTCGGCCGAATTGTAATTAACCATCGTGTCAGCAGGATTAAAAATGTTTGGCTGCGCATAAGCGCCTGCGGCAAACATCATAATCATTGTTAAGAAGGGGAAAATTCTTTTCATAAATGTGGTTTGAAGAAAAGGGTTGTGGTGTTAATTAAGCTGGTGAAAAATGAAAATATTCATTGCCATACAGCCTAACGAACAATAAGCCAATAAGGTATTAACTTGGTAATGAGTAACTTAAAGAGATATAAATATGGGAGATATTCCAGAATCCGGAATGGTTTCCAACTTATAGAGAGCAATGTAAACCTGAAGAACGCATTGGGCTGCTGGTATTTAGCATTTATGTACTTCGCTATAATTAAAAAAGTATAAGTTCAAATCATAAATGCTCCCGTTCGAAGTAGTACAATTACCTGGAATGGTATTTTACTTTTGAGATTTTGTTTGATAGCGCAATATTGAATTCAGTGATTGAATATTCGCTCCTGGTTTTGAAAAAATGATGGTAGCATCTGAAACGGAGGTTGCTGCTTTTGCAGTCTTGGCAATAAACGGATTAATGAACTCAAGCTTTACAGACTGATCAATTACCTCAATTATTGTTGATCCTTCATCCCAGCCAAAAGTCTTTTTCCAAAATGACAATGAATAGTTGGTCTCGGTATTACCAATAAGGCTGAACAGGTTGCCCGCGTTGCTCCTTAAATATTTATTGTTTGAGAATTTACCCATCGACCGGTAATTATTCTTATCGCTGCCAAGTTGTATCGCACTTATACCGGGATGGGTATAGATCAGGTTACCGGTAACTATAATATCCTTTATTGTTATACCGAGCACATCATCTTCCACGTCAATGGCGATTTCTCCTTTGCCGGCTTTGATCTTATTATTTATAACATCTATCCCAACGGTGTTGTGCAGAAATATCGCGGCGCGGGTAGCATCGGCAACCGTGTTGTTATAAATGGTTACCTGTCCTGTGTCGTCATCCAGATAAATCCCGGCCATACCATGATCACCGGTAAGCTGGTACATGTCATGGCTACCATGTCCGTTCAGCACAATGTTATCAGCTATAATTCTTTTATTTTTAAGTCCGTAGTCTCCATTGGTATATATTCCACCACCATCGGAATGAGTTAAACCGTAATCCGATACATAGTTGTATTGGATCAATGCATTGGTTCCGGTCCAACGGATGCCGCAATAGCCCACATGGGTGACGATATTATTTTTTATAACTGTGCTGTCGCCTAATAAACCTTTTTTATTATATACCTCTACCATTATCCCATCGCCCTGCTGATTGTTTGATAACAGCAAATTTTTATAGACACCACATGAATCGATGTTATTATTAAGAATAGAAATATGGGTTGAATACCTTGCAACGATAGCGGTATTACCGATGCGGTTAAAGATGCAATTGGTAATGCGCACGCTTGAATCGGCATCGAGGCTGATAGCATCCGCGCCGATATCTTCAAACTCACAGTCATCAATAAGGTATTTCACAGGCAGTCTGCCCGTTATCACCATAGAATCCATTCCTGAAAATTTAATTCCGATGAAAGAGATTCGATTTCTATAATTGACATTAAAAAAATTATCGATCGTTGCCGCCTGAACGTGTAGTGAAGATGGATTTTCCAGGGAATACATGCTTAGCATACGCGTGGAAGGATTGTAATACCATTCGTTCTGTACATCGAGTGTGGCGGGATGTTTTTGTATAAAGAATTTGTGGCCATCGCCGTCGATATTTTTCAAATTAAATGGAGCCGCGTAAGTGATAGTATTGTTACGGTGTTCTGTAATGATATCCTTATCGAGGTTGTATTGATTGATGCGGATCACCGCCTCGGCGCCTGTCCAGTTTTGTTTTGCAAAAGTTAAAGCCGAACAGGTGATGGTACCGACACCTGCACGTAAGTTTGTATAACTGTCTATACTAAAATAAGAACCCGTATTTGGCGTTCGTCCAACCGGAGTTGCAACGCCTTTTATCATGAGCAGGTCGAGGTTGTTGCCGCTATCGCAGGATGCTTCCCAGATATGGCTCCCGCCGGATTTCTCTTTCCAGGAAGTGATGCTGGTGAGTCCGGTAATAACCGGCCTTGCTCCGGTACCGTAAGCGGCGAAGGTTGTCCCGGAATTTGGTGTAACGGTAATTTTACCATACCAGCTGCTACCTCTGGCAAAGAACACAGTATCGCCCTGCTTTGCTTTTTCCAGCGTGCTGTTAACCTTTGACCATGAAGACCATGGGGCGGCGATTGTGCCGGCATTGTTATCATTACTATTTCTATTGGAGAAATAATAATTAATAGCAAGGCTTTGTAAAGGGAATAAGGATATCAGAAAAAATAGTCTATGCATTTGCTTACGATGGTTGTCGTCAAAGTTACAACCATCGGTTCACTTCTCCGGTTGCCCTCTTTTTCAAGGCGGGGGTCTGGTGATGATCATTTATTGCCTATGTGTCGAAGTTGTTGTGCTGTGTGTGATATCTTTTGAGACATGTTGTGTTGTTCAGGCAGCAACCTTACAACATTTATTATTTAATAACCCCGCTCATTATGTGCTTCAATTTTCGGTTCCCGCCGATCAATTACCATCACTTAAATTTTGTGTCTTAATTATTTTAGTTCACATTCTTTAAAATGTTGGCTTATAATATTCAAAACATAGGATGTATTTTCAAATACTTCTTCATTTTCAAATCTCAAAACTTAAAATCCTAAATAAAGCAATCTGGTATCCCTGATTTCATCAGCAACCTGCACGCCTACATTGTTATGTACAGAACCCTCTAATTCAATAATTAATTTCTCTTTCGAACAATAAAAATCCACTATATAATTTTCAATACTATGCTGTCTGCGAAACTTACGTCCACAGAGTTTCCCGGACTGAATAAATTTCCATAAAAAAGCTTCCGCTGAGGTAGCATTGTTCCTAAGATATTTACGGTTGATTTTAAGAATTGTTTTATCGTGAATCTTATTATACATCCAATAAATGTAAGCGGAGTAAATTATGTTCAACCAGTTTAATCACCCTTAAAAGTTACTACCTGTAAGATCGAATGTATTCCGTATAACGGTTAGCCACAAGCTATTTCGTCTGCCTACAGATCTAATCCACACATGATCATAAAGTCATTGGTAAATACTTTCCTTACCGGTTCGCTTAGTAAAGCGTGGCGGCAGCTAATCCATTTGTTCACCTTATCAGCTCCGTACATGTTTATCACCCGTTGCTTGTTTAAAATAAAATTCATCTTACCCCAGTGAATCGTATAGGGAATAGCCTGCGCTTCTATTCTCAACCAGATATTTTCAAAAAATTTTCTTGTAACACCGGCGTCTATTCCATCCATCTCCACTACACATGTTTTGGGAAACCTGGTAAATCCCAGTGTAGCCTGGGTGCCTTTTACAAAACGAAATGCCAGCGCGCCAGCCAGTGGTGTGGTCTTGTTAAGTTCTATAATCAATCCCACTACTTTAAAAACATTCTTACAATCTATTGCGAATGCAGCGCTGGCGACCTGGCCGCGAAAACGGGTATTCTTAAACGTTTCCCCCATTGTTTTCGGACCAGGCAGCGCAGGTCTCAGGCCCGACTTAAAAAGACTGTTGACAAGAGGCTTGATCAATACACTGCTTACATCGGTACCAACTTTATCTATAAGTTTTGATACGATACCCAGCAAGTCTTCCCCGTAAGTAAGTCCGCTTGTAACGGCATTGTGCACCGGCTGGTATTCTGGCGGACAAGGAATTTTAAAAAATGCTCTTAGGTATAATCCTTTGTCTTTGTTATCCTTTTCAAACTGGTGAGGATTGATAGCCAGTTCCAGGTGGTATAAGGAGCGGTTATTTGTTTCCGATGGCCAGCCAGGAATTATAACTGCAAGCTTGCTTATATCCTGTAATTGAATGGCATCAGCCAATGCATCATTATAAAGAACATTATCAAACTGGTGTTCTTCCAGTAAATAGATCGGAGCCGTTTCAAGCAATATTCCATGGATCACTCCAAAGCTGCCAAAGCTTATCACAGCCGCATTGAACAGTTCATCGTCTCTTTTTATTTCGGCTCCCAGTGCTTTAATAAACTGATCTGTAACTACAGGGTAGGAAGCTCTCTCAAGCCATACATGGTTATCCGGACCAGTTACAATATGCAACCCTGCAATGGTATCATGAACAGAACCGGTATACAACGCGCCCCCGTGTGTACCGGTAGATGTGGCGCCGGCAATGGATTGACCGTTGCTGGCACCGGAAGCCCGCAGGCTCCGGCGAGGGTTGAAAGTTGTTTCAATCAATTCACTTATCTCAAGTAAGGTGATACCACATTGAACAAATAAAAGGTCTTCCTTTCCTTTACCCCTGGCAAGGTATTCAGGCACCAGTGAATTATTTGTCATCCGGAACCGAAGATTCAATGCCTTGGTACTAATCATTCCGCCACTGCAAACAGCTACTTCAGAAAATGACCAGTTGTTCCCCATCGCTCTTAAAGTTGTACCGGTATTGACAGCCTGCTTAATCAGCCACTGAATATTTACCGTGGTTGCATTGTAGTCGGTAATAGATGAATCGTCGGAGAAAACCCTCAGTGAATAGGAAGCACCGGGTGTGTAATGATGTTTGAAGTTCTGGTGTGCGTTGCTCCATGGATCTTCCGGTTGAAATGCTTCAATACCTTTTGGCAGCAGGGACATATAAAATATTTGGGGATGATTATTACTATAAGATTACTTTTAAAAGAAAATATAAAGCGATCGACAGTTGGTTCATGCATATCATCTGGTGCTATCGAAGACATTGATGTCAATTACCGATTTCTCCGGTTGCCCGGCTTGGCGGACCGCAATCCCATTCAAGTTTCTGCGGAACAACGATTCCCAGTGTCACTACAGCGATGATAACAAATCCCGGATTGGTTTTCACTGTCACCTTACTCATGTTACTTCCCTGCTGGCAGCCTGCCGGCCAGTCACTTTGCTTTAACAACCCCCAAAAATACGACCAGTGTGTATTACCGATGTGTGTGAGATGTTTCGCTCTCGCTGGCTGATCGGAATTATAATGCGCGACAACAGTATCACTGACTGCGCATGACGAATATGGCAGGCAAATTATTACTAATATAACAATGCGATTAAAGGGAAATGATACTTGCATGTTCATAGCTGATCGTTTAAGGATGAAGCCTGATACCTGCGTGTTATCAAACGCGTGGCACCTTATGCTTGATTTTGTTTTCAGAATTCCTGCCCGCCATAAATTATACATTTAAAAGGGCAATTGCAACATTAGTTATATGATTTTTAAGAAAATATATTCATAGCCAATGCTGTAATTAATTTTATTTTTAAATGAATGAACCTGGTTTAAGCCGCAGCTGTATCGCAAAATGAAATGGTTGATGAAGTCTGTTCCAGCGTTGTGATTAAAAAATTAACGAAGACTTGTAATAAATATTTTAATATTCAAAAAACTTTGTATCTTATCATCTCGTTATCAGTGTTTTGACATTGCGAAGACAGTCGTGTGTTCATCGCTATTTCGTTATTTCCGTCCTCATTCGTTTCAGACCTATCCTATCAGAGTTCAATATCCCTTCGTTATAATTAACTTAAAAGTTAATCAATTATCTGTTGCCCATTGCGCTACTATTTTAAGTACTTCTTAATAAAGGTTTCTGATTTAATATTAAAATTTACCAACATGAAAAAAACAACGTTTGCACAGATTGCTGCAATTCTACTAATGATCGTACTGTTTGAAGCTTGTAAAAGGGAACCGCCAACATGCGATTGCGCCTGCAAAGGAAATGATAGCACGGCGGTAAAGGTAAGTATCTACGCTACAGGCCTGAACAATCCCCGCGGCTTGAAATTCGGAGCCAACAATATTCTCTATGTTGCCGAAGCAGGTACTGGTGGTAAGGACTCTTCCGTTGGAAAGTGCGCGCAGGTTGCTTTTCCAATCGGACCTTATGTAGGAAGCAGGAACGGCGGTAGAATTTCTAAAATCAGTACCTCAGGAGTTCGGTCAACAGTTACTGAAAACCTTCCTTCCAGTAAATCAAATGAAATTATTGGTGGTGATATTCAAGGCGTGGGCGATGTTTCTTTTATAGAAGGTGTGGGCTATGCCGTGCTCGCAGGTGGCGGCTGCTCTCATGGTGTACCATCGATCCCCAATGCTGTGATAAGATTAAATGGGAACGGTAGTTGGACGATGATCGCGAACCTCAGTGAATGGTTTATGAGTCATCCTACAAAAGTCAACAACCCCGGCGACTTCGAACCGGATGGAACTCCGTACAGCATGATCACCGTAAAAAATGAATTGTACATTATTGAGCCTAACCATGGTGACTTTATAAAAGTAACTACAGCAGGCGTTGTCAGCCGGGTGGTTGACCTGTCGGCCAGACTCGGGCATGTTGTGCCAACGGTATTAGCTTATCATGATAATAATTTTTATGTCAGTAATCTGAATACATTTCCTATCGTTGCTGGCAGTGCTAACATTTATAAAATTACACCTGCAGGGGAAGTCACTACCTGGGCGTCAGGACTGACAACAGTACTGGGTATCACTTTCGATGACAAGAACAGGTTGTATGTATTGGAAAACACGGTGGGCGCACCATCACCAACACCGGGTCTGGGTAAAATTATCAGGATCAATGAAAACGGCAGGAAGGAAACTATCTTCTCCGGACTTACCTTACCAACCGGTATTACTTTTGGTCAGGATAAAAATTTATATGTTTCCAATAATGGATTCGGAGCAACAGCTATTGGCGGCGGTCAGGTTTTAAAAGTAGAAGTAACAGATTGCGGGATGAATAAAAAGTATTGAGGTGTGAGGCATGAGGTATGTATGCGTTCACTATGACCAGCTTAATAACTTTTAAAATATGTAATTTATTTTTTTAAGATTAAATAGTAGGTTATTTAAAGGTGTGTATAACCACGGAGTCAGGGAGACAGGGAGGAACACGTAGCCAGTAGAAGAATTAGAAAACGTGTTTCTCTGTGCCATCCTTTCTCTGTATTTCAGCTGAATCATACCTCAACCATACTCATACTTACTCGATTGACGATATACTCACTGGTCCTAATAAACCTGATGGTAACAAGGTTGAACTGGCATTATAAAATGGCATCGTTGTATAGGTGTATTGTTTTCCGTTACCGGGTTGCCTATCACCGATAAGCCGGTTCACCCAAAGATTTGTAACCTTTATAACAACTAAATTGTAACCGGGTTTTAGTGCCCCGGTTACATTTAATCTGAAAGGCTTTTTCCAAAGTATACCCAGCGGTTTACCATTTACAACAACGTCTGCAAGATTTTTAACGTCACCGAGATTCAGCCAGAGTGTAGCCTTGTTTTTAAACCATGTTGATGGTGCATCGATCGTTTTTGAATAAGTGCCTTCGCCGGAAAAATATTTCACGCCGGCATCCTCGTTGTCCGTCCAAGAAGAAAGCTTGTCGATAGAAATCTGCAAGGGAGCCCCCCGGTCTTTTTGAAATGCTAATTTCCAGTCACCATCAATTTTTGCAATGATGGTTTCCTTAAGCAACGGCAACATCCGTGAATTTGTTTTTGTATCGTCTTTAAAAACTACAAACACGGCATCATTGGGTGAAAGATGCAAGGTTACAGAGGTGTATTCATTAACAATCTTATA
>Ga0123336_10003643_pt1 | contig 12750 bp, 6 predicted proteins | sample SSSSmetaG_FD_96466 | JGI IMG/M metagenome (GOLD analysis project Ga0123336, IMG submission 96466) | Glacier valley bacterial and archeal communities from Borup Fiord, Nunavut, Canada, to study Microbial Dark Matter (Phase II) - ​SSSS metaG | ecosystem: Environmental > Aquatic > Freshwater > Ice... | reverse complement strand
GAGAGTAGTTTTTTATCGGCATCGGAGTTGGTCGTACGCCGTAAAATTCCCCACTCACAGCTCGCGTTTTTACAAAAAATGCGTTAAATTCATAGCGCGGCGGCCATCTGCCCGTTGGGCGGGCGCGCCTGCCCAACGGGCAGATGGCCGCCGCGTCGTTGGTCGCCGCGGACGGGTCATTGGTCTATTATCCGGACCGACAGCTGGTTAGCCGGCCGCCGGAGGGTACCTTGCTGTCCCTTCCCGCTACCTGATGACCCCCGCCCCCGCTTCCCCGCTGACCGGCCTGCTCCGGGCGCTCGACGAGCGGTGGTGGCTGCGCCACGGCCTGTTCTGGCTGGGGCGCACGGGGCTGATGACGGCCTTATTTCTGTTCGGGCTGCACTCGACTACCGACTGGCGGGTAGCGCTGCGCGACTCGCTGACGCTGTGGCCGCCGCTGCTGCTCACCACTTACTCGCTGCTCTACGGGGTGCTGCCGGCGCTGGGGCCACCGGCGCGGCGGGGGCGCTTCGGGCTGCTGTTCGCGGGTTGGCTGGGGCTGGGGCTGGCGCTCACCTTCGCCCACCGCCACTACTTTTTCGTGCCCTCGCACCACGGGCGGGCTTCGCCGTTCGCGGACTATAACCTCGTCTTCGCCACCGGCGCGCACATGCCGGTGCTGCTCACGGCCAGCGTGGCGGCCTGCCTCAAGCTCTACCGGCAGTGGCGGCGGCAGGCGCTGGCGACCGTTCAGCTCGCCCAGGCCAACCACCGCGCCGAGCTGCACTTGCTCCAGGCCCAGATTCACCCGCACTTTCTGTTCAATACCCTCAACAACCTCTACGCCCTCACCCTGCGGCAGGCCGACCAGGCCCCGGTGGTGGTGGAGCGCCTCACCCGGCTGCTGCGCTTCGTGGTGGCGCAGGGCGACGCGCCGCTGGTGCGGCTGCGCGACGAAGTGAGCCTGCTGCGCGACTACCTCGCCCTGGAGCAGCTGCGCTACGGCCCGCGCCTGCGCCTGGAATTTCGGGCCGACGCGCTGCCACCCACCGCCCGTATCGCGCCGCTGCTGCTGCTGCCGCTGGTCGAAAACGCATTCAAGCACGGCCCGGCCGAGCAGCTCGGCCCGGCCCGCGTCCGGCTGACGCTGGCCGTGGCCGAGGGTTGGTTTAGCTGCGAGCTGACGAACTCGAAAAGCCCCGGCCCGACCAGCCCCGGCCGGACGTGGGCCGCGCCCGCCGGCATCGGGCTGCGCAACGTGCGTCAGCGCCTGGCCCTGCTCTACCCCGGCCGCCACCGGTTCGAGGTGCTGGCCGAAGACGACACGTTCACGGTCCGGCTGGCGCTGCGCCTGCCCGGGGAGCCGCTGGCAGCTCCGACTCCGGTCTTGGCGGCCGGCGGGGCGACCACGCGGCGGCCGCTCCGGCCCGTGGGGCAGCCCGTGGGGCGGCTCCGTGCCCGCGGCGCGGCGCGGCCAGCCCCGCGCGTTTTACAAGTCGCCCCCCTCGCTGGCGCATGAGAGGCTGGGCGCGACACCGGATTGTCCGGCACGGGGGGTTTTGGGCGGCGACGCTGGCGGCCAACCTGCTCGTGCAGCTGCCCGCGCACCTCATCGTCGGTACGCCGCTGCAGGGCTGGCGGCAGGTGTTCGTGCAGCTGCCCGCTTCGGTGCTCACTATTTACCCGCTGCTCTACGGCGTGCTGCCGCGGCTGCTGCGGCCCGCGCGGCGCGGGGCGGGCTGGGCCGGGCTGGTGGCCTGGCTGCTCTTCAGCGTCTTGACAGCCAACGCTATGCGCGCGCTCTACGCTTTTGGCTCGGGGCTGACTCAGCGCGGCAGCCTGGGGGTTGGGCTGCCGCGCTGGCCCGGTCCGTGGGAGCTGGACTACACCTGGTTCGTGCTGGTGGCGACGGCCGGCGCGGCCAGCGCCATCAAGGTGCTCAACGGCTGGTACGCCGAGCGCCAGCGCGAGCAGGCCGAGCGGCAGCGCCGGCTGGCAGTCGAGCTGCAACTGCTCAAAGCTCAGCTCCAGCCCGTTTTTTTGTTCAACACCCTGGCCACGCTGCGCACCCTGACGCGGGCCAAGTCGGCGGCCGCGCCGGGGGCCGTGCTGCACCTGGCCGAGCTGCTGCGCTACCTGCTCTACGACGGCCCGCGCGAGGCCGTGCCGCTGGCCGACGAGCTGGCCATGCTCCGGCACTACGTGGCCCTGGAGCAGCTGCGCCTGGGGCCGCGCGTGGAGGTGTCGCTCAGCTTCAGCGGGGCGCTGGCTGCCCACCGCATCGCGCCGTTGCTGCTGCTGCCGGCCCTCGAAAACGCGTTTCGCCACGGCACCGCGCCCGGCCCCGACCACGCCTGGATAAGCGTTGATTTGGTGGCCCGGCCAAATTTGCTTACCTTCAAAGTCCTTAACGGCCAGCCCGCTGCCCCGCCTGCCGTTGGCCTCACCCCGCCCGCCGGCAGCCTGACCCGTTTGCGCCAGCGCCTGGCCCGCTTATACCCCGGCCGCCACGAGCTAAAGATTACGGCTGAGGCCGACACGTTTCTGCTGGCGCTGCGCTTGCGAAATGGGTGAGTAGATAACTGACCTTACGCAGCGCCTCACCCCCCGGCCCCCTCTCCAAAAAGGAGAGGGGGAGCCTAACGATGAGGATTGATGACAAGTAACTAATAATTAGTTATTTATTGTAAAAAAACTACGTTTTGGCTCTCCTTCTCCTTTTCGGAGAGGGGGCCGGGGGTGAGGCGCTGCGTAACAACAGTGGATAATTAGGTGAGCGGGTGAAAGGCTGGTCATTGCGAGCGCAGCGAAGCAATCGCACCTGCTCAGCTCGTTGTTCTGCCCGTCGCTCAGCTCGTCAGATGCGCTCAACAGGTGCGATTGCTTCGCTGCGCTCGCAATGACCTTTCTCTCCCAATCACCTAATCACCTCCCATGAAAATCCGCTGTCTGCTGGTGGACGACGAGCCGCCCGCCCTTGAAGTGCTCGAAGCCTACGTGCGCGAAGTGCCGCGGCTGGAGCTGGTCGGTACCTGCGACAACGCGCTGGCCGCTTTCGGCCTGCTGCAAGAGCGCGCCGTGGACTTGCTGTTTCTCGACATCAAGATGCCCCGGCTGTTGGGCACCGACTTTTTGCGCAGCCTGCGCCATCCGCCGCGCGTCATCTTCACCACTGCCTACCGCGAGTACGCTTACGAAGGCTTCGAGCTGGATGCCGTGGACTACCTGCTCAAGCCCGTCTCGCTGGAGCGCTTTCTCAAAGCCGTGGCCAAGCTCGGCCCGGCCGAGGCCGCCCCGGCTGAAGCCGCCCCGGCCCCCAACCCGGAGGCATTTCTCTACTTCCGCATCGACCGCAAGATGGTCAAGGTGCTGCTGCGCGAAATTCTCTACATCGAGGGCCTGAAAGACTACGTCAAGATTCACCTCACTGGCCCCGGCCCGGCGCTGGTCGTCAAGCAAACCATCGCCGGCCTGGAAGAAAAGCTCTCCGAAAGCCGCTTTCTGCGCATCCACCGTTCGTTCATCGTGGCCCTGGACAAGATTCGCACCTACAGCGCCCGCCACATCGAGGTGGCCCAGCAGGAGCTGCCCATTGGCCGGCTGTTTCGGAGCCGGGTGGAGGAGGTGTTAGGGTAAATTTTAGTTAAGAGTTAAGAGTTAAGAGTTATGAGTTAAATTAGCTAGGCGGCAAAACAATAAACATCAACCCACTAAATCATCCATTAAACTCATAACTCATAACTTCAACTTGGCATCGATATTCTGCGCCACTTTCCGGCCCTGCGCCCCACCCCGCTCGCACGACACGCGGTAGTGGATGCCGCCGTAGAGGCGCGAGAGGCCGGCCTCGGTGCCGGCTTGCTCGAAGGAGGCGTAGGCGCGCGCGGCCAGCCCGAACGGCACGTAGCCCTGGTCGGTGAAGGCGTAATTGGGGCCGAATACGCTGGTCAGGGCCTCGGCCGCCGCCCCCGACACCGTGGCGTGGCCGGCGGTGTACTCCGGGAAGTTGGGCGTGGGGATGAGCGAGAGCCAGGCCGGGTGGCCCAGCGCGGCGCGCACGTAGCTCACCGGCCGCAGCACCGAATACTGGTACTTGGTCCGAAAGCAGCTTATTGACGCGTCGTTCAGGCTGATGCCCACTTTGGCGTAGGCCACCAGGGCGCGGTCGAGGGCGGGATTTTCTTTGGTCAATACCTGGCTCAGTATCGAAATCCAGTGGCCCGGCGGGGTGAAGCTGCGGCCGTTGGGCACGTCGTTCCAAAACAGGGCAATGGCCCGCTGGTCGGGCGTGAGCGCCTGCGACACGTCGTAAACTTCCTGCCCCGCCTGGTAGAAAGGCGTGCCCGCCACGGCCGAGTACGCGGGCGGCGGGCCGGGGTCGGCTCCGTCGCCGCTGCCGGCCACCAGCGGGCGGTTGCTGCCCCAGTTCGGGAACGCGGCCGGCGCGAAAGCCGGCGGCGTGGGCACCCAGGCACCGGGCGCGGTGGCCGGCACGTAGGCGGCGGAGTTGTCGAAGCCGTCGGTGGCGGCCCAGGCCACCACGGCGGCGGCGACTTTTCGGCCAAAATCGGCGGACCTCGCGGCCACCTCGGTCCCCACGCCGCCGGCTTGGTAGCGGGCGGCGGTGGCCGTTTCGAGCGAGTCAATCGTGGTTTTGTTGGCGGCCGACGTGTTGGCGTACAGCGCCCGATTGACGGCGGCCAGCGCGGCGTTGGCGCTCAGCGGCCAGCAGTAAGCCAGGCTTGGGTCGGCGGAGGGCAGCCCGGTCAGCCCGTTGAGGCGGCTGGCCAGTGAGGCGTTGCCCGCCAAATTACTCGGTAAACCGGGGGCCACGGCCTCGTAGGCCGCGATGCCGCCGTAGCCGAAGGGCCGGCTTAGGGTGTTGGCCAGCGTGACGGGCGTGGTGCGCGCCAGCCTCAGCTGCACCGTGAGCCAGCCCTGCACCACGTCGGCGCGGTAAGTGGCGGCGGCGGGCGAGGGGTTGGCGGGCGCGGTGTCGGCCTCGCGCTGGCAGGCCGCGCTGGCGGCCAGCCCGCCGAGCAGCAGCACTTTCAGGGCGGCGTTCCGGCCGGGCCGCCGGGCATTGGTGGGGGAGAAGAGGCTGGTTTTCATGCGCGTGAGCAATGTTTAAGGGTGAACAGAGGAGTGGTTCGACGGGCCGAGCGACGGGCCGAAACTAGCGGCCCGCCCGGCCCGCCGCTCGCTTTATCGGCGGACGGCGCGCGGCGGCGGGCAGACGGCCACTTGCCGCCGACCAGCCGCGCCGTCCGCCGTCCGTCGGCCCTCGCGCGCCGTTAGTCGCCCAACCTGCTCCGTCCCGCCCCGCGCGGCCGATACCTTTGCTCCATGCAAATTCTGCTGGCCACCTTCACCACGCTCTTCTCGGTCGTAAACCCGTTCAGCGCCATGCCCGTGTTTCTGACCCTGACCGATGCCGAGAGTCAGCGCGAGCGCACCAGCGTGGCCTGGCGGGCCTGCACCTACATGGTGTTTATCCTCACCATCGCCTACTTCGGGGGTCAGTACGTGCTCAACTTTTTCGGCATCAGCATCAACCATTTGCGCATCGCGGGCGGCATTTTGCTCATGCGCTCGGCGTTCGAGCTGCTCACGCCGGGGGCCAACCGCGACCGGGTGGGTCCGGCCGCGCTGGCCGAGAGCCGCCTCCGGGACGACATCAGCTTCGTACCGCTGGCCCTGCCCATGCTCTCCGGCCCCGGCTCGATGGCCGTCTGCATCGGCCTGATTCGGCCCACGTACCCCGACAAGGCGTTCACCGTGCTGGGCTTCGTGCTGGTGGCGGCGGCGAGCTTCCTTATCCTCGTCTCGTCCCTGCGCCTGACCCGTTTGCTGGGCCGGCCGGGCATGGCGGCGCTGGCGCGCGTGATGGGCTTCATCACGCTGGCCATCGGGGTCAACTTCTTCGCCTCCGCCGTTGGGGCGCTCTTTCCGGGCCTGACGCGGTGATTAGGTGAGAAGGTGAGAAGGTGAGAAGGTAGTTGGGTGATAAGACGAAAGGACCGACCTAATCACCCAATCACCCAATCACTTAATCACCGTCACCTGCTTGCTGTCCGTGCGCCCGAATTTGGTTGGGAAGTACAGCAGCTCGGCGCGGGCTGGATTCAGCGTAAACGTGCCCTGGTAGCGGGGCTGCAGGTTGACGCGGAACGTGTGGCGGCCGATGGGCAGCTCGTCGATAAAGATGCCGACCTGCTGCTTGAGGTATTCGCGGTGTACTTCGAGCGGGTTCGTGGGGGCCGGCTCGCCGTAGGAGCAGCCGGCCGGAATGGGCACTTCGAGCAGTACGTAGCGCGCCTCGGCCGTGGCGTTCACGGTGATGAGCAGCTCGGCGGGCCGGCCGGCCACTAGCGCCACCCGCCGGCCCGCCTGCCCGGCCAGCGAGCTGCCGACCCGCAACGGCGCGACCACGGCTACGGGCGCGGCGTTCCAGCGCGTCTGGTAGGCGGTGGCGTAAACGGGCAGTGCGCCGGTTTTGCGCAACGTCAGCGGGCCGCCCGTCGTCAGCTTCACCTCAAACGGGAATTTGGTAATTGGCTCCGCCAGCAGCCCGGCCGGCCGCTCGCCCACGAACCGCACCTGGGCGCTGACTTTAGTCAATCTCCGGTCTGATGTTTGGCCTGATGTCTGACCTAAAGTCTGACCCGAAGTTTGACCTGAAACCTGGTTTGCAACCTGGCTCGAAATCCGACCCATGCGCTGGTCCGCCGTAGCTGACTTCGCGGCTTTAACTGAATCTGCTGCCGCGCCCATCGCGGCCGGCGTGCTGGCGGCCAGCAAATCCGGGCCGATGGTGCTCAGTAGCTGGGCGGCCTGGTAGGTGCTGGCCCAGTAGCCGCCCCCGCGCAGGCCCAGCAGAAACGCCCGGATGCGGGCCAGCTCGGCCCCGTGCCCGCCCTGGGCGCGCAGCACCTGGTAGGCGAGCAGCGTCGTGCCCACGCGGCCGGGCAGCAGGTAGCGGTAGTACGAGCCGGCCCGCAGCGTGTCGTCGTAAAACACGCCGCCCAGCTCGGTGCGCAGCCGAAACCGCCGCAGACTGTCGAGGTGATACGGCAGATGCAATTCCTGCCGCAGCGCTACCAGCGCCAGGTAGCGGTCGAGCGAAAAGCGCCGGGCTTCGGTTTGAGTCAGGGTCAAAATTGGGGCCGGCCCCACCGGCCGCGCCAGCGTACGCCGGCTCACCGGAATGCTGGTCGCCGCCGTTGCCGTGGTCGTGGTCAGCACCGCCGATGTCGCCGAAACCGCCTTGAGCGGCGGCAGCTCGCAGCGGCGGGCGTAGGTGGCGTAGTCGAGCGGCGCGCCGAGGCGGTGCAGCAGCAGCAAAAGCCGAATGCGGTCGTCGGGTGCCTTAAAGAGGCTGGAATAGCCAGCATACTCCCCATCGGGCTGGTTGGCGAAGGCCCGGTCCAGCTCACTGAGCAGGAAGCGGCGCACTTGCTCGCGTCCGAAATTCACGGCGTAGCCGGCCCGCTCGGCCGCGAGCAGGGCCTCCAGCACGTGCAGCGTGGCCCAGGGGCTGAGCGCCGACGTGGCCCAGGTGCCCCACAGGCCACTGGCCGGGTGCCGGCCCGCGAGTAGCTTGCCAATCAGAAAGTTAATGGCCTTCTGCTCCTTGAACTCCTCGCCCTGGGCGGCCGCGATGCGGGCTTCGAGCAGCAGGGCTACCAGGCGCGAGGCGGCCTGCTCGTTGCAGAGGTAGGCGTAGTCCTGCAAGTGGTGAATCTCGGCCCGCAGCGCCGGCAGCGCGTCGCTTTCGAGGCGCACCGTAGCCGCGCCCAGCTCGGGCCGCAGGGCTAGGGTGAGCGTCGTGTCCGAAGCGAAAATAGTGGCAAACGTGCCCACCCGCTCCAGGGTGCCGGCCGGCAGCACCGGCACCAGCCGCTGCTCGCCATCCGCGTAGCCGCTGGCCTGGCTCAGGCCGAAGCTCAGGCGCAGCGAGTCGCCGCGCGGCGCGAACCCGGTCGCGGCACCCGGCGCGCTCACGGCCGGGGCCACTACGGTAAGCGTGTCGATGAACGAGGCCGCGACCCGGCGCGTGGCCGGGCGCGCCTCGGCCCCAGCCACTTGGAAGGCGCTGGCCACCAGCACCGTATCGGGCTGGTAGTTGAGGACTTTGCCCAGTATGCGCACCCGGTCGCCGGCCACCAGGAAGCGCGGCACGGCCAGCTCGGCGCGCAGCGTTTTGAAGGCCCGCAGCCGGGCCGTGCCGCTGCCCAGCCGCCCGCGCCCGTCGGAGCCGACCACGAACGTGTCCCAGCTCGTCACGTCGTCGGGCAGGCGTACCAGGGTGCTGGCCCGGCCGTGCGCGTCGGTCGTGAGCGTGGGCCGCCACCAGGCGTAATCGGCGAAGTGCCGCCGCAGGGCCAGGCGCGGGTCGGTGCCGGGTAGCGCGTCGGCCGCGTCGGCCGCTTCGCCGGGGCCGAGGGGCTGCCCGTTCTGCCGCCGCCGCGCGGCCCCTTTTTTCAGGGTGATAAACACCACGCCCGCCGCCGCCCGCGCGCCGTAGGTGGCCATCGCGGCGGCGCTTTTCAGGGTCTTTATTTCGGCGATATCGGCCGGGTCGAAGTCGGCGAGCTGTCCGTCGAAGGGCAGGCCATTGACGACGAACAGCAGCTGAGCGGCCCCGGTCAAAGCGCTGCTGCCGCGAATCTGGACGCGAGTAGTCAGCTGGTCAGAACTGATAAATACGCCCGGTGTCCGCCCTTCGAGCGCGACGCTGGACACGCTCATGGTCAAATTGGCTCGTTGCTGAGTGCCGTAGCCCGTCACGACGACTTCCTGCAACTGCTTGACATCCACCATCAGCGCCGCGCTCAGCACCGAATGGTTGCCGATTTCCACGCGCTGACTCACGTAGCCCACGAACGAAAAAACCAGCGCCCGCGCCCCCGGCGGGATTTGCAGCCGGTATTGCCCGTCGGCGTTGGTCGAAACGCCGACCGTCGTGCCCTCGACCAGCACGGTTACGCCCGGTAGGCCGTCGCCGCTGCCCGCGTCGGTGAGGCGGCCGGAGAGCGTACGCCAGTCGGGCCGGTAAAACAGCGGCTGGCTGGCCTGAATCTCGCGCCGCGCGGGCACTTCAGCGGTCGAAACGGGCGGGTTGTATGTCAGCAGCAGCCGCGCGACGCGGCGAGCCAGCGCCCGCCCCGCCGCCCGGCTGGCCGGGTCAGCCGGGTTCGTCCGGTCGGTGGCGCGCAGCTGCACGTAGGTCTGGCCGTTGGCTTCGACCAGAAAGTCCTCAGTGGGCAGCAGCGCCGAGCTGTCGGCCAGCAGCACGGCCACCCGGTAGCGGCCGGGCGGCAGGTCGGCCAGCAGCTCCAAGCCCCGCCCCAACCGCTGAAACCTGGGGTCGTCGCGCCGCGTGAGCAAGGTGTAAAGCGGCGCGGCCAGGGCGCGGTGGTCGGCCCGGTAGCCAGCCGGCACGGGCACGGGCGCGGAGGTAGCGGGAAGCGGCCGGCGCAGCTCCAGGCGGCCCCGGCCGCGCGGGGTGCTGTAAAACGTGGGCAGCAAGGCCCAGCCCACGGTGGCCGGCGCGGGCTGGGGCCGCAGGTCGGCTTCGGTCAGGGCGAAGTCGCCGAGCGGCAGCGGGTTGGCCAGTCGGGCGCGACCCTCGATGCCTAATAAGCTGCCATCCAGGCAAGTGAGCTTGAGCAAGCCCGGCCCGAAGCGGTATTCGTAGCCCGGCTCAAACAGGAATCCGCGCCCCGGTTCGCGGCCCAATTTGCCCCCCGGTCCGCGCCCCAATCCGCCGCTGCTCGTCGGGGGCCGCAGTCGCAACGAGTCGGGCCGAAACGGGCCGCTGAGCTGTCGCCGATAGCTCGTCGTCCGGCTGCTGCCGTCATAGCGGCCGTAGCGGCCGTAGCCCAGCCGCCGCAGTACCTGGCCCTGCTGCACCACGGCCGGCCCCACTTCACTTGAGTTGTCCAGGGCCAGCACCGAGCGGCGCAGCTGGTCCAGCTCGCCGCCGCTTAGTCCGCCGGGCAGTTTTTCCACCGTCAATTCCTGGCAGGGCTGGTTGGCATCGAGGCTGAGCGTGAGCTTGTGGCCACCTCGCAAGTACACGTCGCGCAGGGTGAAGCGCCGGTCGGCGGTGCGAATGCTGAGCGTGTGCAAGCCGCTGTCGGCCAGGGCGGTGTAGGGGTCGTTCTGGTTAAGCTCGGCGAGGTGCGCCGGCTGCCCGTCCACGTAAAACGCTACCGGGGCCAGCACCCGGCCCGAATCGACGACGAACGGCGCGACTTGCGTGAGTCGCCCCGGCGCGGGCCGGTACTCGAAAAACTGCCCGCTCGCCGGGTACAGAAATTGGTAGAACCGCAGCGAATCCAGCCCCAGCCGCTGCCGCCAGCGTCCCCAGCCGAGCAGCCGTTGGGCGCTCGGCCCGCCCGTGCCGTTCGGGCTGTCGGCATCGCCGCTGCCGCCGAAGCCGACCAGTCGGAAGCGCCGCCGCGACACCCGCCCGCGCACCGGCCGGCTGAAGTCGGGCAGCATCGGCAAGTCGGCCCGCTCAAACCGGCTCGTGTAGGCCCAGCTCGTGAGGTCGGCATCGGGCACGGGCCGCCCGGCTTCGTCCCGCACGGTGTAAGTCAGGCGCAGGCGCTGACCGGGATAGGCCACGGCCGGCTGCTCGGCCCGCACCGTGAGCTGCCGCGCGGCCGGTCCGCTCGTGTACTCGGCCGTGCGCAGGCTTTCGCCCCAGCGGTAGTGCAGCGACACGTGCCAGGCCGCCCGCCCGGCATCTTTAATAGCCAGCTGTATGTCAGTGCCGTAGCCTCGGTAGCGCAGCCGGTCGCCCCGATAGACGTAGTACCAGAACGGCAGCCGGCGCGGGTTGTCCACGGCCAGCCGCAGCGAGTCGGGCGTGCGGTCGGCGCGCAGCGTCAGCTCGGCGTTGTCGGCGCCCAGGTACAGCGTTTCGGTGCGGCCGGCGGCGTCGGTGAGGCGGTAGAAATCGGCAAGCGGCCGCAGCGGCAGGCGTAGCGGCAGCCGCACCGGCCCGCGCCACAGCCAGCCGCTGCCGCTGGTTTGCTGGCTGTTCGATATTTCTAAAAATGCCACGTGCGGCGCGGCCCGGCCGAGCGAGTCGTAGCCGAGGCGCACCGAGTCGCGGCTGAAAGCGAGCCGCAATTGGCCGGGGTCGCGGCGGTAGGGCAGGGTGAGCTGCTCGCGGTGGCGCTCATTGTCGGCGGTGAGAAACTCGGCCGCCACGATGTAGCTCAGGTCGGCATCGGGGAAGACGCGGGCCGGCAAATCCACGCGGGTGTCGCCCACCGGGTCCAGGGCCTGGGCGTGGGTCCAGAGCGTGTCGGGCACGAACACCCGCCGCTCACCGAGCGCGCCCACCGGCCCGGCCGGCACCACGGCCAGCCGCAGCCGCGCGTCAAGCAGGGTCAGCTCGTTGGCATCGGTGCCGCGCGCGAACACCGCCTGAACCTGTCCCCGCCGGGGCGCGCTCGCCAGCGGCCGCAGCGCGTAGCGCACGTTGTTCAGCTCATAGTCCTCAAATTGAAAGCTGCCCGACACCAGCTGCGTGTTCTTTTTATCAGCCAGATACACCACCGGGAACGAGTTGGGCCGCAGCCCGAGCGTGTCGCCCAGCGGCAGGCTGAATTCGTAAGTCCCGGGCCGCGTGGGGCGCAGGGTGGCCAGGCGCTTGTCGGCCGCGCCGCCGCGCAGCCACAGCGTCAGCGGCCGGGTGCTGGGCCGGCCGCTGACGCCGCGCAATACCCGCGCCTTGAGGCGTAGCGTGTCGCGGCCGCCCGGCCGGTAGCGCGGCCGGCTCAGGGCGAGGTAGCCCGTCCAGCGCGGGTGGCCACCAAGCTGCTGCGCGCGCTGCTGCTGGCGCTCGTCGCGCACGTCCTCGCTGAAAGCCGAGCGCAGCAACCCCACCGGCCCGGTGGTCTGGCTATCGAAGCGGCGCAGCTGATACGCCAGCCGACGCACCGGCCGCACGAGGTACGTGAGCGGCGCGTACAGTACCCGCAGGCCCGTCCGCCCCGCCCACGAGCGCCCGCGCCACTGCCCGCCGGGAAAGGTCTGGCTCAGTGGGTGAAACGTCGTGCGCCCGCCTTCCGTCACGGCCGTCAGCCCGGCCCGCGCCCCGCGCGCCCGCCGAAACGTGCCCGTCGCCGCGTCGAACGGCACCGCCTGCCCCGCCATGGCCACCCGCGCGGCCGGCAGCAGCCGCCCCAGCGAGTCGCGCACGACGAGCACCAAATCCACTTGGTTGTCAATGACTTCGAGGGTACGGGCGGTTTCGGCCCGCAGCTCGTACACCAGTTGTGGACCTTCGGCGTGGGTCAGCAGGTAGTAGCCGGGCGGCAGCATCCGGCGCGCTCCGGCCGCGCGCCGGTCTGCCGGGTCGGTCGGGAACGAGTCCACCGCCTGGGTGAAAAACGCCGGCTCGGCCGCGCCCATGCCGCGCTCGTAGAGGCGGCGGGTCTGGGTTTCGGTCAGCCGGAAAACTTTGGTCAGGTAGCTGCTTTGGCGGGCGCGGGCCAGCGGCTGCTGGGCCAGCACAGGCAAGGTCAGCCAGCAAGCCAGCAGGGCGAGTAGGAGTGCGTACATCGGCGAGCGGGGAAAGGTGTGGCTTTCCGATGCCGTCGCGCTAGGCTTTGCACACTGCTTGTTTCTTGTTTCTTGTTTCTTGTTTCTTGTTTCTTGTTTCTTGTTTCTTGTTTCTTGTTTCTTGTTTCTTGTTTCTTGTTTCTTGTTTCTTGTTTCTTATTTCTTGTTTCTTGTTTCTTGTTT
>Ga0123336_10003641_pt1 | contig 12755 bp, 10 predicted proteins | sample SSSSmetaG_FD_96466 | JGI IMG/M metagenome (GOLD analysis project Ga0123336, IMG submission 96466) | Glacier valley bacterial and archeal communities from Borup Fiord, Nunavut, Canada, to study Microbial Dark Matter (Phase II) - ​SSSS metaG | ecosystem: Environmental > Aquatic > Freshwater > Ice... | reverse complement strand
TCCCCGAATTCATAAAAGCATCTTGTAACATTAACTGAACTCTATCCAAGATAAGTAATATTTACAAGTCCTTTCCTGTTATCATAATAATCTATTGCTGAACTATAAGCATACGGCTGTGGCTCATAAACAATACCCGCCACCACAGGATTTTCATGGGTGTGTTAATAGAGTATTTGAAGCTCATTCACAAGTGTATTCTAAAAAGCAATTATAGAAAATCAGGTCTTCCTGATTGATTTAATATCAAGATATCTCACTAGTTATTGATGGATTAAAAATCCCCTTTCATTTCAAAAGTAATCCCTGTATCGGTCGGGATTGCAAATCCCGACCAACAACCGAGCAATTATAGAAAATCAGGCTTTCCTGATTGATTTCATATCCAGAATATCTCCGCTGGTTATTGGTGGATTAAAAATCCTCTTTCATTTCAAAAAGTAATCCCTGTATCCGTCGGGATTGCAAATCCCGACCAACAACCCTACCGGCACATTACCAACATACCGACCAGCTTAGGGAAAGTGAAAAACTCGGGGCATTAAAATCAACTGAGCCTTTTCAACTAGACATAACTTAAAAAGTTTTTCGGATTTGACATTTTCTTCCGCTTTTAATTCGCATTTGTTACTAACACTACCAGCAGTCGAAAATTTTACCAGGCTGCAGCTTTTTGGTGAACAGGACATGCACGCTGTAAAGATCACATTTGATCCGGCTTATCCGGAATACTTTCGAATAGATCAATTATTGGTAAAGGGAAACTAACGTGTGAGGATCATCAAATTACTTTCGTTTATAAAAGTAAACAGGCTGACCCGGCAATTCTGAGGTGGTAAAATATCCCGAACCATCTCTTGCCCAACAGATCGACTCACCCTTTTCTTCGATCTGGTAGGGCGCACGCACCGGTGTTTTCTTCAATAACTCAGAGATGCTTTCGTCGGAAGTTTTTTTCCAATACAGTGTAATAGCATAGTTCTTGATCACTATTTCATTTCCGCCTGGAGAAATGTCGGCAGCGGTCACATTTGAGATGGGTAATACACCAAGCTTGGTCATCGTAAAAACTGAATTTATCTTTTGAGGATAGCGCGCAACATAGATCACGGCCTGGTCTTCTTTTGATACCACATAAATATCTTTCGTCAACGGATCAATCATCACCGCCTCAGCATTTTTATTTCCATCCGGATATTGAAATGATATTTTCTCCACCGCACTCACTGAATACGTAAATGGAAATGACGTGGTCGATATAATTGGCTCCGGAAAACGAAATATGTACTTATCAGAATTTACTTTGTTATTATCCCCTGTTTCTGCAAGATAAATGTACTGCAGGGACGCATCCGGACCTGGAGCAATTGACATATCCTCCCAATCACGGTTCGTTATTGACGTCATGCGAACAGTGCCAAGAAATTCTCCGGTTGCCCGTATCAGGTAGATATTATTTTCATTACCCGAATCTTCTTCACACCACAGTGTTGCGCTAATTGAGTTACCCGATGCGATTCCTGAAATTTCGTTCAAGAGTGAGTTTTGCACGAGTCCAAGATTCTTTGCCGGCTCAAAATCATTACTTATTGGCAATGAGGTAAGATCGTAATAGACTGTAAAAAAATCATCAGTAACGGCAGGAATAGCAGGCGTAATCGCAACGGGTTTAACTGGTGCTGGTGCGCTTTTATTACAGCCTGTTATCGCAAGCATAAAAATTAGAATTAGAACTACAAAAAGACTTCCCTTATAAACCATACTTAGTTCCTTTTAAAAAACAAAGGTGAGCTGTCATAGCCCACCTTTATTAAAATGATCTTTACGAATTAATGTTTATTACCACTTCCATCACTTGGATATGCACCGACGTCTTTATTCGGAGGGGTAATCGCAGAAGAACCAAAATTATCACTTACTATAACAACTGCCAGGGGCGTAAATCCGGTAAATCCTTTGCCTATTGCCGGAGAAGAGCTTTGAAGGTGAAAATCAAAACCAGACGCAGCTTGAATTTCACTTGGCTTTCCTGTAGCCGGCAATGTAAACTTTACAAACTTAGGATCAGTGCCTGCAGCCTGCACCGCTTTTGTAGCATCATAAGCAGCCACCGGCTTAGTAGAACTGATAGGAAACGTTGAAGAAATCGTAATTCCAAGTGTATTGAAATTAGGTATATCAGCATTTGCGTCTGGTGGAACACCTGTTCCGGACTCAACTGGATAAATCTGATTTGCCTGAGCAACATTATCAACATAATAAAAATTGTTGCCATATTGAATATCGGCAAAAGCAGCGGGAGGCAGAGGATTACCACTGTATTGGGTGGTACCACCGAGAGGCGCAGACAATATTCTTAATCCGTATTTACAATTTACAACTATGTTATTATAAGCCTTTCCTTTTGCGCCTTCTTCAAAATTTAAAGAACCACCACGACCATCTGCGTTTCTTCTGTATCCACTGTTTACGATTGTGTTATTATACATGTAAACATTCGTCTGTTCTTTTCCTCCTTTGTTTGATGCCTTGGGTCCGTTGGTAGCAGATCCAATGGTTACATTATAAGCATAGTTTCCCACAGTACCTGACTTGATATTAAGAGATTCTCCGCCAAAGAGCCCGCCTTTCTCAAAAGTGTTTCTCATCACATTGATCTTACCACCTTGAATACGGATCGGGTCGTCCACTCCACCATAAACCCATGAATCTTCCAATACGAAAGTCCCTGTAGGATTAACAAATGAAATCATGTAGGCGGATCCACCATTTGAAATGCCCGTCACTGGTGAGGTCAATAATTTTCCACAACCAAACTCAACGTGCGTCCATTTAATGATCATATTTTTTGTATCAACATCTCCTAAGATCCCTCCCCATAAGCCTTTAAAAGCAGGGTCAGTTGTAGGGTCTTGTCCCGGAGTATCAGCCTTTGCCTGGTTCTCAACCGTGAAATAGATTGGAAGTGTTGGAGTTCCAAGAGACAACAACGACCCACGAACGATCATACTGATTGCATTTTTACCAACCGGTGTTGCGCCGAAATATAACTTAACGCCAGGTTGAATTACCAATGTATCATTTGCGTTAACAACAATATCCCTTTTTATTCTATAGGTCTTTCCTGTTAACATTGTCCCTTTTAAAGATCCACCTGTTGTGGTATCACTGATAGCCTGACCAGCCTTAAAATAAGCCGCAGTGACATTTGCACTATCGCTCTTACTACAGGAAGAAAAAAATACCGTTGTCGATAAAATTATTCCTCCAACAATAAGCTGCTTATACAACTCAAATTTTGTTTTCATTTTTTCTGTGGTTTGTGGTGTTTATTTAGAATACATGTGTGATTAAAGTTTATAGCGCAATCCAACTAAGAAAGTCTGATGGAATACTTCTTTCTGGACAACAATTCTGTCGGTTCGATCCTGACCCGGAGCATCCGCGTTCAGATAGTTAGGACTCAATACTTCTGTGATAAGTGCTGCATCCAGTAGATTGGTGATTTTTGTAAAGGCCTTGAATTTCCTGAAAACTCTTTTCTCCATCGAAAAATCAAGCTGTGAAAACCCTCTCTGCCAATAGTCCAGATCTTTAAATGGTGACACAATATTGATTCTACGACCTGTGTACACCCACGATAGCTGAGCATCAAATCCTATTTTCGGATTCTTGTATAAGAATGAAAGATTAGCAATGTGGTTGGACTGTCCCTGAAGAGGGCGGGTTTGATCTACCAGTGAATTGACTATTGAACTGCTACCATCAGGAAGGACTACTGACTCTTTATTTTTCTTCGCCTGGACAATGGAAGAATTAGTGAATGTGTAGTTTGCGCTTACACCCCAAAAACGGATGTACTTTGTCATCACAAATTCAAATCCATAATTTGAAGCAGTCCCGTAATTCTGAGGTATTACATTGGAATTGCTTACCGTCACTGGCACGAAACCATATTCTATTGGATTGTAAATAGTTTTATAAAATACTCCAGCTAAAATCTGGTCACTGCCACCATTGAAAAACTCGTACCGCAGATCATAGTTGTCAGCAGTAGTATGCTTGATTTTATAATTCCCTTGTTCGGTGAACAAATCTCCTGAAATTTCTATTGGAACAAACTCAAAGTAATTAGGCCTGGATATTGCCGAGTAATAGGATAATCTCAGGTTCTCCTTTTGCGATAATGCATATTTCACATGAAGACTTGGAAGTAGATCGGAATAGGTAATTGTCCCGTCACGACCGTCTTTGTAAATAGTCAACTGAGAATGATATTCCTGGTTCGTATTTTCATTGCGCACACCACCAATCAATTGAAGTTTATCAGTAATAGTATATTTACCCTGCAGGTAATAAGCAATCACATTTTCCTTGGCAGTATAATTGTTCGGATCATTTGGATTTGCAAACGCATTTGACACAGGCAGGAAACTAAAGATTGCCTTATCAATTGAGGTGTACGCCTGGTAATTACCACTTCCATCGTTTAATAGTGTGCCAAGCTCATACTCTGTATAAACATTGTCCCGTGTCTTAAATCTCGCAAGCCCGCCCGCTGACATCTCAAGATGGCGTATGGGCGAATGAGAAAGATTGACCATAATTGTTTTATCCTCATCATTATTATTTGTCCAACGTTGCGTTACAGGAAGCAACTCACGGCTTTGAAGCTCCATATTATTGTAACGGTAGCGAACATTCATATCCGACCATGCAGGAGTGCTGCTGGTTGCCTTTGAATAAGCAAGTGTCCAGTCGAATTTCCATTTTTCATTAAAAAATGAATGATCACCTCTCAGGGTAGAATTGTATACCTTTTGAGTTGTAAAGCGGGAGCGATCATGGATGTCATTTGTTGCCAGACCCGGTCCTGTTCCAAGCGGATTGTAATAATTGCGATGCTGGTATTCATCTAATTGCATAAAAAAATTTGTCAATGCTATCTTATGCTTGTTATTAAAGGTGTAGTCAGCTTTTGCAAGTAACCCTAACCTGTTCTGCTGATTAGAAAACTGGCGGATCTGCACTTCCTGTAACTGGTATGTATTGGGTGCCGGTAAAGCGGCCGGCTCACCCGGGACATAAAAAATACTGTTTGTACCTCTGAAGATATTCTGATATGACGCCGCTGCAACAACTCCCAGCTTATTATCTAAAAAACTATTACCAATCGTTAAGCTCATCAACGAATTTATGGGCGTGTTCTGACTATTGTATTGAAGTTGCTTCACTCCAAAATCAGAAGTTTTAGCCTCATAATTCTGACCGTTAATTACCGTCGGTGATTTATCGGGGACGCCATTCAAATTAAAGCCTGCAAAAGGACGCCCTGAGTTAAGAATGTTGCTATAGCCTGACGCTGCTGTTGCAGATATAGTGAGATCACGGGGAGCAGATTTTAAAACTATATTCATAACGCCTCCAATACCATCCCCTTCCATGTTTGGAGTTAATGACTTAACTACCTCCAATCGTTCAAGAAGGTCAGATGGAAAAATATCCAAAGGCACATATCGGTTTTTATTATCGGGACTCGGAATTTTTACACCGTTAACAAGTGTATAATTATACCTCTTGTCCATTCCACGAATGATTGCATATTGGCCGTCGCCGCTGCTATTCCGAACAATGGAAACTCCTGACACACGCTGTAATATATTTCCCACAGTAATATCCGGCAGCAACTCGATTGACTTTGCCCCCATGATATTCAAAACATTATCTGCATTTTTCTCCGACCTGCGTACGCTTAGATCTGATTCTTTGTCAATTTCGCCCGTGACAACTACTTCTAAAAGTTGATTTTGGCTCTCCTCCATCGCAATATCGACCGACACTACCTGGTTGCTTTCCAGGTTAATGTCTTTTTCAAAGGATGAATAGCCAATAAATTGAATCATCATACGATAATTCCCGAGGGGAACATCTTTGATCCAGAAACTTCCATCAAGACCTGCTATAGAATTAAACTCGGTGTCCTTGAGATACACCACCGCTCCCACTAACGGCTCCCCGCTCGCAACATCAAGAACTTTACCTTTTAATTGTCCGCCGAAAGAAAGGGATACAGAAGCAAACAAAGCAAATAGAATCAGAAATTTCCTGGCCACATTGTTATTGTTGCTTCCAGGTAAAACTCCTGTCATAGATAAAAAAATTTAGATGCTAATAAGACCATATCCTACCTTACCGGAATAAAATGTAGCTGGAACATTCAACGAAAACTGAAACATTTTCAAAACACAAGACTACTGCTGCTATATGATCTGCCTATTAGACCAGTGTTACCGAATAATTATGACACACTGAATAATTATCCGGAATCATATAAATTTGTTCACGCCTGGATAAGGTAAGGATGGACCTATTTTTTTATAGGTGAGAAACATTGAGATGGGATGAAAGCCTATTGCATTGAATAAACAAATACCCCAAACGTTCCTGGTTTGATCGTCTTGCCGTCTTCTAAATAGTCCGCTCCGCTTAGATAGATAGTATGCGTTGTGCCGCGATGTACCATCGTCTTACAGCCAGGCTTGGTTACAAGCGTCTGTATTATTTTATATTGATCCGGGGATTCTTGTTTGATGATCGTAACATTTCCTTCACCGTTAGACGTCATGATCAGCTTGAGTTCCTTCTCATACACAACAGCATCTACTCCACCACCAATGGGCAATGTCTGAATAATTTTCCCGGTTGTTGCATCCAATACGACAAGTGATTTACTGCGACAACCGGAGAACAGCCGATTATTGGCAACATCAATTGCAAGTCCTGTTGCAACTTTTTCAGGTGCCAAGGGAAAATGTCCTTTTACTTTTAATGTCTTTGTATCAATGACGGTGACCTCATTTGTATCTTCATTATTATTGAATACGGTTCCTTTAGCGTCACTCACCGCAAATTCAGGAGCGCCGCCAAGTTGTATTGATCCTACCACTGTATCAGTTGTAGCATCGATCACCACTGCGTTACCACTTCCGTTATTGAAGACAAAGATCTGTTTGGAAGGTGCATCGTACATCACTGCATCAGCTTTTTTTCCCTCTATGGTAATTGTTTTTAATATTTTGAATGTAGTGTAATCAAAAATGGTGATCGTGTTATCAGTTCCGTTGGTGATGTAACCTTTACTTAGATCCTTTGCCAGGCCGATACCGTGAACACCCTTAAGTCCTGTAATCTCTCCAATTGCTTTGTCTGTTGTAAGATCAATCACATGGACCCTGTCAAAATGAGAAACAAAAAGTCGTTCGCGCTCTCCATCCATTTTTAAATAATCCCATTTGCCATCTCCTGGCAAACTGATTTTCTTTAAAAAATGATATGCCGGTATTTCCTGCGCATGTGAAAAAAGTGTGGTGCTTATAAAAAGTATACTGCACAGGAATATTTTCATATTGATCTTTTGGATTTTCATCACAAAGAACACTACCACATGTTGCGGTGCTGTAACGTATAAATGATCCTATTGCTATCACATTCTGAATACATTCTGAAGTTTCAATATAGCGTGTAGGATTTACTGACGTATACTATGAAATAAATCAATGCTCGTGCTACCCATCACCCAAGCTTTGACAATTCACTGAACAAGGTCTTCTGCTGCTCGGTGAGGTTGATTGGCAATTTCACATCGCACGTGATATACAGGTCACCAAATTGCCCGTCTTTCTTATATAACGGAAACCCTTTCCCCTTTAACCGTACTTTCGCACCCGGTTGTGTTTCCGCCTTCACCTTGAATTTTACTTTCCCATTGAGGGTATCAATTGTAATCTCACCTCCCAGCACCGCTGTATATAAATCAATTGTGGCATTGACGAATAAGTCATTCCCCAACCGCTTGAATAGCGGGTGTGAATCAATCATGAACGTTATATATAAATCGCCAGCGGGCCCGCCATTCATACCCGGTGCGCCATGTCCCTTCAACCTGATAACCTGGTTGTGTTCAACTCCGGCAGGTATTGTAATGCGAAGATTCTTCCCGTTCACCACCAGCGTTTGTTGATGCGTGTTCTGAGCATCGGTCAAACTCAGATTAAATTCACTGTGATAATCCTGACCTTTAAACGCAGCCTGAGGTGCTGCACGCCCCTGACCTCCGAACATCGATTCGAAGAAACTTGAAAAGTCTCCCTCCTGATCACCAGAAAAATGATGCCCGCTAAAATTATCCGAAGGACGTTGCGCACGTTCCTTTTGACGAAATTGATCAGGATGCTCCCAGTCTTTTCCATACTGATCATATTTCTTTCGCTTGTCGGGATCACTCAGCACCTGGTTGGCTTCATTGATCTGCTGAAACTTCTTTTGGGCATCCTTATCGTTGGGATTAAGATCAGGATGAAGTTTCCTTGCAAGTTTTCGGTACGACTTTTTTATTTCGTCTGCAGACGCCGTTTTCTCAAGCTTTAAAATTTTGTAGTAATCTATGAACTCCATCGAAGAGATTTATTGATAATAACGTCCTGCCGGACCTGAGTAGTTTAAGTAGTTACGGCTTCATGCCAAAATGGAAAGGTAAGATGATGGAAGTTAAGGGACGTACACATTCCCTTCAAACCCTTGCATAAATCACAGATTCAGGATTGTTACCAGCATCATCGTTTTGTTACAAATCCTGCCGTCTTCTATTCCAATGATTTCAACCGCCTTTAAGGTTCAATCATTGGTATTGACATTAGGCAAATAGCGAATGTGTAGAGATGTTTACCCGGTAAAAATAATGGCATGATCCGGAAGGAGCGCATGTCTTGTGATGTTATAGCAACGACTGCGCTGCGTGACGCTATAAACTCACTATGAAATGTTCGGTGGTGCCGTTAAGTTAACTGCCGGTGGCACGAGTATTTCAGTATGGTTTATAAATCAAAAAAAACAAATAATTTATGAAAAAGACGATGTTCATTGCTTTGGTTCTTATATCTGCCTTTGCAACAGGTTTTGCTCAGAGCAAAACACCAAGTACTGTAATGGCTGCATTTAAAGAAAAATTTCCATCTGCTACAGATGTAAAATGGGGTAAGGAGAGCGCTAAAGAATATGAAGCTGCCTTTAAGTTAAATGGAGGAAATTATTCAGCCAGTTTTGACAACGCAGGCGTATGGCTCGAGACTGAAAGTCCTTTAAAGTTCGACCAGCTTCCAGACAAAGTTCAGAATGCTTTTGATGCTTCACACAAGGGACAAACAATTAAGGCGATTTCAAAAATAGAAACCTCAAAAGGAACAATGAAATACGAGATCGAAGTAAAACAAGGCAGCAAAACCCTTGAACTATTTTATCACGAAGATGGAACTAAGGCTAGCGAGTAATAATAACAATAGCAATTAGCGATAATAATAATTGTAATAGAAGGACAAAGCGTAGTACGCGTTTTGTCCTTTCTTCATTAAAGCAACTTAGAAGAATTTGAATCAATCTTCGAATGCCTGGTATGAAATTGATAAGATTTTCGTAACTTAGTTTTAAGATGGTTTAAGCATACAGAAGTGGACTCACCGCCGCATGCTTTTAAGTATAAAACCTAATAATTTAAGTCGTCCGCGCATTTTTTTACGACTGCACCTCCATTTCCAGTACAGAAACACATAAAAGACCCCAAAAGAGTGTCGCACCCGTGCTGACCCAGTGCCTACCCGGTGCTGACCCATTGAACAATGATTGCGGAAACTTTAGGGAGTCATTTACCAGTCTTTTGAGAAGCTACGCACACCGCCTTAGAAGAGTGTTTTAAAGACTGGAATTCATGCTTTTTTCGCGCAATCTGGTATCTTTATAATACGCCGCCACCTTATGCCAAAAATCAGGAAGAAAACCAAGGCCGATACTTCGGCTGCCTTTAGCAATGACGTTGCGTACCGGAATTACCGTAACCAGACTATACTATCTACCATCAAAAGGCCGAAGCCTTCAACATCTGCCGAGGCCCGGAATTCCAAAAAGCGTTTCAAGAATGCCAGCCATTGGGCCCATGAGATACTTAAGGACCCTGATCTGAAAAAGTTGTATTCAAAAGCCATTAGCGAAAAAATCTCAAATGCCCATACGGCTGCCATTCAGGATTACCTCAAAGGTCCGACAATCCACTACATCAGTTTGAAACAGTACACCGGCAGTATTGGTGATACCATCCGTATCAAGGCAACGGATAATTTCCAAGTCACCTCTGTAAATCTTCAGATCATGGATAGAAATGGTGAGGTAATTGAGAGAGGTCCCGCCGTCAAATATAAACGCAAGCCCATGATATGGATCTACACCCTGACGGTGGTCAACCCACAGTTAGAAGGAACGGTCATTAAGGTGGAGGCTAGTGACAGGCCAGGGAATACAGTTAAAAAAGAGGAGAAGATTGGAGTTTCGACGTTGCAAAACATAAAAGCAATTAACAGCCGTTCAGGAAACACTGTGAATTTGAAGCAACCAATAAATAAATCGGATGCAGTTGCACTAAAATTGGACATACGTAAAATTCTTGACCGGATCGAAGACGAACAGTTGCTTCGTAGGATCTATGAGTTTTTGAAACAAAGTGGAAAGAGTGAAGTCGGACAAATATGAAAGGGTTGAAATGTATCTTCTTCCTATCTCAATCAAAGGTTGTATAAACCAACTAAATGATAGAAGTATATGCCTCTTCGATAAGAGGTGTATCGGTAATTTGTACATAGCTAATAGTTATGCACAATTTTAAATAGCTTCGTTAAAACATTCAGACCAACATGAAACATTTACGTATCTCCCTCAGACAGAAATTCACTTCAACTGTTCGGAATTCTGTTTTTTTAACCCTTGCGATAGTCCTCTCCTGTTCGGACGAAAACAGCATCGTCACCAAAGAACAAGCCGACAAAATACCGATCAGCGCTGCAAAAGAACAATACCAAATACAGTTGACCAGTATAAGCAGTACAACCACAAACGCTAGACAGAAAACGAAGCGGATACAATTAATAAAAAATGTGGTATGGGCAAACGCCTCTTATAAAAACTTGCCAGCTGGTAACGTTCTGGTAGTGCCCAACAAGTTTGACAATGAGCTATATTTTAAACCCGACACAAATAAGAGTAAGCTACCGATAAGTTCTTTGACACACCTATTGTTCTATAAAGACAAGGCAAAAAGGCTACAAATGGAAGTTATTACCGTCTTGCCAAGTTACATGGGCCACGCTACAAGTTTTAATGGGGCGTTGGTTGTAGAGAATTGGAACGGTGATTTTCTTAGGGGTTATTCATTCAGGGATGGGGAAGCTTTTCCTTTAGCTACCTCTACACCAGTGAAAAAGAACGGCAGGTTTGGACTTCAGTGCACCACCACCAATTGGTTCACTTGTTTTGATTCGGAGCTTGCTTCTGGCTGTAATTTTGACTACTCAGAGGAAATATGTGAGGTGACGTGGGAAGACGACCTCATCAACAACCCATACAGTGGTGGTGGTGTAGGTGGTGGTAGCGGTTCGTCAAATGGTGGCGGAAACACGCCCAGCTATGGTTCTTTGGCAGGGGAATTAACACCTGCTGTGCTTGACGAAGATGTACAATGGTCTACAAATGTATTAATAAATGCTCCGTCAGGTGATATTATAACTGATATAACTGAATATTTGAAATGCTTCAATCCAAGTTTACCGCAAAAATTACTATTGACGTAGATCAACCAACCAGTAATAGTAGAGCAACTTGGTCAGGAAGTCCACTCGACCCGGATGTTGGACATACTTTCATAGAAATTGAGCAAGAATCAACAAAACGAATTTTTGGTTTTTATCCAACCGAAGGAGTAAACCCTTTTACTAGCCCAACAGACGCAAGTTCACTTGTAGATGACAGCAATCACCCATATGATGTAAAAGTTGAAATTTCGGTAGATGCTAGCAGGTTAGCCAATGTGTTAAATCTTGCGAAGAACACACCGGCCACCTATGATTTAAATACATACAATTGCACAGATTTCGGAATAGCATTAAGTGCAGGTGCAGGTTACGTACTTTCTGATAAAAATGGAAGCTGGCCTGGAGGTGGCGGCAGTAATCCAGGCGACCTAGGTCAAGAAATTAGACTACTAGCATCATCCTATAACGTGGTTATTACAAAAACCTCAGGTAACGCTCCTTCAAACTCAGGAACTTGTAACTAAATAATTTTTATTATGACTAAAATAATTGCACTATCCAAAATCATATCTATTATTTTTGTGTTTATTCCGGTGTCTTGCTGCAGTCAACAATCAAAATCTCAAATTCGTCTAAGTGAAAACTTTATAAATTCGGTACTTAGAAATAAGATGACTACTGACGATGTAATTGAAAAGTTTATACTCGTTGATAAGACATCGGAGAGAAAAATCAAATTTGCACATCAACAAATTCAATACCTAAGGGAAGAGATTGAGAAAAGAAATGTTACTGAAAGTAAACTAAAATATTTTTCTTATGCTAAATCCGGCTATTCTGATTTATTAATATCTGAGTCTGAGGCACAGTATGTTGTGATTATTAGAAATGGAGATGAGAGATTTGCAACGATTCTACTCCAAGAGGGTAAAATTAAATCCTTTACAACAATGAATAAAGGAGGGAAACGTATTTTTATAACATTCTAGAAAAACTGTGCATAGTCGAGTAGGTAAAGGGGAATTACACCCCTAAACCTCTCACAGAACCGTACGTGAAGCTCTCACTTCATACGGCTCTTATTATGCAGTCATACTCTGTTTTTTTTTTCAGAATAACGTATAC
>Ga0123336_10003639_pt1 | contig 12759 bp, 14 predicted proteins | sample SSSSmetaG_FD_96466 | JGI IMG/M metagenome (GOLD analysis project Ga0123336, IMG submission 96466) | Glacier valley bacterial and archeal communities from Borup Fiord, Nunavut, Canada, to study Microbial Dark Matter (Phase II) - ​SSSS metaG | ecosystem: Environmental > Aquatic > Freshwater > Ice... | reverse complement strand
GGACTCCTATTGCTCGTCATAGCGATTGACGAGAATTTTGATTTGCTTATTTTTCGCGCTGCGCAGAAACGTGATATTCACGTGTTGCCGTCCGAACGGGAAGCGGAAGATGAAATCGAACGACTCCGCGCCGTCGCCAGATTCGTGGGCGAAGCGGTCGAAACGGCCCTGGAAATCTTGCACCGCGGCACAGGGTGCGACATCGCGGAAAAAATTGCGTCCGATGACGCGCTCTTTCGAGAGCCGCGCGAGCTTGGATTCGTAGGCATTGTACTGTTCGATGTTCCCCTCGAGGTCGACGGAGATGAGTCCGAACGGCAACGCATCGACCTCGGTCTCTCCGAGCTTGAAGAGATCCTGGGGATTGACTTCCATAAACGCGGCGGTTCGCCGGAGTCGAACGGCGAACCCGGTTCATCCGTGCAAGGATTGAGTTCGGATGACATCGACCGGCTGGCCGCCGACGGGCGCGTCGAGCGAATCGCGCGTCGGGCGATCGTGCCACTCGACGGGCCGACGGTCACGATCGTGATCGACGGCTGGTTTCGCGTTTTTCGTAACGCTGCGTTCGTACGAGACGTGACGCTCTTTCTTGCCGTCGCGGGCGACGTGCTCGCCCCCAGCTCCCTCTTCGGCGAGCGCTCGGCTGAGAGCGGCGCGGAGGCCCTGGCCGATGCCCACGTGCTCTTGCTCGCGCCCGAAGCCTTCATGCGCCACGCCGAGAGCGATCCCGAGCTCTATATGAAGATGGCGGTGGTGCTCGGGCGGCGCGTCTCGCGCGTGCAAAAACATCTCGAGGAACTCAGTCGCTTCGGCGTCGAAGCTCGCGTTGCGGGCAGTCTCATCGACCTTGCCTCCGATTTTGGCATACCGGTGCAGGCGGGCATCAAACTCGACTTGCCCCTCTCACAAGAAGACCTCGCAAACCTTGCGGGAACCACCCGAGAGTCGTGTTCCTCGGCCGTCGCGGAGTTCGCCCGGCGCGGTTTCGTGAAGGGCAGTCGCCTGAAGGGCCTCGTCATTATCGACCGCGATGGCCTCGCTTCGGTGGCTGCGGCCGGGGTCTAAACCGACCTCCCGGGTTGACGCCGAACGCCTGGGGCCGTATACTTCGAGGGTTGCCGCGGCCGTCGTCGCGGCTATGTTTTCTCAGTCTCGGCTGGGTCAGCCCATTTCTCGCACATTCTAAAGACGGACCATATGCGCACCTACTTCCAAAAAACTGCCGAAGTCCAGCACGACTGGTACATCGTTGATGCAACCGGGCTCCGCCTCGGCACGCTCTCGGTTCGTATCGCCCGTGCCCTCTCGGGCAAGCACAAACCCACCTGGACGCCGCACATCGATAACGGCGACTATGTGATCGTGCTCAATGCCGACAAGGTCGAACTCGGCGGCAATAAGTGGACCCAAAAAATTTACTACCGTCACAGCGGCTTCCCCGGCGGACTCAAGACCGAGACCGCGCAGGATGTGAAGAACCGCTATCCGGAGCGCCTCGTCGAGCGCGCAGTTCGCGGCATGCTGCCGACGAATCGCATGCGCGACGTCCAGCTGACTCGTCTCAAAGTGTATCTCGGCAGCGAGCACCAGCACGGTGCCCAGCAGCCGAAGGAATTGGCGTAGGAGCAACTTGGAAAGCAGCGATCTTTTTCTCGGAACCGGCCGTCGTAAGCGCGCCGTCGCACGCGTGAAGCTCACGCTCGGTGACGGTACGATCACGGTCAACAAGCGCACCGTCGAAGACTTCTTCCCACGTGCGAGCCTCGTGCAAATCGTCAAGCAGCCCCTGGATGTCACCCAGAGCCTCACGCGCTTCAACGTCAACGTGAAGTGCGAAGGCGGCGGCGTCTCCGGTCAAGCCGGCGCCGTGCGTCACGGAATCGCTCGCGCGCTGCTCGAGATGGATGCCTCGCTGCGCGAACCGCTGCGTCGCAACGGTCTGCTCACCCGCGACCCGCGCGAAAAAGAATCGAAGAAGTACGGTCGCAAGCGCGCCCGCAAACGCTTCCAGTTCTCGAAGCGCTAATCCGCGAATCGATACAACGAACGAGGCCCGGCGATCCGCCGGGCCTCGTTTTCGTTCAAACCTGACGGAGGGAGCGGCGAATCGCCAAATAAGCGGATATCGACGGGCGTACGTAGGCCGTCGTCCGCGAACCCGCAGCAGCTGGTGGCGCGCAAGCGTGTCGGCATTGCCGGAAATTCACACGCAGGGTGAAGAAGATCGCCGTCCGTACGGACGAAGGCGACGCAAGACCGGCTTCCGATGCGGATGCCGTGCGTATCGAGCGCGGCGTCATTTGCGCTGCATGGCCGCTCTTTTGCCGAAGCTGCTTTCGGGCAGCACGTTAGAGCAATTTTAATTGGTAGATCGTAACGTCGTCGTCGCGGCCGCGGATTTTTGCGACCATTTTGTCGGCCGGATAGTTTAGGCCGGATGCACGATAGGTCGGTTCGTCGACGAAAATCGCATCCGGCGGCGCGGCGGCCTGCAAGCGCGATGCGAGATTGACGGCATCGCCGATGACGGTGTAGTCCATGCGACGAGTCGAACCGATGTGCCCGGCTACGACATCGCCTGAGGCGAGTCCGACCGAAATGTGCAACGGGCGACCGAGCTTCGTTTCGAGGCGAGCCACGATTTCGTTGAGTTCGATCGCCGCTTTGATCGCGCGCGTTGCGTCATCGCTGCGTACGTGCGGTGGACCGAAGACGGCCATGATGCCGTCGCCGTAAAATTTATCGAGCAGCCCCTCATAGCGGAAGATCGTCGCGACCGCTTCATCCAGATACGTATTGAGAATATCGACGACTTGCTCGGCCGGCATGTGCGATGCCATCTTGGTGAAATCGCGGATGTCGGCAAACATGATCGTTGCCGGTTGACGTTCGCCGCCCAAACGTACGTTCTCCGGATGGCGCATGAGCGACTCGACGACGTGTGGTGCAAGATAGCGCGAGAACGCTTCTTGCACCGCGCGACTGCGCTGCACGTCTTGCTGATGCATCTCCTCGAGCGCGCGACGCTCGGTCATATCCGTGACGGCGATTGCCGAGCCGCCGGGCGCATCGCCTTTGTCGAGCGGTGCGATCCGGACTTCGAGCGCGAGCTCGCCGCGCATTGCGTGACTGCCCACCATGTTGTATTGGCCGCCGAAGCCGTGACCCGCAACTAAAAACGTCGTGATGCCGGGCACGAGTGCATCGAGTCCGCGATCGGAGCGCCCGATCATGGTTGCGGGATCGACACCAAACGTGTTCCCGGCGGCCTCGTTGAACGTGGTGACCGTTCCCTTCGAATCGGTCGTTATGACGCCGCTTGTGATCGACTCGAGAATCTGCGTTTGGAACGCCTCGAGTCGCGAGATCTCCGTCAGGCGCGCTGCCTGCTCTTTGAATAGTCGCGCGTTGTCGATTGCGAGGGCCGCTTGATGTGCGAAGGCGAGGATCAATTGCGGATCGCCGCGATGAAAAAGATTGGGCGTGATGCGCGAATCCAGATACACGACGCCGATCGAGACGTCGCGTAGCTTCAGCGGTACGCAGATGATCGAACGCAGCGCGAGCGTCTGAATCGATTGTGAGGATTCGAAGCGTGGATCGGTTTGCGCGTCGGTCGTAAAAACGGGTTCGCCGCTCTCGAACACTTTGCGCACGATCGATTGCGAGATTTTCGCATCGTTCGGATCGTCGGGGTTGATGTTGTGCGCGATGGCGACCGCGAATTTTCCTTGCTCGTCTTGCAGCACGACGAATCCGCGATCCGCTTTCATCACTTCAACGGCGGCATCGAGCACGTCTTTGAGGACGTTATCTAAATCGAGCGACGAGTTGACGATCGACGAGACGCGCGTGAGCATCAGTGCTTTTTGAATCTCGCGTTCGGTTCGATCCGTCATCGCGCTCACGCGACTGGCGAGTGAAGTATTCTCGAGCGAGAGTGTGTCGAGCGCTTGCAGCGCGCGGTCGATCTCCGATGAAAGCGTGGCATCGCGGGCGCCGATGCGCGTGCGGATCGCCTCGAGCACGCTCTTCGTCACATCGGATGGCGTTCGGCTTTGTTCGGTCGCCATTAGATGCAGCAGTACACGATGCGCGTGCCGTACGAATCGTACCAGTCGGCCGGCAAAAATTCGAGCGTTGCGCGATTGCTTTCGATCGGTACGAGAAACGAAAGATTCGTGTTCAACGCTTCGTTTGGCGAGAGTAAGCCGTTTTGCGAAAGATCGATCGCGCCGAGGTGCGGACGCGGCGTCGGCGTGTACCGTTTTTCGCCGATGACGAGTTGAAAATCGGTCAGGAGATACGACTGCGGCCGCGTGTTCGATGGATTCTTGACGCGCACGTTCTCGATTACGACGTATTCTTGGCCGGCCGGCGCGCCATCGACGATCGTTCCGCTCGAGGTGAGGCCGCGAGGCACGCGCACGGTAACCGACGGTGCGGCAGATGCCGCACTCGAGAGGGTCGCACTGATCGCGACGAGGGCCGCGAGGGTCCGAAAGATCACGTTCGATACCGTCCCGATTCGCGCGACACCCGCGGTTGAAAAAGAAAGAAGAAGGCAGCGGTGGTGGAGGGGATCCGCTGCCTTCTAAAAATTTCGACGGCCGCGCTTAGCCTACGGTTCCTTCTTTTGTCGCGTCACCCTGCGGCAAGCCACGTCCGGCAACCGCGCGGCCACATGGCGGCTATGAACGCGCGTTAGTCTGCGGGCATGATGTTCAACGTTGGTACGGCCACCGAATCCGCGGCCGCGGCCGCTCGCGACCGGCTCACTGCGCAGACGCGGGGCGGCGCCCCAAGCGAACGGGGCATGGCGAAGATCGCGACGACGGCGATCTTCGAAGAGGCGCTGCTCGCCGCAATCAAAGCGCGCCTGGGCGAGCTCAAGACGGTGGCGAAATGAGCGAGTTCGACCTACTCGGCGGCGCCGCGCGCGGGATGGCGGTGCAACGCGGCATGTTGGACATCGCGGCGCGGAATGTCGCCGCGGCGCAAGCCTCATCGCCCGATCATCCGTATCCGCGCTTGGTCGCCGAAGTCGCGGTCGCCGGCGGCGACGCGGACGACGCGTTCCCTGGTGACCCGGATAGCGCCGATGGTGAAGACACCGACGCCCCGCTGCAGACGCATAGCGTCGCGGGATCGGCCGATGCGCTCACCGAGATGATCGCCGTGCTTGATGCGCAGCGTTCGTACGAAGCGAACGCCTCGATCTTCGATACGGGAAAGCGCATCGCCGAACGCGCGATCGATCTGGGCCGTTCGTGAGAGTCGAGCAACTGGTTCCCGACCGCGCGCTCGCCGCACCCTCGCCGAGTGTCGGTAGCGGGGTCTTCGGCCAGCTCGTCGACGCTGCGGGTGCGCAGCTCGAGCGGGCGGACGTTGCCGAAGCCGCGTTTACGAGCGGGCACGGTGGAATTACGGAGATGATGGTCGAGCGCGCGCGTGCCGATATCGCATTGCAAATTGCAACGACGGGAGCATCGCGCGCGACGCAAGCACTCAACACGATCCTCGGCATGCAAATCTAGTGGCCTCTTTGCTCGCGCGTTGGAACGCCGCAGCGCCACGCGTGCGCTTGACGATGCTCGCCATCCTTGCCGTGCTCGTGCTCGGCATCGGCGGATCGCTGCTGGCGACGCGCGACACGCGCGTCGTACTCTTCAGCGCGCCGCTCAAGCCCGATCAACTTGCCGAAGTCGAGGAACGGCTTGCGGCGTGGACGATCCCGTTTGCACCGAGCCCGGAGAACGTTCGGGTCGATGCCCATCGTCGCTCCGAACTCTTGCTCCGTCTCTCGCTTGCGGGCGTTCCGCACGTGCATCTTGCGACTTCGGATGAAACGCTTAGCAAAATAGGCGCGCTGACGCCGCAATCCGTACTCGAAGCGCAAACTCGCGATGGGCTGGCGGCGGATTTGGCGGTCGGTTTGCGCGGAATCGCGGGTATCGCCGATGCGCGCGTCGTGATCGCTCCGGCGCGCGCGGGTATGTACGCCGACGAACGGTCCCACGACGCGAGCGCGAGCGTTCGGATCACGCTCGTGCCCGGTGCACGACTTGCGGCGAACGTCGTGCTCGGCATTCGCCGCTTCGTTGCCGGCGGCGTGCCGGGACTCGAACCCGAGCGCGTGACGGTGCTCGACGACCGCGGCCTTGCGCTCGGCGAAACGACGGATGCGCACGATGATGAAGCAACGCAGCTCGCGTTACAATCAGCGCTCGACGCGGCGTTCGGTACCGGGGCAACGATCGTGCGCGTTCACCGCGAACTTGCGGGCGTCCGCCGCGACGTGCGCGACGTCCGTCGTGCGGCGCTGCCGGGTGGTGCAATTGCGGTCTCGACGAACGACGAACGTTACGCCAGCGATCGCAAGAAATATTCGCGTTCGCACGGGTCGGAAGATCGCGGCAGCGAGACGCGCGAGACAAACGAAGAAACGATGCCGACGACCACGGCGCGCGTGACGATCGCGGTGTTCGTCGACGCCGCGCGCGGACTCGACGTCAACAAAATTCGCGATCTGGCGGCGGCTACATCGGGTATCGATCGTTCGCGTGGCGACGCGGTGACGGTCGCCGCGGTGCGGTTTGCCGCACCGGCGCCGACGCTACCGGTACGCGTGCCGAGCGCGTTTGCGCGCTATGCGTTCTCGCTTGCGCCACAAGCGATCGTCGCGCTAGCGATCCTAGCCGCTCTCGGTTTCGGTGCGCGCCCGGCATATCGCGTGGCCGAACGCGCGCTCGATCGCGCGAGTGTCGCCGTCGCGCGCGAGCGCGTGCGTGGCATCGCCCCAACCCACGTCCGCGGCGCGCTGCTCGGCGAACCGCCCCACACGGCGGCGGCAATCATCTCCGCGCTTCCCGCAGCGACGGCAACGGCGGTTCTGGAATTGTACCCACCCGAAGAACGCGCGGCGATCGTTCGCCGCCTGACCCGTTCGGCAAACCCGCTCTTGCCGGATACCGAAGAGCTCTTCCGTGCCCGCTGAGTTCGTAACGCTTGCGGAGCTGCTCCGACCGCGTGTCCTCACGGCAGCGCCGATCGCGAACACGAGTGCGTTCGATGAGTCGACGCATAGCGAAGCGGCCCTCAACGAGCGCGTCCCCGCGCCGTGTTCGTGCGAGGCGGAAACGAAAGCGGAAGCGATTCGCGTTGCGCGGCATTTTCGCGCTGCGCTGGCCGACGCGCTGGCAAACGCGACGGCGACGCTGATCCGCGAGCTTGCAAGCGAAGTTCTCGCGCGCGAACTGACGATCACACCGTGCGCGATCGAATCTCTCGTCGCGCGACTGGCGAGCGATCACGTGAGCGCGGGCCCGCTTCGCCTCCGCATCAGCCCCTTCGATCGCGTCACGACCTGCGAGTTCCCGATCGTCGTCGATGCCTCGATCCAGGTCGGCGATGCACTGCTCGAGTGTACGAGCGGCATCGTCGATGCACGGCTGGGCGTGCGCCTCTCGGACGTGCTCGATCGCGCGCTGGAGGCGCTATGATCGGACGCGGCATCGGTAGCGTGATTGGCACCCGCGGACTGTTGCTGGAAGCACGGCTCCCGAGTGCGCGCGTCGGCGAGGGCGTGCGCATCGCGCGCAGCGACGGCCGTACCGTCGGAGCGCACGTTGCGTCGCTCGAGCGGGGCAACGCACTGCTGGCACCGCACGGTTCGATCGATGGCATCGCGCTCGGCGATTGCGTGCAGAGCGATCGCGCCGCGCTCACGCTGGTCCTCGGCACGCCGCTTCTCGGCCGCGCGATCGCGCCGGACGGAACGCCGCTCGACGCCGGCGCCGCGCCGCGCGGGCTGCGACGTCCCGTTCACGCCGCGATCCCGGTCCCCGGCGAGCGCCGCCCGGGTCGCGCAGTTTTCACCACGGGCGTGCGCGCGATCGACGGAACGCTCGCACTCGCGCGCGGCGCCCGAATCGGTCTCTTCGGCGCCCCCGGGGCCGGAAAATCGACCTTGCTCGAATCGATCGTTGCCGGCTCGAGCGCCGACGCGGTCGTCGTTGCGCTGATCGGCGAACGCGGCCGTGAAGCCGAGCGCTGGCTTTCCGCAATCGATCCGCGCGTCACGATCGTCTGCGCGACGAGCGACCGTAGCCCATCCGAACGCGTGCGCGCAGCCGAGGTTGCCTTCGCCCAAGCCGAACGATTGCGCGATCGCGGCCTCGACGTGCTCCTCGTCGTCGATTCGCTCGCGCGGATCGCCGCGGCGGCGCGCGACGTCGCGGTCGCCCTCGGCGAACCGGTCGGGCGCGGCGGCTATCCGCCAAGCGTCTTCGCCCGTCAAGCCGGTCTGCTCGAACGCGCGGGCGTCACCGCCGGTGGATCGATCACGCTGATCGCAACGGTTCTAAGCGACGGTGCCGACGAACGCGAGCCCGTCTCCGATGCGGCCCGTGCCGCGCTCGATGGCCATATCGCGCTCTCCGAGCGGCTCGCACGCGCTGGGCACTTCCCGGCAATCGATCTGCCGCGCAGCGCCAGCCGCACCATGCTCGAGGTCGTCGACCCGGAACACGCCCGCAGTGCCGCCGCGATCCGCGAGGCGCTTGCTCTGCTCGATGAGACGCGCGAGGCTCGCATGTTCGGCCTCGATGCGGGCGGCGGCGAGCCTCGTCTCGAACGTGCCGTGCGCGCCGAAACCGCAATCGCTTCATTTTTGCGCCAGGACCGAACCCCATCCCCATTTGCGAAAACGCTTATGGAATTGCACCGAGCCGCCGAATACCTAAAGGTCGATGGATATTACAGCTGAGATCTCGGCGATCCAAACCCGGATCGCCAACATCACCGGAGCACCGCCCGACGACATGGTTTCGCCCGAGGCCGCCCGCGGCTTCGCCGCGCATGTCGCAAGCGCTCTGCACCCCGGAACGCAGTATGCTCCCGGCGCGCCCGAAGGCGGCGTCGCGGCCGGCGGTCTTGCGACGGCACCCAGCGGCCCGGCACCCGTTGCCCCCGAACAAATCGATGCGCTCGTCGGCCAGAACGCCGGCACGTGGAACGTCGATCCGGCACTGGTGAAGGCGATCATCGCAAACGAATCGGGCTTCAATGCCAACGCCACCTCACCGGTCGGCGCGCAAGGGCTCATGCAACTCATGCCCGAGACGGCAAAGTCGCTCGGCGTCTCCGATAGCTACGATCCGGCGCAAAACGTCGCCGGCGGCACGCGCTATCTCAAAGGTCTGCTCGATCGTTTCAACGGCGACGTTCGCCTTGCTGTCGCGGCCTACAACGCCGGCCCTGGCGCGGTGCAGAAATACGGCGACGTTCCGCCGTACGCCGAAACGCAGAACTACGTTCAAAACGTCCTCGGCTCGTACGAGAAGTATCGCGCGCGCTAGGCGCGCAACTCTCGCGTTCCTCAGCGCGTTCGTTCTCGTAGCAACGCCAGCCGTTGCACGCCGCGAACCGGCCCCATCATCGGTCGCCGCTGTCTTCGCGCAGTATTTGCGCGCGAGCGGGACGGACCGCGCGCCGACTTCCGTCGAAAGCACGGGGACGCTCAGCGGCGATGGATTGCACGGCACGTTCCACAGTTGGCGCTCCGGCGAAAACGAACGCGATGAAGAACATCTCGGCGAACGCAGCGAGACGACGCTGCGTCTGGGCACGCACATTTTCGTGCAGAACGCTTCCGGCAACGTGCGCGAATTGCACGGCCTGCTGTATCGTCGCTCGCTCACCAGCGACTACGTCGATTCCAACGACTTCACAAAAGAACCCGAGCGCGCGCGGTATCTCGCGACGAAAACGATCGGCGGCGCTCCGGCAACTGGAATCGAAGTGCGCGCGCCGGGCGGCGAACCCGAGACGCTCTGGTTCGATTCGAAATCCGGTCTGATCGTTCGACTCGAATACATCGATGGCGATGGCCCGACGACGGTCGATCTGCTCGACTACCGGCCGTCCGACGGCGTCCTCGTCGCGTACAAAACCGTCACCTCCGATGGTGATACCGCCTTCGACATCATCGAAACGACCACGACGGTCTTCGTGAATCGGTCGATCGAACCCGCAATCTTCGCGCCGCTCGTACCGCGCGTGCTGCTCGGCCCCGGTGTGCAAACGCTTCCAATCGAAGAGCGCGGCGGCCACTACTACACGCGCGTGACCGTCAACGGGAAGCCGTACGTCTTCCTGATCGACACGGGCGCGCAGAGTCTCTTGATCGACTCGCACGTTGCAAAAGAACTCGCCATTCCCGAAGAAGGCTCGCTCGAAGTGCGCGGAACCGCCCGGTCGGGTGGATTGCACACGGTGCGTATCGCGCGCCTGGGCGTCGGCGATCTGCACTTAGATGACATCATCGCAAGTTCGCTCGATATCGGGGGAAGCGCGGCTGGCGCGCTGCGCTTCGATGGCATCCTCGGCTATCCGTTCTTTGCATCCGCGCTCGTCGAACTCGATTTTGCCAAGAAGACCATGCGCGTCGGTGCGCCGGGGACGTTTACGCCGCGCGGCGAGCGTATCCCGATCGAACTCGATCGCGCGATTCCCGAAGCGACGCTCGGCATCAACGGTCGTCTCACCGCGCCGTTCATCATCGATACCGGCTCGAGTTCCGATCTGATTCTCTTCCGTTGGTTCGTCGATCGTCATCCGGGAGTCGTGCCGTTCACCGCACAGCAGGGGCTCAGCTACGGCTTGGGCGGCGCGACGACGGCGTATCGTTCCTCACTGGATGAACTCACGATCGGATCGACCCCGATGTACCATCGGAATACCGATGTGATGCTCGCGGAGAAAGGTGCCTTTGCCGACAAATTCGATGCGGGGAACGTGGGCTTGGGCGTGTTGCACAATTTCGTGCTCACGGTCGATGAGGCAAACCTCGCGATCTTCATCGAACGCGCGACCGACTTCGATGACGGACGCGGTCGGAAGCAATACGCAACGGCGCGGTAACACGCGCGTCACGATCGCACGGCACAATCGGTCCAGGAGGATCCGATGCCTACGATTCAACCATCCGCATTTGCCGTCGTCGCAACGCACCTCGCGCAAACCGATCGCCGCACGCTCTCGCAAGCTTGGTTCGATGCGCTGCATCTCGCGCACGACTCTGACGCCACGCGGGCGGCGACATCTGCGACTACCGCAGCTTCCGCGACGCAATCGCCGGCGAAGAGACGCGCGCCCGCGGCGTCCGCAAGCACGAGCGATCGTCCTCTCCGTGCCGCACATCCGGCGCGAATCGAGCAACCTTCGCAGCATGCCGTCGCGCACGAACGGCGGAGCGAGCGCAGCGAACTCTCGCGACGCATCGAACGCGCGATCGTGCGTCGCACGGCGGTTCCGATCGTCTCGCTTGCGATTCGGGCCGCGGATGGACGCGTGCAGTTGCTCGTCCGCAGCGACGGCAATCGCACGCGCATCGTGGCGCTCTGCGTCCCCGGCCAGCGCACCGCCGTCGAAGCCGCTCTCGCGCACGCGCGGTTTGCGCTTGCAAAACGTGGAATTCTCATCGACGCCGATGTTCGGAGCGCTGCCTGATGCTCAATCCCGCATCGCTCGACGCGCTCGCGCGCATTGCCGCTCGCGCAAACGATTTGCTCTCGGCATACACGCCGGGATCGGCTCCATCGCATAGCGACGTGATGGCCGCAGCGCGGCAGCCGGAGTTTGCCTCCAGTCCCTTGAGTGTCGTCGCGCCGGACGGAAGTTATTTCGTGTCTCAAGGTCGTGATGGACGGCGTTCGTTCACGCGAGCGGGCGATTTGCAAATCCGCGACGGCGTCCTTGCAGGCTCGGATGGCGCGTCGATTCTCGGATACGCCGGTTCCGCGCGAACCGCGGGCGCGGTCCCGCAGCCGCTCCGTTTGCCCGATGCGGACCGATTGCTCGGACGCACCGCCGACGCGCGTGTCGAGAGCGACGGCACGTTCGTCTACACGCGTCCCGCGATCGATCCGCGTACCGGCGAGCGCCGAAACGAACGTGTGGTCGTCGGCACGATTGCGCTCGCGCGTTTTCCCGCGGGCACGCAAGGCGCGCGTATCGATGCAACGCACGTCGATGTGCCCGTCGGCGTGACCGCGCATCTCGGTACGCCGTGCGATGGATCGTTCGCGGGGCTCGCGACGTATTCGCGCGACCGCGGTACTCTCGACATCGAGGCGGGATTGCAGAAGCTCCAGGAAGCCTATCTTGCCTTCGGCGCCTTACGCGCCGCGACGAGCGCGCATGGAAATGTCGAGAAAAGCGCGATGGATCTCGTCAAATGATTGCGGATTTGGTTTTTCCACCGGCAAGAGGCCGGGTGCGCGCAGCTCGATTCGTGCCTCGCACGAGCGTGCCGCTTGCGGCGGCTTGCCTCGTCGCCAGCGGTTTACGCGAGACGTTGCGGGAACTGATCGGAAGCGCATGTGAGGTCGTACTCGGCGAACCCGTGGCAATCGATGCGGCCGCATGGCGCGCGCTCGCAAGCGCGAGTCACGGCTTTCTCACACGCGGTCGGCTGACCGATATCGTGCTGCTGGTACCGACGCTCGATGCTCGCCGACTCGTGTTGCGTGCCTTCGGTGAAGGCGGCGATGGCGACAGCGCGCCGATCTCAGCCCTGGAGACGCATGCGCTCGAACGCATCGCGGCGCGCTGCGCAAGCGCGTTCGACGTTTTGTGTGCCGAGCGTCGCGGGCCTCCCCAGCCGGTCGCCGCTAGCGACCTACCAGCATGCGCTGCGTATTTCGATGTCCGGGTAAGCGCGCCGTTGCCGATCACTCTTGGAATCGGTATCGT